>Ga0316193_10000830_pt1 | contig 19940 bp, 18 predicted proteins | sample MerIslsedime2_MG_FD_207735 | JGI IMG/M metagenome (GOLD analysis project Ga0316193, IMG submission 207735) | Coastal sediment microbial communities from Maine, United States - Merrow Island sediment 2 | ecosystem: Environmental > Aquatic > Marine > Coastal > Sediment | place: USA: Maine... | reverse complement strand
CTCGATTGATCGATGATTCATGAATCCCGACGGATCGATCAATCGAGTCTGACCCCATCGATCCCGATCAATCACCATCGATCACGGATCGCGCCTCGCCTAACGCGCCTACTGTTGGTGCACTGACCTCGTGGGGACGCTCTGAATGGGTCAATATCAGTGGCGGGGTACACTAGCTTCGGTCCCCCGTTATACTTGGCACAATGAAAACAACAGAAACCCTGATTCACGCCCGCTGGGTGATCCCGGTGGAGCCCGACTGCACGGTACTGGAATACCACAGCATCGCAATCGATGAAGGCAGACTCACCGCCATTCTGCCCAGCTCCGAGGCGCGCCAATCGTATCGGGCACAGCTTACGCTGGAGCTCGATCGACACGCACTGATACCCGGTCTCGTCAATACCCATACTCACGCCGCCATGACATTGCTGCGCGGTCTCGCCGATGATCTGCAGCTGATGGACTGGCTGCAGCATCACATCTGGCCGGCAGAACAAAAATGGGTCAGCGAGCAGTTTGTGCACGATGGCACCCAGCTTGCCGTTGCGGAAATGCTGCGCAGCGCAACCACTTGCTTCAACGATATGTATTTCTTCCCGGAAGTCACCGCCCGTGTTGCGGCAAACAGCGGTATTCGCGCCTGTGTCGGTATGATCCTGCTCGACTTCCCGACCGCCTACGCCGACGACCCCGAGCAGTACCTTGCCAAAGGCCTGGCGCTGCACGATGAATACAGACACCACCCACTCATACGTTGTGCTTTTGCACCGCACGCGCCTTACACAGTGTCTGACCCACCCTTGAAAAGGGTACAGGTACTCGCTGACGAACTGGACCTCCCGGTTCATATCCACCTCCACGAAACCGCCAGCGAGATCAACAACAGCCTGAAAACCTGCGGGCAACGGCCACTGCAGCGTCTGCAACAGCTGGGGCTGCTGTCCCCCGCGCTGCTGGGGGTGCACATGACCCAGCTGGAAAACGATGAAATCCGACGACTCGGCGAAAGCGGTGCCAGCGTCGTTCATTGCCCGGAATCCAATCTGAAACTGGCCAGCGGCTTCTGTCCGGTACAGCGACTGATAGACGCAGACGTTAACGTGGCACTGGGAACTGATGGCGCTGCCAGCAACAATGATCTGGATATGCTGGGCGAAATGCGAACTGCAGCGCTGTTAGCCAAAGCCGTACATCGGGATGCGAGTGCCTTACCCGCCCATAGTGTGCTGCGAATGGCCACCCTGAATGGTGCCCGCGCACTGGGTTTGGCCGATGAAACCGGCTCCCTCGAAGTCGGAAAATGGGCGGATATTGCCGCCGTTGATCTCGAAACCGTGGAAACCTGTCCGCTTTACAACCCGGTCTCGCAACTGATCTATGCGGCCGGCCGCGAGCAGGTTACGGATGTCTGGGTCGCCGGGCAACGTGTCCTCAAGGACCGCGAACTGACTCATCTCGATACGCGGAAGCTGATCCATCGAGCACTCGAATGGCAGGAGCGCATCGCCGTGGGTGAATCCAATCCCTAAATCCGGTATCTTGTGCGGCATGAACGGAACCGCACACAATATCGATCCTGCCGAAGTCAACAAATTCGAAGAACTGGCGTCGCGCTGGTGGGACCCTAACAGTGAATTCAAACCGCTGCACGACATCAACCCCTTGCGTATTGACTACATCAGGCAACGTGTTCAAGTGAAGGATCAGAAAGTCATCGATGTCGGTTGCGGTGGCGGCCTGTTGTCGGAAGGCATGGCGCAACTGGGAGCACAGGTGACCGGTATAGACATGGGTGAAGCGCCACTCACCGTGGCACGCCTGCACCAGCACGAAACGGGGGTTCAGGTCGACTACCAATACAGCACCGCAGAACAGATGGCCGAACAGAATCCGCAGACCTACGACGTCTGCACCTGCCTGGAAATGCTGGAACATGTTCCTGACCCCGCATCCGTGATTGAGGCCTGTGCAACACTCGTCAAGCCCGGCGGTCAGCTGTTCTTTTCAACCATCAACAGAAATCCAAAATCTTACCTGTTTGCCATTATCGGAGCAGAATACGTGCTGCGCATGTTGCCGAAAGGCACCCATGATTTTCGCAAATTCATCCGGCCTTCGGAACTGGAACGCTGGGCGCGCTCGGCCGGGCTTGAATTAAAGGAACTGACCGGTATGAGCTTTAATCCGCTCACACAGCAATATAAACTGGGTACTGACGTTGATGTGAACTACCTGGCCTGGTTCGAAAAACCTGTGTAAGCGGGAATACTAAGGAGTACAGAAGCCGGTCGACATAAGCTTTCTGGACACGCTGCACCCCAGGGCCCCCTCTCTTGCTACGCAATTCACCTTGTGAATACATGCCTGTACGCTCGACGGCCGCGTCCATGCGGCCGACGGTCCCTCAAGCTTATGTCGACCCGCTTCTGTACTCCTTAGTAAAATACCAGGCGCTGGCATCCGTAAGTTACCCGTACAGGGACGTATGCACAAGGTGAATTGCGAAGCAAGATGGGGTACAGCGTGTCCCGGCAAGCCCTGTACGGGTAACTTGCGTGCGCCTTAGTACCTACCAAGTCAACAATGGAAGAAACATCGGCAAGTTCATCTCAGCTCAATGAATCGACGAATCCAGACCGTACTGTTCGACCTCGACGGCACCCTGCTCGATACCGCGCCCGATCTGGCCAATGCCTTAAACGCGGTACTGCGGCTGAACAAGCAGCCGGCTTTGCCGTTTGAGCAGATCCGTCCCGTCGTTTCCCATGGCGGCCAGGCCTTGATTGAACTGGGTTTCAAGCTTGGCCCCGATCACCCCGAGTTTGAGCCTTTGAAAAAACAGTTGCTCGCCTACTACCAGGCACACATCGCCGAGCAAACCACCTTGTTTCCCGGTATGAGCGAAGTTCTCAACAGTATCGAACAACAGCGCATAAACTGGGGCGTGGTTACCAACAAACCGGCCAGGCTCACGGAACCACTGATGGATGCTCTCGATCTTACCCGACGCGCAAGCACCATTGTCTCCGGCGATACAGTTGACGAACGCAAACCTCACCCCGCACCGCTGTTGTATGCCTGCAAAGTCGTCGGCAGCAAACCCGACAGCTGCCTCTATATCGGCGACGCGGAACGCGATATCGAAGCCGGGCTCAACGCCGGGATGCCTACCCTGGTCGCCATGTTCGGCTATTTAATGGCAGAAGATAAACCTGAAACCTGGGGGGGCGCTGCCTTGATCGAGCAGCCATCCGATATCCTGGACTGGATAGGATAAGGTCTGACATGCAGACGCCTGGCCGCGGCCGTCGAGCGTACAGGGATGTATTCACAAGGTGAATTGCGTAGCAAGAGAGGGGGCCCTGGGGTGCAGCGTGTCCAGAAAACTTATGCCGACCAACTTCTGTACTCGTTAGTATCTGAGCGTAACACGCTGAATTTCGGTATGATCCTCCGCTATGGAGATATCGCACTGGCTGAATTCACTGATTACCGGCACACTGGCCCTTTTAGCCAGCATCGATACCGCCGAATCGCTGACCGGGCTGATGGGGTTCTCACTGGCCGGTCTGGTTGGCTGGCTGATCGGGCACAGCCGCGGTCAGCGTGATATCACACGCTTGCGTGAGGCCAATGTACGCCTGAATACCCTGCTGGGGTATGAGCGTACCGCCTGCGAAGAAAAAACGCACACACTGGACGAAGTCCGAGCCCAGTTTGAAGCCACCTTCAAATCTCTGGCCGGCGATGTGCTCAAATCCAACAGCAGCGAATTTCTGAAACTTGCCGAGACCAGTTTCAAGGTCCTGCACACCCAGGCCAGCGGTGACCTCGAGCAACGCGAGAAAGCCGTCGAAAATCTGGTGAAACCGATTCGTGAATCACTGGAAAAAGCCGATCAGCACATCCGCAGCATAGAAAAAGAACGCCAGGAAGCCTTTGGCTCCCTTAGCCGGCACCTCGAGCTCATGGCCAATACGCAGCAGCAGTTACAGGGCGAAACGCGGAATCTGGTAAAGGCATTGAGTCGTCCCGAGATACGGGGTCAGTGGGGAGAGTTGACACTGAAACGACTGGCCGAACTCGCCGGCATGATCGAGCACTGCGACTTTGATCAGCAGTGCAGCGTGGACAGCGACGAGGGTAAACAGCGGCCGGATATGGTGGTACGCATGCCGGGTGGCCGGGAGATCATTGTCGATGCCAAGGCCCCGATGGATGGCTACCTGGGCGCGGTCGAGGCGGTCGAAGATAGTGAGCGTGTACAGGAGATTCGACGCCATGCCCGCAACGTCAGGGACCGTGTACGCGAACTGTCAGGCAAGCGGTACTGGAAGCAGTTTCCCAGGTCGCCGGATTTTGTCGTACTGTTTATTCCCGGAGACCAGTTCCTGAGTGCGGCACTGGAAGTCGATCCCCGACTGCTGGAAGACGCCATGGCCGACAGGATTGTACTGGCGACACCCTCCAGCCTGGTGGCCCTGCTGCGCGCCGTGGCTTACGGCTGGCGCCAGGAATCCCTGGCCGAAAATGCCGAACAGATTCGCATCGTCGGCGAGGAACTGTATGAACGCCTGGGCACCTTCGCCGACCATCTTGGTAAATTGGGCATCAGCCTGAACCGAAGCGTGGAGAGCTATAACAAAGCGGTAGGCTCCTTCGACAGTCGCATACTTCCGGGCGCCCGCAAGTTCAAGGATATGGGTATTCAGGAGAAAAAAGAGCTGCCGGAGCCGGATCAGATAGAGCGCCTGCCACGCTCGGTTCAGGGCGATGCCGACACGTCCTCTGATGTCCATTGAGTCTTCGAGTGCCGCCCGGCAGGGCTATCAGTGGTGTCGCAGGCTGGCACAGTCTCATTATGAGAATTTCCCGGTTGCCTCCCGCCTCCTGCCAGGCCGCCTGCGCGACCCGGTCGCGGCAATTTACGCCTTTGCACGTACGGCGGATGATATCGCCGACGAAGGTGACGTTTCCCCAGAGCTGCGTCTTAATCGACTGAAGGAGATGGAAATGGCACTGGACGCTGTCGAAACCGGCGCAACAGAAAACTCCCCGTTGTTCCAGGCGCTTGCCGATACCATCAACCACAATCGACTACCTGTCGGTCTGTTTCGTGATTTGCTCAGCGCATTTCGCCAGGATGTGAACAAGACGCGCTACGCAGACTTTGCAGAAATCATGGACTACTGCAGGCGCTCGGCCAACCCTGTCGGACGACTGATGCTGCACCTGACGGGACAGGTGTCGGAAGGCAAGCTCCTCATGTCGGACGCTGTCTGCAGCGCATTGCAGCTGATCAACTTTCTGCAGGATATCGATCAGGATTACCGGGATAAGCACCGTATCTACATCCCGCTGGATGAAATGCAACGCTTTGCTGTAAGCGAAGAAGACATTGGCCAGCGGCGTAACAGCCCCCGCTTCAAGCAGTTGATCCACTTCCAGATCCGGCGTGCTGCAGAACTGCTGTGTTCCGGCAGCCCACTCGGCAGGCAGACCAGGGGACGATTCGGCCTGGAACTGCGAGCCATTATCCTCGGTGGCTCGCGGATACTGGAAAAACTCCGTAAACAGGATAATCTGTTCAGCCGGCCGAGGCTGAATTCCATTGATCGCCTGCAAATCATTTGGGGCGCCATAAAACCAGGAACATCCTGATAGATCTGTTGCCGTCATTACCGCACGCTCGAACCAAGTGACAAAGCACCCTTGCCGTAGAAAAGGGGATCTGCATAGACTAAGCTAGTGAACCTCATCACTAGGAGCCTGTCCGAGACGTTACCGGCGATATTACAGACCACCTGAAATCCACCATGCCCCCCGACCAATACTGCCAGCAGAAAGCGGCCAAAAACGGCTCCAGCTTCTATTACAGCTTCCTGTTCCTGCCGGTGGAACAGCGGCGTGCCATCACCGCGCTGTACGCCTTTTGCCGTGAGGTCGATGATGTCGTCGACGAATGCAGTGATACGGGTGTTGCACACAGGAAACTGGACTGGTGGCAGAAAGAGGTCGAACAGTGCTTTGCAGGGCAGCCCCGGCACCCGGTCAGCCGGGCATTACAACAGCCCATCCAGGCCTATAACCTGCCCGCCGAGTATTTTCAGGAAATCATCGACGGGATGAGGATGGACCTGCAACAGAACCGCTATGAAACCTTCAGCGAACTGGCCCTCTACTGCCATCGAGTGGCGGGGATTGTGGGTTTGTTGTCTGCTGAGATCTTCGGCTACCGGCACCGCGATACGCTGAAGTATGCCGAAGAACTGGGCACCGCTTTCCAGCTCACCAATATTATAAGGGACGTACGCGAAGACGCTGAACGCGACCGTATCTACCTGCCGCTGGATGAACTGCTGGAGTATCGCATCAATCCCCACGATCTGCTGACCGCCAGGGTCACAGAAAGATTGCATGAGATGCTTGGTTTTCAGGCGCAACGTGCACGCCGCTATTATCAGCGCGCCATGTCACACCTGCCACCCGCAGACCGTTATGCGCAGCGCAGCGGTCTCATTATGGCCGAGATATACCGGACCCTGCTGAATGAGATGGAAGCAGATGAGTTCCGTGTGATGCAGCAGCGTTTAAGCCTTACGCCGCTGCGTAAATTATGGATCGCCTGGAGAACCGCACGTAAAGAACATCGCTGGCACCGTAAACAGCTGAAACATTCGGCCCGTGCCTGAACGACAGCCGGTTGTTATTGTCGGTGGCGGCTGGGCGGGCCTGGCAGCCGCCGTGGAACTTTGTGCCCATCAAATACCAGTCACGGTGCTCGAGTCAGCACGACAGTCAGGTGGCCGGGCACGCAGTATCCGCGCCAGTGATATGATCATTGATAACGGCCAACACCTTTTTATCGGGGCATACCGTTCCGTGTTGGGCCTGATGGACAGAATAGGGGTCGACCGTCAACGTGCATTTCTGCGCCAGCCCCTGACCCTCAGACTGATGAAGGGAAACAAAACCAGCCTGCATTTCAGAGTTCCACGCCTGCCCGCCCCGCTTCACCTGCTGAGCGCCATTTTGACCGCGCGCGGCTTATCCACGACCGATCGTATTCAGGCACTGCGCTTCGGGCGAAGGCTGCCAGAGCTGAGTATTTCGGACCATGAAGACATCAGTGTACAGGCACTGTTACGCAGCGAAGCACAAACACCTGCCCTTATCCGAAAACTATGGGGCCCCTTGTGTATCGCCGCCCTCAACACACCGCTCGATGAAGCCTCGGCACGCATCTTTCTGCGCACGCTGCGGGAGTCTTTTCTGGGTCTGCGCAGGCACTCCGACTTGCTCATTCCCAGGCTGGCACTCGGTGAAGTACTGCCACTCCCCTGTGCCGATTATCTCCAACAGCGCGGGGGCAGGATTGAACCGGGGCAACGTGTTACCAGCCTGGAGATTGAAGATACGGGCATTCAGGCTGTTAAAATCCGCGAGCGCCGAATAGAGGCCAGCCAGGTCATCCTGGCTGCTCCACACGTCATCAGTCGCCGTCTGATGTCCCCCCACCACCCGCTGCAAGCGCTTTGCGCCCAACTGTCTGAACTCGGTAACGAACCCGTTATCACTCTGTACCTGCAATATCCACCGCAGACATGCCTGTCCCAGCCGATGGTTGGCCTCGAGGACACACTGGCTCAGTGGGTATTCGACCGCAGGGCATGCGGCCAACCCGGGTTGATGGCCGTTGTCATAAGCGCCAGGGGCTGCCACAGTCAGATGAAAACCGACCAGCTGACACAAAGAATCGCAGCCGAGCTGGCGACCAGCTTTCCGGATTGGCCGGCCCACGAGCAGAGTCTGTTGATCCGTGAAAAACAGGCGACTTTCAGCAGCCGGGTCGGTATTGATCAAATCCGGCCAGCCAACAGAACGCCGGTATCCGGCCTTTGGCTTGCCGGTGACTACACGGCCAATGGCTTACCGGCCACATTGGAAGGTGCAGTTCGCAGCGGTATCGCATGTGCACAGGCTATTCTGGGCAGCCATTACTTAGGCGTGGGTAAGTTAGCCGACATAAGCTTGCAGGACACGCTGTGAATACATCCCTGTACGCTCGATGGCCGCGTCCATGCGGCCGACGCTCCCGCAAGCTTATGTCGGCTAACTTTTGTACTCATTAGTTAAACGGCGATATCGCGCCGAAGGGTAATGTTTCGTGTCCTTCCCGCCCTTTGTACTTAGAAATGCAGTATGGCCGTGCTAAACTTCGCCGATGCAGATACCTGACGACTGGCAACCGCGGAAAGATCTTCTCAAGGGACGCATCATCCTGGTGACGGGCGCCGGCAACGGTATCGGCGCTGCCGTGGCGAAAAGTTATGCCCAGTACGGCGCAACTGTCGTTCTGCTCGATAAGGTTGTCCGCAACCTGGAACAGGTTTACGACACCATCGAGTCGGTGTCTGGTGTACAGCCGGCGATCTATCCCATGAACCTCGAAGGCGCCTCGGAAAAGGACTACCTTGATCTGGCAGCCACCATAGAAAAGGAATTCGGGCGGCTGGACGGCCTGCTCCACAATGCAGCCATGCTGGGCGCGCTGATTCCGATCGCTCACTTCGAATCAGAGCTCTGGTACAAAATTCTGCAGGTGAACCTGAACGCCCCCTTCCTGATGACCCGCAGCTGTCTGAACCTTTTACAACAGAGCAATGATGCATCGGTCCTGTTCAGTTCTGACGGCGCGGGAAGACAAGGCAAGGCATACTGGGGGGCCTACGGTATCAGCAAGGCCGCCAGTGAAAACTTCATGCAGGTGCTGGCAGACGAAATGGAGGCCAATACATCCATCCGGGTGAACAGTTTGGATCCAGGACCGGTAGCCACTGCATTCAGGAGCCTCGCCTACCCCGGCGAAAACCTGGAACGGATTACCAGACCGGAAGATGTCGTTGCTCCATACCTTTATTTAATGGGGCCGGACAGCAAAGGTGTCTCTGGTAAACAGTTCGAGCTTTAACAGCTCTAACCCGGATTTCTCACCACGAGGGTTGTTCCTTAGGGACCTTTGTGTCGTCGTTTCAGTCCGACAGTCCTGAGCTTTCTCCTCTACTCCATCAGGTCAACATGAATCCCCTGTGCCTCCAGTTCGGCGACGCGTGCCCGGAGATAGCGCTGAAAACTCGGTTGCGTCTTGAACGCACCGGAAAGCACATAATCCATGGAACCCTGGGTATGAAATGCCTTGAGGTAGGCTTCCCTGCGGAATACCTCCTGGCCTGATTCATCAAACAACACCATGCTCGGCGCATACTGGATACTCAGTTGTTTCGACCATTCAGCCGCCGTGCTATCCACCCCGCCGGGTGTCTGCAGCGGCGTCTTTGACCACATGTCCAGCAACACCACATCAAAGCGCTTTAACAACTCTACACTTTCCTTGCGCTTGAGAATGTCCAGGTGCAACTCATCACAGGGTGAGCAATCCTTTTGTTCAAACAAAACCAGCAGAGGTTTTCCGCTGCTGCGTTCCGCTAAACGGTACGGCGGTTGCAGATAGGCCGCATCGCTGTGCAGTTTTCCTGTCGATGCGGCTGGTGAAACCCGGGCCCAGTAATCGCGAAAGCTAACCTCTTTTTCCTTGTGCTGGCCGACATAATCCACCACGGTAGCGAACTTATGTGGCGGGTAATAACCATTCAGGCGCATGATTACCTTACCCTGTTCATCCAGAAACAACAGGGTCGGGGTAAACATGACTTTCAGATCCGTTGCAAACTGTTTCTCGGTGGTGGACTCGCCCTTGAAATCGATGACTTCCCGGTCTCCCCATATATTGACGGCAATAACATCCAGGCTGTTGCGGGTCTTATCGACTATAGCTTGTTGACTGAAGTTGATTTCCAGCAACTTTTTACAATAGGGACAGCCATCCTGGTAGAAATACAGCACTAGCCGTTTGCCCTGTTCGCCGGCTTCTTTAATATCCTCGCGTATATCCAGGAAAGACTGCCTGAACCAAGCCGGCTGTTCATGGTACCCGGGATTCACCATGCCTTCCTCCAGGCTGTCACCCTGGTCAGCCGGCCCTGCACCAAACGCAGGCTGAACTATTAACAACAAAACGCTCAGAATTCGCGACATCATTCCCGTACCCCGGCAGAATTACCCGATGACAGAGTATCCCATGGTGTCCAGTCTGTGATGACAGTGCAAGGGTAAAGGCGGAAATCCGGCGCCTGCCGGCGGCAATCAGGCGGCAAGCAGTTCGTCATTATTCTGACGTTTTTATTGTACCCTGACAAAAGACGGCCTGCATCTCATTGATTTATTTTCACTTCGAAAGTACCTCTACTAGTGGCACAAAATTCGCAACGTGCTTTACATGCCAGCGACTGACCCGGAAACCACCATGAACAAACCATTGCACCATATCGCGGAACTATTAAATGCACCCACTCGGTCGGGTGACCGTTCTGTATTGCGCGAACTGACGGCAGACAAGGCTGTGGAAATTACCCAGAGCTTACAGACCAGCCTGGATCCCGGCCGTCTAGTTGAAATGTTCAGCATGGAAGTTGGCACTCTGATCGTTCATCAGGGCGTTCGTTACCTCAATGGCGATCTTGATCTGGACCTCGAACTGGGTCGCCAGGCACAGCACAGCTGTTCCTATAAGCTGAAACTTGGTGATGAACCACTGGGCCAGCTGACTTTCCGCCGCAAGCAGAAGTTTAGCAACGCTGAAATCGAAGCCCTGGAGCGGCTTCTGTGCAGTCTGCTGTATCCGCTGCGTAATGCCTTGCTTTACCAGGACGCGCTACAGCTGGCGCAGAAAGACCCACTGACAGGCATCTGTAATCGCGCTGCACTGGATGAAATGATGCAGCGCGAACTCAGCCATGCACATCGACAAGGCTCAAGCTGTGCGCTGATTATTATCGATATCGATCATTTCAAGGCCGTCAATGACAAGTACGGACATATCGTTGGTGACTGCGCATTGAAGGCTGTCGCTAACATGATGGCCAAATGTAAACGCGATGGTGACCTCCTGTTCCGCTATGGTGGTGAGGAGTTTGTTGTATTGATGCGCGATACCGAAATGGAGGGCGCAGGCCTGCTCGCCGAACGCATACGCAGCTACATCGAGACCCATCCCTGTAGCTGCTCAGGTGCTGATCTGAATATCCGAGTCAGCATCGGGGTGAGTGTTTTACAGAAGAAAGACAGCCCGGCATCCCTGTTTACCCGTGCCGACCAGGCCTTGTACAGCGCCAAGAGACACGGCCGCAATCAGGTATGCGTGGCCAGAGCAACAGAGCAATAGATCTGGACACCCGCATGTGCGAACGCTCTACATCCCGTTCTTGAATTTGCTCAAATCAGTCGCGCCACTGGCTCGAACCTGCACCAGCGCCTGGGCATACTCTTTGAGGATATTCAGGGCATAGCCGATCCGTTCCCTGAAATAGCCATCGGCTTGCGGATTATTCTGTTGCGGATCTCCATTCAGAACAGTTTCGACGTTTCGCACAATGATCTGCTCCGGGATATAACAGATGCGATTGTTTTTGTAACTGCTCATACGCAGCTCGGCGACCGGATAGGCACCACCGTCGGCAGAAGAAACGGTAACAATCAGCGCCGGTTTATGGGCCAGTTCCCCCTTGCCCCACATCAGGAAAAAATTCTTCAAGCCCGAAGGCACCTGGCCATGCCATTCCGGAGAGATCACTACGAATCCGTCACTGGAGGCCAGCTCGCTGGAGATGGGGCCGAGCTTCTGCTTCCAGTCCGGGTTGTCTTCCCAGATGCTTTCATCCCACAGAGGCAGCGGATTTTCCGCCAGCCTGAATAACCAGGTTTCATCGCAAATGTTCTCGCCTTCGAGTGTCTGCTGGATAAAACGCGCAACTTTTTCGCTTTGCGATGCTTTACGGTGGCTACCGCTGATGATGCTGATCTTCATGTATACCGTCCCGGGATATGATTAAATGACTGGCTGGTTTCAACTGACCGCATGGCTGCGGGGCTTCAGAATTTCTGGGATTGTAACAGATTTGCGGCCCATGAGACTTCATAGCCGCCCCACTAACACTCTCCACCGGGAGAGGGAATTCTCTTTTACATGGGAGAACAAAGATGAGACTTACTTTCTAACGTGATGGGCGAAGCTGGAGAAATTCTTAAAATCCTTTTAACAGCCAGAACCCGGAATCATCCTGTTCTGCCAACAGCGTTGCGATATCCTCATGACCTTCCGTGGTGGCCAATGTTACGGCTTGCTCCCTCTTGCGATTCCGTAAGCCGGGGTCCGCCTGGCGCGCCAGCAATTGCTCAACTATATCCTTGCGCCCCCACTGTGCCGCAAGCATCAACGCGGTATTACCTTCTCGGTTTTTTGTGTCTATTTGTACAGCCGTTTTCAACAAGTGATTGACGACCGCTCTCCTCCCGCCAATCGCCGCGAGCATCAACGGGGTGTTACCACTAGCGGTGACCACGTCGCTATCGGCCCCGTATCTAAGCAGAATAGTGGCAACTGCTTCATGGCCGTGGACCGCGGCACGATGCAGGGCTGTAAACCCGTCTTTATCTGCTTGATTTACCGCCATCTTTGACACAAGCAGCAACTTTACCAAGCCAGCATGCCCCTGATCGGCAGCATACCATAGTGCCGAACGGCCATGCTTATCAACACAATCAGTACAGGTCCCACTCGCGAGCAAACTTTTGACCGTAGCAAGGTCATTGTTACGGGCCGCCCATATCAATGCATTCTGGCTTTCAGCTTTGTTCTTGCCTGTATCCGGGCCTCGTTTAAGCAACATATTAACGACGCCGGAGTGCCCCTGTTTGATCGCGGCATCCAGGGCGGTCAGGCCCGTTTCACTGCGTGCACTCACTTCCGCACCTGCAAGTAATAACTGGTATACCACAGCTTCATGCCCCGACGAAGCTGCAAGCATAAGAGGCGTCTTCCCCCCATGGTCGGCCGTATTCACCTTTGCACCCGCAGTAATTAAATCCTGAACGATTTCCTCATAACCACGCCAGGCCGCACGACTCAGCGCAGTATGGCGTTCGCTGTCACGGACATTGACATCGGCTTCTTGTTTCAACAAGGCCTTTACGACATTTTTTTGCTCACGCCAGGCGGCTTCGACCAGCATTGGCATCCCCTCTCCCAGGTTCGCGGCTCGCTGCCTGAGGCGCGCACCAAGATCGACTTTATCAGGCCCGGCGCCCGAATGTGCAACTGCGCCACGATTGACGAGCAACTGCTCGATCTTTGTATGCCCTCCACTACTGGCATAATTCAGTGCTGTCCATCCTTTATGATTTTCCAAGTTCAGTTTTGCGCGACTGGAGAGCAGTATCCTTGCGGCGATCAAGTCACCCGAGCGCGCCGCTATCATAAGCGCTGTGTTGCCGTTTGCATCGGCATCATTCACGCCCACATTCGCGTTCACCAGTAATTCCAGTATGTCCGAGTGACCTGAGTTGACCGCTTTCAACAGGGCGGTATCGCCGAAACTGTCCTTATGATTACTGTCAGCTTGCTTCTCCAGGAGCAAGCGAACCAGGTCTGTGTGTCCCTGCTCAGACGCCTTTATAAGTGCAGTGGCACCGTATTCATCCTCCGCATCGACTGAACCTCCGTTCTCCAGTAACACCCTGGTCTGTTCAGAATCCCCTTTTATGGCGGCCCAATGCAACCTGTCCTGCATGGAGAGATTTTCAGTTGCATTATCTTCGAGATTCTTGTCTTTTTTTCCGCCCTGTTTACCCGTTAACTTGGCTTGAGCCAGCGAGTGTCCCTGCTGACCCGCTTTTTCATACCAGTTCCGCGCCTGGCCCCTATTCTTGTCAACACCCCATCCATTTTCATACAGAACACCCAGGTTGTACTGGGCTTTGAAATGCCCCTGCTCTGCTGCCCTTTTATACCAGGATGCCGCCTTGCCATGATCCTGGGCTACACCCTGCCCCCCACGATACAACGCAGCTAATTGGTATTGCGCATCCTTGTGACCATCAGAGGCAAGTGTCTCCAGCAGTGTAGCTGCCCGCTTGAAATCCTTGTTGCGTATGGCGTAACGCGCTTCTTCAAAACTGTTGGCGTGACTCAAGACCGGGCAAATGCACAACAGGCATAAAACAGACGCTATGATAACTCGCGTTGCTGCATGCGAATAATGACTACGCTGTTCCATATTTCGTCTCCACCTCAATACCAGTCTCCTTAAGAAATGGTGTTGGTAAAAGGCCGCCAGCCGAAACTATCACCCCATCGTTCGGAATATCAATCAGCTCACCATCGTGATCAAGCTTAACGCTGTGCTCACCAACCTCCTTCACATTCGACTTGAACAGAACAGTTAGCCGCCCATCGGCCTCCGCCTGTTCGACCTTGTCCCGATTTTTCTGTTTTGCGCGGGAAAATGATTCAGAACGGTACGATAAAGCAACCTGTGTATCGGGTTGTTCGGCAATACTGGTGGCAGCCTCCAAAGCACTGTCACCACCACCGACCACCAGCACCCGCTGACCGCGATACTGTTCAGGATCAATCAGGCGATACACCACTTTTGACTGTTCCTCACCGGGGACCCCGAGTTTTCTCGGCGTTCCACGACGACCGATGGCAAGCAGCACCGTTCTCGTGAGATAACTGTTTTTATTTGTTTTCACCCTGTAGCCGTTACCTTCTTCGCTTATCTGTTCCACGCGTTCCTGATATTGAATGGCAAGGCCAGTTTGTTTTTCCACCTTCTGCCAGAAGTCGAGTAATTCTTCTTTGGTAGTCTCTGTAAAATTGACCTTGCCGACCATCGGCAACTGGACGGGTGCCGTCATGACCAGTTTACCGCGTGGAAAATGGGAGACGGTGCCTCCCAGTGTTTCCTGTTCCACCGTCACACACTTCAACTTGTTTTCCAAGGCTCCAAGCGATGCAGCAAAACCCGCCGGACCGGCTCCGACGATCACCAGATCCAGACATTCCCCTAAAGCTTTCCCGACACCCTTCACCTTGCAGATATTCTCAAGTGCCTGCCTGCCCTGTTCCACTGCATTGCGGATCAGACCCATCCCACCCAGTTCACCCGCGATAAAAATACCCGGCATATTGGTTTCGAAGTTCGACTTGACTTCGGGAATATCAACGCCGCGGTTCTCGGTGCCAAATACCAGCGTAATCGCATCCATGGGACAGGCGTCCTTACAAGCGCCATGCCCGATACAGTGAGTGGCGTGAATCAAATGCGCCTTACCGAGTACGACGCCCAATATATCTCCTTCCGGACAGGCACTGACACAGGAGGCGCAGCCGAGACATTTGAATGGATCGATAATCGGGTGAAGCGAGGCGGGCTCGGTTAATCCCGATGTTTTGTTTTCTTCCAAAGAGGCGATGTTTTCTGCCTGGACACGTCTTTTATTGCTTATCGTCCAAACGATAAGCAGCATAAAAGGAACAAAATAAAACAGCAATTTGGCATCGATAAGCATAGTGAGGAAAACCAGTCTGTGTAAGAAACCCGATCTACGTGCCTTAAACGGCCTGATAAAGCGAACTCCTGAATTTATATCTGATGGTTTATGTATAAACTGTGACAGGCTTCAAATATTGAATAACTAGAGAACTATCTTGCCAGCGAACTCAGGTGGCTCAAGCTGTTCCTGCCCGGCTCTCATTCATCTACCCGCTCTTTGCAAGAATCGAACTGCCTCCGCTGAGCGACTGTCTATACCACTTAATCCTGTGGAGACAGGCCATCCAATTTTCGCGGAATATGGCTTGCTGTCGCTACAGCCCGACACCTTGGTGAACATCTGAAATATTTTTTCTGAAACCCTTCTCACCCCATCAAGTTTGCCCATGTGAATACCGATATCAGGAATTACCAGGGACAGGGCTATCGTGAAAATCTCAATTGATAAACTCTTTAGTTTTTGGTATTTATTTCCCAGTTTTTGTGACGCAGTACACAGCGGGACAGCAATCAAACGTTATAGATTACAGGCACTGGAATCGTCACCGGACTAACGATATGGCAATTGCGACACAACTGAGTGCTGATTTCGCTCAACAGGTCACTGACAAGGAACGCTCTCCGCGTGACAAGCACGACAAGCGCGTCCTGACTGGACTGATCTCATTGTATCGACCCCGGTTCAATGGTTTCCTGGTACTCGTTGCCTATCTACTGGTCATGTTTCTGATTTATGCGGGCTGGCAGCAGCGCCCTGAATGGCCCCTGACGGCTGAATCTGGCTCCGGTTACGCCTTGGGAATCATCGGTGGAAGCCTGATGCTTTTGCTGATGTTATATCCCCTGCGTAAGCACCTTCGTTTCATGCGAAAACTGGGACACACTAAGTACTGGTTCCGCACCCATATGCTGTTCGGTGTGCTGGGCCCGGTATGCATCCTGTTTCACAGCGGATTCCAATTAGGCTCTATGAACAGCAATATTGCGCTGTTCTGCATGCTTATCGTCGCATCGAGTGGGCTTGTCGGCCGATATTTCTATACCAGGATTCACCACGGTCTCTATGGACGTAAGGCAACCCTGCAGGAATTACAGCAACACTCCCGCTTGATCGGTGAGGCACTCATCGAAAAGCTGAAGACCACCCCGTGGATACTGGAACGTATCCAGCGCTTTGAAAAGAGCGTATCCAAACAGTCCACAAGTCTGATAGGTAGCCTGTGGACACTTCTGTCACTCGGTATACGCACCTGGTTTCTGTACCTGATATTCAGGTCTTCATCAGACGCAAAAAGGTATTCCCTGAGTGAAGACTACACCGTGAACCGCAGATACAGAACTCATTTGAATCTCCACATCGGCGCACATCTGGCCAGCATCAGGAAAGTCGCTGAATTCCGCTTTTATGAGAGGTTTTTCGCTATCTGGCACGTAGTGCACTACCCGCTTTTTCTGATGTTAGTCGTATCGGGGGTGATCCATGTTATCGCCGTTCACATGTACTAACCAGTCGGGAACAAACCATGATTCAGCGGATGAATGTCACCTTAATTGTGTTTGCCACGATGAGTCTTTTCTTTATGAACATCGCACGCGCTGCTGATATCGAAACTCTGCTGATGCCGGGCAAAGTTATCCAGGGACACGCTAAATACGAAAGCGAGTGTTCCCGCTGTCATGCACGCTTCAAAAAGAATACACAATCCCAGCTTTGTCGAGACTGCCACGAAGTAATCGACGCTGATCTCGTGACTGGTGAGGGCTTTCATGGCCTGAAGCCTGCAATCGCAGAGACCCCCTGCAAGATATGCCATACCGACCATATTGGCAGGGATGCAAATATCGCCATTCTGAATAACGCAACCTTCGACCACAATGATACGGATTTCCATCTTGAGGGCAGCCATAAGGACGTGTCCTGTACAGCTTGCCATCAACCGGATAAGAAATTCTCTGAAGCTCCATCCGGCTGCTTCGACTGTCACGGCAAACAAGACCCTCACAAAGGCAATCTCGGCGAGCAATGTGAGGAATGCCATAGCGAAAAAGTCTGGAATAAATTTGATTTCGATCATGACATAACGGAGTTTCCGTTGCAGGGAGAGCATAAAGATGTCGCCTGTAACAGTTGCCATCTGAACACGAAATATGAGGAAACCCCGAAGAACTGCAACGCCTGCCACTCACTGAACGATGTCCACAATGGGCGCAATGGCACTCGATGCGAAGACTGCCATAGCCCGCGCAATTGGATTGAGCCCAAATTCGAGCATGATCGTGATACCGATTTCCCCTTAAAAGGCAAACACAAAAAGGCCGTCTGTGAGGCCTGCCACAAAGAAGCTATAGCCGAGGTAAAACCTGATAAGACCTGCTACAGCTGCCACAAGGATGATGACCAGCACAGCGGGCGTTACGGCGAGAAGTGTGATTCCTGCCACACTGAGAAGGGCTGGAAACACGCAAGCTTCGACCACGACAAGAACACTAAATTCCCCCTCAAAGGCAAGCATTCAAAACTGATCTGCTCCGCATGCCACCGCGGTGAATTGGACAAAGAAAATTTAGGTACAGAATGCCACAGCTGCCACCTGAGTGATGACGTACACCGGAGACAGGAAGGCAAGCAGTGTCAGCGTTGCCATCAGGAAAGCGGTTGGTCTGAGCGCGTCGTATTTGATCACGATCTGACCCATTTCCCCCTTCTGGGGATGCACGCTTCAGCGCCCTGCGAGGAATGCCATATCTCGGCTGCTTTCCAGGATACCGAGTCAGGATGTCATGCCTGCCATAAAGAAGATGATGAGCACAAAGCCTCATTGGGCCCTGATTGCAGGCAATGCCATAACCCGAACGACTGGGGTATATGGCTTTTTGAGCATGATCAGCAAACAGATTTCAAGCTGGACGGTGCGCACAAGGATCTCAGCTGTGAAAAGTGCCATTACAAACCGGTGAAATCGAAAGTCGATCAATCGTCAAATTGCCACGCCTGTCATGAACACGATGATACGCACAGCGGACGCTTCGGGCGTCAGTGTGAACGATGCCATAACACTGAAACTTTTAATGATGTCAAACTCCGCTAATCAGGATAACGAAGATGCAAGCAACTCTCGAAAAGACAAGCATACTGTTGATCCTCGTCCTGTCAGCCGCCTTATCCTCTTTTGTTAACGCAGAGTCATTTGATCATTTTTCTACAGGTTTTCCGCTCACCGGAGCCCATGAGGGTATCGACTGCGAATCCTGCCATACAAGAGGTATCTTCAAGGGCACACCGACGCTTTGTGCGTCGTGCCACTCCGGAACGTCAAGATTGGGCGGTGAACGCAAGCCCCCCAACCATATACCTACCAGTAACACCTGCGAAGATTGCCATATCACGTCGAACTGGAAGCAGATAGCCAGATTTGAACACGGTGATGTTACCGGCGCCTGCAGTATCTGCCATAACGGTCAAACCGCTGCTGGAAAATCGCCCAACCACGTGACCAGCAGTAGCAACTGCGACGACTGCCACAGTACAACCAGCTTTAGTGGTGCCCGGTTTGATCACACCGGTATTACCGGCACCTGCTTCTCCTGCCACAACGGCACCACTGCGATCGGTAAATCGACCAATCATATCCCCAGCGGCAACACGTGTGACGACTGCCATACCACCAACAACTGGAGCGGCGCGATCTTCGACCACACCAACGTCACCGGCAATTGCGCCAGCTGCCACAACGGCACCAAAGCCACCGGCAAGAACACCTCCCATATCCAGACCAACACGCTGTGCGAGGACTGTCACCGCCCCAGCGGCTGGATTCCGGTCACCCGTGTCGCTCACGCCGACGTCATCGGCACCTGCTTCTCCTGTCACAACGGCACGACGGCCGTCGGCAAACATCCCTCACACCTTGGCAGTAGCAACACCTGTGACGACTGCCATAACACTACCAACTGGAACAGCGCGGTTTTCGACCACACCAACGTCACCAATAGTTGCGCCAGTTGCCATGATGGCACCTCCGCCACCGGTAAGCACACCTCCCATATCCAGACCAACACAATCTGCGAGGACTGCCACCGCCCCAGCGGCTGGATCCCGGTCACCCGTGTCGATCACGCCAACGTCATCGGCACCTGCTCCTCCTGCCATAACGGCACCACTGCGATCGGTAAATCGCCCAACCATATCGCCAGTGCCAACAGCTGCGATGACTGCCACACCACCAGCAGCTGGACCGGTGCGGTCTTCGACCACACCAACGTCACCGGCAATTGCGCCAGCTGCCACAACGGCACCGAGGCCACCGGCAAGCACGCCACCCACATCCAGACCAACACCCTGTGCGAGGACTGCCATCGCACCACAGGCTGGATCCCGGTCACCCGCATCGATCACGCCAACGTCATCGGCACCTGCTCCTCCTGCCATAACGGCACCACTGCGATCGGTAAATCGCCCAACCATATCGCCAGTGCCAACAGCTG
>Ga0316193_10000829_pt1 | contig 19954 bp, 17 predicted proteins | sample MerIslsedime2_MG_FD_207735 | JGI IMG/M metagenome (GOLD analysis project Ga0316193, IMG submission 207735) | Coastal sediment microbial communities from Maine, United States - Merrow Island sediment 2 | ecosystem: Environmental > Aquatic > Marine > Coastal > Sediment | place: USA: Maine... | reverse complement strand
CGCCTTTGGTAGGACCAAAAAATAAAAAGATGGTCGACATGGACGTCGAATTTAGCCTTGTCGAGCCCGGACGGCGAGTCAAGGTGGCCCGTAGGCAAAGTTGAATGGTGAGGGAACCCGCAGGGCAAACTGGTCGGGGCGGCGTTCTTTTGGTTACTTTTCTTTCGCTGTTGACTGTTGCCTGGAGCAAATTTGCACGAGCGAAGCGAGCCCTAAGGGAGAGGCGCATGGATGCGCCGAATACTAATTTTCCTGGAGCAAATTAGCACGCGTAGCAGCCCGAAGGGTGGAGCACAGGGATGTGCGGAGTAACGAAAAGTAACTCGCCATCAAGGCGAAATCAAATGCGTAGAGATGCGTAACATTTACATTATACGAAACTCTACAATATCAATATGTTAAATCGAACAATCTCAAAGCTATCAAGCAAATACTATTGACCCATCGCCCCCAAATCGGTAGCATACCCGCCTTCCAAAGAGGGCTTCAGCCCGATGAGACATCTCTTCCCCGATAGCTCAGTTGGTAGAGCAACGGACTGTTAATCCGTTTGTCGTTGGTTCGAGCCCAACTCGGGGAGCCATTTTTTCTCTTTGAAATCAATCGGTTTCGAAGATTTCTATGCATAGACCAACGGGCTAATAGTCTGTTTGTCTCTGGTTCAAGCCCAGATTAGGGGATGCTTTATCATCGACAACAGACATCACCCTGATGAGTTGAGCCGCCTCTTAAATCAGGACGCCATCTGTCCAATAGGTTTTGACGACATACAGTGCAGCATGGATTGCATTAGATGCACGTTTAGAGGTTTCCAAAATGAAATCTTTAGACTTGAGAATAGAGTTAAGACAGAAGAAAAACAGAGTCGAGGATGCATTATCACGTCTATAGTCATTGCATTTACAAGCAGAAAAATCTCGATTGGCTGTTGCTTCGGCTACCGGCACTTTATACTCAGGACGCAAAAAAAAAGACCAACAAACTTGGGAAGTAGATGCGAGAGAATTTAAGGAATGGAAAGAGCAGTTAAAAGATTTAAACGATGATTATTCATCAATGAAGCCAGAAGAATTAGAGTCAGAATGAAGCGCCCCCTTTTATTTTTGTTGGACTACAGTGCCGGTTGAAATTGGCAAAGCCCAGCCGCGAAATGGCCGGGTTGATGCTGGTTGGTCAGGGTGGTTTTTCAGTGAAAAGGGGGGTTATACTTCCTATATTTCAGGATTACGGATTCTGGTTCACGGGTTATTTCACCCGGACGAATCCGGACAGCTTCAGACCGTTCTGTTCGAGACGGTAGCGAAAAATCCGTGTCGAAAAGCAACTGACTTTTGAATTACATAACGCAATGACCGGCTCGGTTCCCAGTGAAGCGATGAACGCATTGATCTGGGCATCGGACATCAGCAGAATCGGTGCGTGAATGATGGTCTTGCCTTTCAAAGTGCGCACCGGTGGTTTGTATGGCAGTGACAGATCGATCAGGGTGCTTGCTGTGACATCGTCCCCTTTCAGCACTGGCGTTCTATCATAATCGCTGTCGCCGGGCAGGATATCGGTCGAACCTTCCCAGTACGTCCGGTATTCATCATTTTCCTGGATCTGCCTGAATCCCAGATCCATCACGTAATTCGTCCCGCCGAATTCACTTTCTATCGTCGATGCAGCAAGCGTGGAGCGGTCGCCGTCGTGACAATAGAACACGCGTTTTTTATCACCGGCTTGCTGTATCATGTTGCGGCGCGCCAGCTCATTGTTCAGCAGTTCTCCCAGCCGGTAGTTCAATGATCCTTTTAACCTGCCCTGGGAATACTCTTCAGGCTCGCGCACATCGATGATGACAAAGTTCTTCCAGTCCGCGACGATATCAGACATCAGGATGTTGTGAACCGGTTGCCGGGAGTTCGCCAGGCGGGAAAACTCGCTGCTTTTCTGCTGCTCGCTTTCGACCATCTGCAGGGTATCTTTCACTTCGGCATAAAAATACATGCCACCGACCACAGCTAACAGCAAAAACGCTGTACTGATGATCAGGGTTTTCCTGTTTGTTGCCATATCTATATTCATGGCCTGTATTCATCCTATGGAAGCTCTGATTAATTCCTCCCGTTCGTGGTGAGCCTGTCGAACCACATTTTCAGAGCAATATAAGGTCATTATGTTACGCGCAGTACCCTTCGACAAGCTCAGGGCGAACGTAATTAATCATGGCTGTCCTATGTATTCCGCGATCGAAGTCTGGATTTTCAGGGGGACCTGGTATTCCCTGGCCAGGATCGCGACGTGTGCACTCAGCGCACCATGCTCGCAGATGATTCCCCTGATGTTCTTTACCGATTGCCCGATCTCGGGATACAGTTGCCTGGTGACGACGATCACGCCTGGAGGGATCGCCTGCTGCCGGTTTTCCAATATGAAATAAGGGCCGGCATCGAAATCACCGGGAACCACGACGATGCCCTGCGAATCCCTGTGTTCCAGTGTTATCCAGCAACATGTTTTTTTATCGAGATGAATCGTATCGGACAGGACGGTATCGTACCGAAAGTCGGGGCTGATCCTGCCTTTTGTCATACGCTGCTCCAGTTCAAGCCTGATTGCCTCCCTGTCATTGAACACATCCTGCTTGCCGTTCAATTCATAGGCAAGCGACAGCAGGACACTATTGTACATTAATTCATTAAGTGAGCATTCCTTGAGCATCCGTTCGCGGATAGTGGCAAGCAGCGCGGGTAGTTTGAATGCAAGCCGGATGGTCCCCCATGTTCCCGGTATCAGCTGTTCTTCCAACGGGCCGGCCATGAAAAACTGGTCCGAGATCCGGATAAAAGCCGGGACGGGTATGACGAGTTTTCTCCTGAAGTGCTCGCTGTAAACCTTCGATACGGCGTCCAGGTACAAGCCAGGAAGCATCTCGCTGTAGTCGTCCCGCTCGGACAACATGCGGCAGACGTCATTTTCATGCCAGCATTCCGTTTCGTACTCCTGCAGTCCCATCTTCAGCTTGACGTACGATGCATCGAACGCGATATCGCGCGTAATCGGCCTCACCTGCACGAAACGGGGATCATCAAGATTAACGAACTCCACGTCACAGGGGCCGAAGTGCCGGTAGATCATCAACAGCCCTTGATGCAATTTCCGGTAACGCTCGAGCTCGGCGGGCAGCAGCGCGGTAAACGGGGTGACCTGCCCGGAGGTAACACCTTCGAATATCGCTGAATACTCGATCAGGATGGATTCTTCAGAAAAACAGAACGCCACACCCCAGTGACTTGCATCGACATACTGCTGGATGATGATTTCATCTACGGTGTCATCACGCCACAACTGCTCTATACAAGCGACCACCTTGCCAGGCGACACCGGGCCCAGGGTGAGCGACTGGCCGGCATGGGAGAAATCGGCCTGGTCCTCTGCAGCAGATGAACTCCTGACCATCCACTGACATGAGGGATTGCCGACCGTATGGCCGTCCGGGTCGAACTTGTCGTTACGCGTGATCACGGTAAACGCAGGGACGTTGACAATCTCGCTTAACTGCTGCAGCCGCGATGCCTTGGTTTCAGACATGCCGCACAAGTACCATCGCCAGTGCAAAGATGATGAACAGAACGATGCCGGTCCCCAGGTACAGTTTCCTTTGTTTTTTGAAATAAGACAGCAGTAAAAAGAAAACCGAACTGAAGAGCAGTACGCCCTTCGCGATCAGCACACCCAGTACAGGCAGTAACGGCAGCAGGGATGGAACCGCGTATGCAGGGCAGGCAACGAGTAGAAACCCTGTGGCGGCGGTGAACTGTATGTGTCTCATGGACGAAGCATCCATCGATCGCGAACAGGTACCGTCCCGGTGACAACCCCGTACTCCGGCCTGTATCCGGGCGTAGAGGATCGAAGTGCTTCTGGTCCCGGCAACGTGGTCGCGGCAGTCGGGAAGAACTTCCGGCGTACATCGACCAGGGCCTCCGGCTTTGCCGGGTTGCCGATCAGGACCGGGCCGTGCGTATACAACGGGCTGATTATGCTCTTGCCTGGATCGAACCCGCTGAAGCGTATCCCCGCCATGTCCATCCAGGTATGGAAGAAATCCGACAGGCTGTACATGCTGTGCGTCATATCATGCGAGACATCAATGCGGTTGTTCCTTTTCCAGCTCTCGCTTCGCCAGACCAGGAAAGGTACGCTGTACATTGCGGGTGTCGGTGCAGCTTCGTCACGGCCTGCGAACAGGCGATTGGGATAGTCGTAAACTTCTTCGCCGTGGTCGGCGAAATAAACCAGGTAACCGTTCTGACCGCTTTGTTTCATCTGTTCGATCAGCGAGGCGACGACGAAATCGTTATACATGATCGAATTGTCAAATTCGTTATATTCCCTGCGGTGTCGTTTTTTTCTCACCCATGGCGGCAGGTCTTCATCGTCGTCAAATATCTTGAATGCATCCGGGTACCGGTAGCGGTAGGCGCGGTGGGTGCCGATCAGGTGGACCAGGATAAATTTTTTCGATTCGGATCTGTTCAGGAGATCTTCGAACGGCCTGAATACCACTTCATCATATTGTGCAGAATTCTGCGATCGGTTGTTGTTCAGGTAGATCTGCTCATCGGCCTGTTTCGAAAATGTCGTCAGCAGTGTGTTACGTTGAGTCTGTGTCTGCTGGTTCGTAATCCAGTAGGTCCTGTATCCTGCCTGTTTCATCACATCGACCAGTGTCGGCTTTTCCAGGTGCAGATTCGGCTGCAACTGGTCCGCAAACGACAGTGCCTGCGCCAGCGATTCAACGGTGTAAGGGCGTGATGCGTAGACCTGGTCGAACACAAGCAATTCATCTGACATTGCATTAAGTCTTGGTGTGGTATCACGGTAATATCCGTAAATGCCCATGCGCCTGCTGTTGGTGGATTCGCCGATGACCAGTACCAGTGTGTTCGGTGTATCAGCGTTACTGTCTACCAGAGCTTCCAGCGGCGGCTTGTCGGAAGCCAGCAGCCGGTTTTCAGCATTCGACAGTGCTTGCCTGTATTTGACATAGCCCATGACCAGCTGCCAGGGTGCAACCGGTTCCATGCTGTTAACCTGCTCGCTGAAACCATTCGCCAGCGATTCCTTATTGATAATCACGCGGTCCAGCATGGGCCAGCATACTGCCAGGCACATTGTGAATGTTAGTAGCAGGCGGGTTACCGGCGTTCCGCCAATTGGTTGCAGCCGTCGCCAGATCAACCATGGAATCAGTGTGTAGACAGCAAGGGCCGGGAGCATCCACCAGGTAAAGTAGGAATGGAGGAATTCACTGGATTCCGCCCAGTTGGATTCGAAGATAATGAATATCACGCTCTGGGAAAAATCCTGGTGATACAGTGCCAGGTAGCCCATCGAGAACAGCGAGCTGATCCACAGAACAACACCGGTGATGCCCGCGATGAGTTTGCCGCGGGCCGGGAACAGCATGACCGGTACCAGCCATAACAGGCTCATGACCAGGGCTTGCGTTATGCCGAAGAAACCCGCGATACCGCTGGAATAGATGATTGTCTGGTGGACACCGGAAAAATAGAAGAAAAACAGGAACCAGGCAAGGAAACGTGTCAGGGAAAATCTGTCTTGCCTGGTGTCTTTGGGCCGGAAATCAGGTTCAGAAAGATGCACTTGAGTGAGTGGTACAGGCGGCATAGACGTCATTATTGTCTAAATCATTCGGTAGCATACCAAATAAGTGGGATTATATGTAACAGTCTGGACTTCCCTTTAATTACTACCTGACCCCGATTGCTCTGGACTATTCCTTGCAATCTGACTTTGCTAGAGTTGGAAGTGATGCAAACCTGACGGAGAACAACATGAGATTTTCCATACTTAAAATCATAACCGCATCGGTCGTTCTGTTTTTCGGTTGCCAGACAAGCCTGATGGCGGAGGTCAACGCAACCAGTCAGAAAGCCGACGAGCAGCCCGCCGCGCAAAGCACGGCCAAGGCACCCGCCGCCACAATCCCGCCACAACCAGCCTGGCGTGGTTATTACCCGCATCGCCCCTACTACAGACCCTATCGGCGAAGAGGCAGTGGCAGCGGCTTCGGCTTCGGCAGCGGCAGCGGCCCGAGCTTTGGTTCACGCAGAGGCCCAGGCTGGGATGACTGGGGCCGCGACCCGTTCTTCGATGACCCCTTCATGAACGACCCCTTTATGGATGATCCTTTCTACGGCCGCGACCCCTGGCGGCGAAGCGGCAGCGGTCTCGGCTTCGGCAGCGGCAGCGGCCCGAGCTTTGGCTCACGCAGCGGCCCGGGCTGGGGCTGGGATGACTGGGGCCGCGACCCCTGGCGGCGAAATCGCAGTGGCAGCGGGTTCGGCTTCGGCAGCGGCAGTGGCCCGAGCTGGGGCTCAGGAAGCGGCCCCCGCTTCTACGACCGCGGCCGCGGCCCACGTGACTGGGACAGCGGCGGAATGGGATTCGGTTGGTAAGTACTTAATAAACATGGACAATAAAAAAGCCCCTCGACGCGGGGCTTTTTTATCAAATACTGTGGTCTGTCTTTTATGGTAAAAAGGGGAAGCTTGCCTTTTAATCCCACTTTTTGGCCTACCGTGTAGGCGTAAATGTAATTAAAGGGTAGCGTCCCACTGCTGTCCCACATAATTGTTACCAGGATGTGTTTAACACTATTATTACAGTGATTTCATGTCTTTGAACTGCCAATGGACATGAAATTACAGAACAAGAATAATGTCATACCCGCGGAAGCGGGTATCTAGCAAGTCATTGATTAGTATATGCACCGAAAGTAACTGGATTCCCGCTTTCGCGGGAATGACGCGTATGTGGGACAGCAGTGGGTAGCGTCCCATTTAATGTTCAATCACATTCATGTACTTAAATGAATTTGTGAGCGTTCTCATGCAATATGCGGACTAGGTGCAAGACGTATACAAAGCGAATTAAAGCGCCTGGAAAACATGTCATTGTTAATTGATCAACGTATCCACGAGAGCAGTTATGCTTTCAACCGAGTCGAACTCGTTCTGGTCGAAGGGCCGGTCGGAAAAATCGATACCGTAGTTTTCTTCCAGAAATACTACGATCGTCATGACATCCAGTGAACTCAGACGACCTTCCGTGACAAGTAACTGCTGATCAGTAAAACCCGAGCTGTCGCCCTTGTTATTCAGGAGTTCCTCCAGGAAGTTCCGGATTTTAGCCTGTGTACTCATACCACTCCAACGTTAATCATATTCAACAGAAATTGAAAATATACATCCAGACCATAGCCCGGATAGGGCAAGCCAAATATGTGGCTGATACAGTAGAAACCAAGAACGGTGACCGGTGCTGTAATGTAGGTCCTGAACCAATGTGTACTTTGTTTCCGGTTCTGATTGCGTAATTGGGACAGTCCGATGGCTGTACCCAGTAACAGGCCATAGAAAACATATACCTGGAAGGCCTCCAGTGCCCCCCAGATTCCCAACTCCATGATTATATGGATATCGCGGAAGAAGTGATACAGCATGTTCCCGAGTCCGGCCGCTGCCATGGTCGCCATGAACATGCGCAGACGTGGTCTGGTTTTAAAATATTTCAGATAGGTGGGGTAGAAGAAGAATTCCACCAGTAATTCCTTGAAGTAGTAATAATAGCGGTTCCAGAATTCAGCAATCGTTTTGGACCGCAGTGGACTCCACGTATTTCGAAGTGCTTTAAATCCGGCCATGCGGCATGTGGCAATGATGATATGCCCCCAGATGGATAAAGTCAGCATGGATTTTATAAAATTTGCCAGCAAAACAGCCCAGTTTATGTACCATTGGTAAGGTTCGCCTGACCGGGTATGGGCTAATGCATCGTTTACAGAAGGTATAACCAGATCGGCAGGTAATGCCAGGTTGTAGAAGGGGCTTCCATATACCACCATTTTGAATATCCCCAGTACAATGGACAGGATGAATGCCCAGTACAGCAGTTTGATTCCTTTGAGCTGGGAGACGGCCAGTTCTTCAGCATTCTTCGCTTCGATTTTACGTAAATAGGCAGCGCCTTTGGGGAACGGGGTATTGCTGCCGCCCCAGAAGGGCTGGTAGTGACCGAGTTGATAAATAAACTTCGTACCTGGCGCGGCATTTCGGTCTTGCAGGGAGTAAGCCAGATACCAGATATAGTGCCCGAGAATAATCAGAAAACCCCACAGGTATGCCTGTTGTGTTGCTGGGAGTGGGGCATAGGAGGCGATCGTCAGAAATATAATATAACCGGTCAGAAGAGTGGCAACAGGTCTGCGGTACAGCCAGGTGTCACGCGATCTCTTGACCAGATAATAATACATCGCACAGAACAGAATGGTCGTGACAACAATGCTTATCGAGTAGGCAGACCAGCTGTTGGTTATGGCCAGACCCTTTGCATCGAACACATGTCTCAGAAGGCCCCACTTGAGGTTGGTGTGCTGGCTTAACCAGTAGATGGTTCCTGCTGTCAGCAATGGCCGCCGGTATTGAGGCCAGAATGACATGGCTGCCAGTATCAGTACCAGCTCCTGCCACGACCTGGAACCATGCAGGTGAAGCCCAAAGGCAAACACCGCAAGCAATAGCACTTTTCCGCCTGCGTGCTGGGCCAACTGCACCAGCACGGGCGATTGATCAATGGCCGGGATTACTCTGAAACGTGTATTGCTCATAAGGGCCTGTTAACACTATTTGAATCGTTACTGTTGCCCATGAAAAAGTGCCAATCGAGGCACGAGGCGTGAGGTTTGGTCATTCCAAATGAGCAACGAGTAACGCAGAGTGGCACTTTTTCATGGGCAACCCGAAGGGCCGGGTCCATTTTCCGCTTAACTGCGTTATCAGTCGTTTATTTAGCATAGCTAAACCGCTCTCCTTCTGCCTTGTTAATCAAAAAATGGCTCCCGGCAGTAATGATTCAAATAGTGTTAACAGGCCCTGGTGCGACGTCCTGGTCCAGGAGGGCAACGATGGCATTGCGATCGATTTTGCCACTGGAATTGAGTGGCATACTATCCAGCTTGATAATGCGCCCGGGGAGCATGTAAGACGGCAAGCGTGAGCGCAGGGCTTCACGCATGGCATCTTCATCGATGTCGGAACCGGTGATCACGCCGATGATGTCTGACATTGCACCCGGTTGAACAGTCCGGACAACAGCGGCCACCAGGTCACTGCCACATACATCCCGCATATGCGCCTCGATTTCTCCCAACTCGATACGGTTGCCAAGGATTTTTACCTGGTGATCAATGCGTCCCAGGCAGTGAAAGATACCGGTCTCTTCCTGGTAGGCCAGATCACCAGTGAGATACCAGTTCTGTAAACCATACTGTGAGTGGTCGAGTAATGGAAACCGCTCTCGTGTGAGTGCTTCATTTTGCCAGTAACCAGCGGTGACCTGGGGACCGCAGATGGCCAGCTCACCGGTCTCCCCTGCCGGGAGAAAATTCCTGTCTCCGTCTACAATGGCCGCGAAGGTCCCCGGGAAAGGTCTGCCTATAGCGACGGTGCCGTGTTTGGGGGTAATATTGAGCTCCCCGCTGCAAGGCTCGAAATGGCTGGCGATCGTGGTCTCTGTAGAACCGTATTGATTATCTACCTGGCTGTTTACAGCGGCCTTTTGCCAGGCCTGTACTGAAGCGGCTGGTAACAATTCACCACCGAACACCGTCAGGCGCAGAGATGGAAACATGCCCGGCTTGAGCATTTTCATTCGATCCATAAAGACAACAGTGGAAGGAACAGAACACCATACGGTTAACTGCTGCTGTCGAATAAAACTCGCGGGCGCCATCAATTGATGTTGTGGAACCACATGCAGAGAGGCGCCGGCACACCATGCCATGAACATGCACATGACGGACGGGTCGAAAGTGATTTCAATGTGTTGGGACAGGCGGTCGTTGGCGGAGATCTGATATCTTTCCTGGACCACCTGCAGGAAATGCTGAATATTGCCAAGAGTCACCATTACCCCTTTGGGTTGGCCAGTCGTGCCAGAAGTAAAAATAATGTAGGCAAGCTTGTCCAGCGGCATCATTACAGGCGGACCGGCTGGCGTGCATTTGTCAAGAACGTCATGACCGTGAAGCCGGTCGTTATCGGATTCAGGTACAAGAATGCTGCCAGGACAAACGTCCAGCAATTCCTCGGTCAGTATCTGTTTACCGGTCGAATCCACGATCAGGGCATCCAGTCTGGCCTGGCTGATCATGTTGACCAGTCGTGATGGCGGATGAGCCGGGTTCAACGGGACATAGGTTGAACCGGTCCAGCAAGTGCCAATGATGCCGGCATAGACTTCAAGGCTGCGAGATCCCAGCACCCCGACACGTCTGGTATTTCCTCTGGTTTCGTGCTGCAGCCAGGCGGCGATACGTTTGGCAAAGTTGGCAAGCTCGCCATAACTGATATCCCTGTCATCAAGATTAAGGGCGGTACGCTCCGGGTGTTTTTCCGCATGCTGCGAAAAGGGTTGTGCAAGATTAAATAGTGTATGAGACAGGTCCAATTGGTCAGACATCGTATTGTTAATTTGTATCAAAATATGAGCCAAATACAACCAATAATTGCATTGCTTATTGACTCATCATTTTAATACTAATTGTCTGATTAAAAGTATCTTTTCTCTTTCAGCATGGGTAACTTATTCATTGCAATAAACGGGTCAAATCGACAGCCTTTCTAGCATACAATTTTTCACTTTTTCGGTAGCTGTCTTTGATGTCGGTGCGCCGATCAACATAATCCGTGTACGAATCCAGTGCATCGGTCAACAGTTTGCGTTTTTGTTTTTTAGCCTCCTCCTGCTTACGCCGCTCGATTTCCTCCTGATATGGGTCACGCCCCTCATTCAGTGCCACTTTCTGCCGGTTGGCTTCAGTTCGTGCCTGATCTACGGACATTTCACTGGTTCACCCAATCTTCTTAATTCGATAAGGCCAACGGGGGCCGTCTGGTTGCCTACCCTTTGGTCGATAGTCGAGATTCCATGTACCGACATTGGTTCGGTTCACTACAAGATTGAATCCAGCCAGCCCGCATATTGCATGAGAACGCTCACAAATCTACTTAAGTACATGAACGGGATTGAAATTTTTCGTATATTAGAAAACGACACTATGTACCCAACAACGCTATGCAGTTTTTGGAAAAATTTCAGCGGCCACTTTGCACGATTGACCTGTAACCATAGCTATGGCTATGCTTTTCGGCCAATCGAACAAATTGACTCACTGAAATCCCCCCAAAATTCTGCATTCTCATGCAATATGCGGGCTAGTTCAGTATCGCGAATTATCTGCCGTTTGTGTTTCTCACGCATAGACTCCGCCAGATGCTTTCTCAGCGTATTATTCGTGATCTTGGTTGACGGTTAGGGTACGCCCCGGGCTTTTTGTAGACATGCTGTATCCCCCCCTTAAAAGTTCTGCCAAGCCTATGCCAAGACAAATGGCTAAATATAACTGTATGCTTTTGAATCCGTTTGTCTATGTCTGCATGTGTCTGTAAGTAGACTTAGCGCTATATACATAGCGTTTTAAGCAGATTTAAGGGTGGATAGCGCGGTGTGTCGCGGGGAGCTAAAAATATGGTGAGATGGACTGTTAATCCGTTTGTCGTTGGTTCGAGCCCAACTCGGGGAGCCAATTTTTCTCAAGCATAAAAAAGGCAGTCATAAGACTGCCTTTTTTATGTCTGTTATTAGGTTATTACTGGCCGGGTCAACTGCCCGCTGTTTTGAGCACTACCTGCACGATTACCACTACGAAGAGCACAAACAGAATCGCAAAAACAATCCCGCCGATGATGAAGTGCGAGAACTTGCCGTGTTCGAAATCACGCTGCCGGTTGGCTTCTGATTGCACGCCAAACCATCCTGCAAACAAACTGCCGATAAAACCAAGTGGTGTAATACCGCTCTTTTTCTTACCGGTTTCGTCATTCATGATGAGCACTCTGCTTGTTTAAGAACAATGCCGAATATTAGCATCGTCTTATATTTGATACAATGTTGATCTTGCCCGCATATTGCATGAAGGATTTGGAATTTATGGGCAATATTTTGTCAGGAACAAAATATTGTTCATAAAACCAGATAGGGCATACTGTAACACCTTAAAAACCTATTAATATTGCTGTAACTGCTTGTGATATCAGTCACTATCGATCATTCCGCGTCCGCCTTCGTGCAATATGCGGGCTCACTACAACTTGAGTTGTTTGAGGTATTTTTTGAAATCGTCGGCAAGCTCTTCATGCTCAAGTGCGAATTCAACAGTTGCCTGCAAGTAGCCGATTTTACTGCCGCAATCATAACGCCTGCCTTCAAAGCTGTAAGACAGAACCTGCTCATGTTCACGCAGTGCGGCAATGGCATCGGTCAACTGAATTTCATTGCCGGCACCACGCTGCGTGGTTCTGAGAATATCGAAAATAGCCGGTGTGAGCACATAACGTCCAACAATGGCCTGGTCTGACGGCGCTTCTGAAGGTGCCGGTTTTTCAACGATCTGTTCCACGCGCGCAATCCTGTCAGCAATCTGGCTGCCGGCGACCATACCGTACTTATCACTCTCCTCGATAGCGACCGTCTGGGTGCCGATTATTGAAGACTGGTATTCGTCGAACACCTTTACCATTTGCTTAACGCAGCCATCGCCGTCATTACGAATCAGGTCATCCGGCAGAATCACCGCGAACGGCTGCTGGCCGACACCGGCTTCGGCACATAACACCGCATGGCCCAGCCCCAGCGCTTCCGATTGCCTGATGAAGACACAGGCAACGCCATCCGGGATAACGTCCCTGACGATCTTCAGCAAGTCGTGCTTGCCGCGTATTTCCAGTTCAGTCTCCAGTTCATAGGATTTATCGAAATGATCGATGATCGAGTTCTTGGTACGCCCGACAATGAATACCAGCTTGTTGATGCCTGCCTCGATGGCTTCCTCGGCAGCGTACTGGATCAGGGGCTTGTCGACGATGGAGAGCATTTCCTTGGCAACCGATTTTGTTGCGGGCAGAAAACGTGTACCCAAACCAGCGACCGGGAATACGGCTGTTTTTACAGATGACATGTTAAAACCTTGATTAAAATCATTTTGAATACAATTTTAGCCTATGCAGAGTCCCCGTGCTGTAAAGCTATGTTATATTTCGCGCTTTCAGGACTAACACTCAATTATCATGACTTACGTTGTTGTAGAAAACTGTATCAAGTGCAAATACACAGACTGCGTGGATGTATGCCCGGTAGACTGTTTCCATGAAGGGCCGAACTTTCTGGTCATTGATCCGGAAGAATGCATTGATTGTACTTTGTGTGAACCTGAATGTCCCGCTGAAGCCATTTTTGCAGAAGACGACATACCGGCAGGTCAGGAACACTTCCTGGAGCTGAATGCAGAATTAACGGCTGAATGGCCGGTCATTAACGTCAGCAAGGACCCACCAGCCGATGCCGCGGAATGGGACGGCGTCGAAGACAAACTCCAGTATCTGGAGAGATAATCAGCCCATGGCGCTGTCTGCAGATATTCTGCTCGCGGAATATGAGGACATCGCTGAACAGACAGCCCGGATCCTGTTAGAGACACATCGGCATCAATTGCCTGATCTGTCTTCGATCTGCATCTTTACACCCACTCATAACCTGTCGCCGCAGTTCAGAAAGTGCATTCTGGACAGGCTGCCGGAAAACCTGTCCGCTGTGATCCCGCCGTTCATCGGCACATTGCGGCACTGGGTCAGCGATCATGTCGCTTTGCCGGACCCCGCAGTCAGCATACTTTCAGATCAGGCACGCCAGCTGTTGTTTGTCGAGGCACTGGCTGAAAACCCCGGCCTGTTCAAGGAAGAAAACAAGTGGCAGGTGAGCACAGCCCTGTTGCACCTGTTCGACGAACTTGCACTAAACCAGGTCAACATCCTCGAACAAAGCGATGATGAATGGATGAAAACACTGGGCAAAGCCTATGACTGTGAAGATGCAAATCCGCATTTACAGCGGGAGGCCGGACTGGTCTATACCTTGTGGCACGCATGGCAGCAGCAGCTAAAAGCCGGCAACCTGCTTGATACATCGACTGCTTATATCAAGCGTCTGCAACAGGCCAGAACCCTGGTTAACGATAACCGGCATTTTTTCCTGATCGCACCTGATCACCTGACGCCGTGCGAACAACATTTCATGGCTTTCGCCACTGAACAAAAATTGTGTACAGTCATCGACTACAGCAACGCATTAGATGCATTCGATAATCATTCGATGGAAGCAACATCGGTATTCATCAATAGTGCTTTTGATGTCAAGGCTGCACCGATAAAACAAAGAGCCGATGACTACAGGCAGGCCCACAACTCAACATTGCCATTCTCGATCTTCTATTCAAGCGACGCGGAAACGGAAGCACGCGCAGTCGATCTGCAGGTGCGTTTATGGCTGCTGCAAGGTAAACAGAATATAGGCATCGTCTCAGAGGATCGCAAACTCTCCCGCAGGGTGCGCGCCCTACTGGAACGAGCGGATGTGTTTATTCAGGACATGGCCGGCTGGTCGTTATCGACCACCAGTGCCGCCGCCGTACTCGAACGCTGGCTTGAATGTATCGAAGAAGATTTTGATTACCGGCCGATGCTCGACATCCTCAAGTCACACTTCTTCAATTCCGGGCTGGATCATGATGAACAGCTCGAAAGCGTCTACCGCCTGGAAAACGACATCATCCTGCATGAAAACGTCGGGCATGGTATCAAGCGTTATCGAAAACAGCTTGAATACCGCTTGCATCGCCTGGAAAACTGGCCAAAAAACACCTACAGCAATATTGTCCAGTTGCTCGACCAGCTGGATTCAGCCTCCCACTACTTGCAGCAACTCTATCGCTCAAACAGCAAATTCAGCCTGGAAAAATACCTGGATGCACTCACCACCAGTCTTCAACAGCTCGGCGTAATCACATCATTTGCTGGCGATGCGGCGGGCATACAAATACTCAATGCCCTCGAAGACATGCGCAATGGTCTGCTGCAGTCGACACCGGAGATGCAGTGGATCGATTTCAGGATATGGCTGGGCATGACGCTGGAGCAGCAGTTGTTCAGTCCACAGACCACCCCGTCCCCCATCAGGCTGATGAGCCTGGCACAGGCCGAGTGTCAGCACTTCGATGCATTGATCATCGCTGCAGCTGACAAACAGCACTTACCGGGAAAACCGCAAAGCTCACCGTTTTTCAACCAGTCCGTGCGCCTGTCTTTAGGGCTTTCAGACTGGCAGCAACAGCGTGAACAAAAACTTCAACAATTCAAACGCCTGCTGCAAGCAGCAGAAGAAGTTCTGATTACATGCAAGCACGAAGAAAACGGCGAACCGGTGCCGCTGTCCCCCTGGGTTGAAACCCTGAAAACATTCCATGCATTGACCCATGACAGCTCGCTACAGAACACGCAACTGCAACGCTTACTGGATCAAAACACATCGGTCTTTATATGTGACACGGAAAGCTTGCCCGAAATACCGCAACGCCCTGCCCCATCGTTGCCACTCGAAGCGATGCCGGACAGGATGTCTGCCAGTGCGCATCAGCGGCTGATCGATTGCCCTTATAAATATTTTGCAGGTGATGGCATGAAGCTGAAGCCGCCTGATGAAATCCGCGAGGAACTGCAAAAATCCGATTATGGCGAACGAGTACATAAAATCCTTAATGCCTTTCACAGGCCGGTGAAAAATCTGCCCGGGCCTTTTACAGATAAGCTCACTGAACAAAACAGGGACAAGGCGATCAATCACCTGGTGATGATTTCAGAAGCGGTATTCAAGCAGGATATGGAGGACAACACCCTGCATCGCAGCTGGCTGCATCGATGGATGCAGCATATTCCCGCGTATATCAACTGGCAGATTAAACAACAGCAGGACTGGAGCGTTAGTGAAACTGAAAAGCAGTGCGAAGCCAGGTTGAATGATATCGATCTGACACTGTATGGCCGGCTTGACCGCATCGATACGCATGTTGAACAACACGATCATCACTGCATCATCGACTACAAAACCGGATCAACTTCACGGCAGACCGATGTTGATTGCGGTGAAGATGTTCAGCTTGCCAGCTATGCGCTGTTAGCCGGCGATACCAGCTCAGTGATGTACCTGTCATTGGACGAAGGCAACGGTGCAGTCAAAACCAGGGCCAGCCTTGAAGGCGAAGACCTGCGCTCACTGACTCATGATGTCCGTGAGCGACTGCAAACTGTCGTCAGCATGGGACGCGAAGGTAAGCCCCTGCCCGCCTGGGGTGATGAGAAAACATGCAGCTACTGTGATTTTACAGGGCTGTGCCGAAAAAAAGTCTGGGGCGGAATAACATGAAAAGCCGCCGGCCCTGAGGGCACAGCGGCTTTCTGTAACACGAAAAAAATATATCTACTGTATGGCGTATAGCGAGCCATTCACACTCGAGAAATAAACGACACCATCTTTGACGGTTGGCGATGAATAGATCTTGTTATCGCTACGGTATTTCCAGCGCAGGTTACCGCGGGCTGTTGTAAGTGCGTACATATGCGTATCAGTACTGCCTATATATACCGTACCTGATGCGACGACGGGTGCGGAAAACACAGGGCCTTCTGTTCTGAACTCCCACTGGCGGGAACCATTACCTGCATCAAATGAATAAACATAGCCATCCTTGCTGCCCACTATGACTCTGTCATTATCAAGTGCCGGCGATGAAAGAACCTGGCCTGCTGTTTTCTTCTGCCAGATTTCCTGGCCCGTTCTGATGTTGATTGCATGTACCACTTTGGCATCAGTACCCACATAGACCCTGTCCCCATCAACTGCCGGTGATGAATGAATTTTCTGCTGCGCATTGAAACGCCAGAATTCCTGGCCTGATTTAATATCAACAGAAAACAGGTATCCGGCCATCGTACCGAAGAAGACATGGTCACCATATACAGCCGGCGAACTGTAGACACCGCCCTTGGCATCAAAACGCCATTTCTCATAACCGGTCTCAGCCTCGACAGCGTAAACATGGCCATCTTCGCTACCAAAGTAGACTACATCGTCAACCACAACGGGCGATGATGAAACAGGACCCTGGGTTGGGAATTTCCATTTGGTGCCATGAGTTTCAGTATTAATTGCATACAGGCTGTTGTCCCAGCTGCCGACGTAGAGAACGCCATCGACCAGCGCAGGAGTTGATTCAACATTGCCTTCGGTCTGGAATTTCCAGTTGAGTATCCCTGTATCCGCATTCACTGCATAGAGATAGCCATCATTGGAGCCCAGATAAACTTCCTTGTCACCCGCGACAGGTGATGAATAAACCTTATCGGGTGCGGTATATTTCCACTTCAGCGTATCCAGTGTGGTCGGCCCTGCATCGCTCATGGAACCGCTGTGTGTCGGATCACCGCGAAACATGGCAGTCGTACCCGAACCGCATGATGTTAATAATAGAGGTAAAATCGCCACGCCAGCGATTAACAGCTGTCTGTTAGACATAGTTAACTCCTGAATTACTTTATAGTCTTATTAGCCCGGTTGGAACTTTGGTTTTATTAAGTAAAAGAATAGCGCACGGAGTTGAAAACGCTATATTTTTGACCGTTTTTCATCCAAATATTGCACCTATTAAGATAGTTCAACGCAAAGACGCCAAGGCGCAAAGAGCGCAGAGATAGAACCGAGGTGGTACCGGACAGTAAGGTACAATTGCCGTGATGGTAGACACATAGGGTACGCCGTAAGAACCATGAAGCATTGGGTTGGCTGGATAGATCTCGGTGCGCACAGCGCACTCTACGTACGTATTTTTACGCAGATTCCAACAACCACACAAGCAACATAGAGATCAGGCACTAGTTACATACACATCAAAACTTTCCTTTGCGATCTTTGCGCCTTGGCGTCTTTGCGTTTAATTCGTTCTTTATTCAGCTCAAAATTGCGGTATTACCGGCATGACACAGCACTTCATATGAAATGGTACCGGCATGGCTGGCCACCCTATCGACTGAAAGTTCCCTGCCCCACAATACAACACGGTCACCGTGTGTGGCATCGACCCCACGAAGATCCACGCAGATGCTGTCCATAGAAACCCTGCCGACGCTCGGACACAGATGACCATTGATCCACACCGGCGTGCCTGATGGCGCATGGCGTGGATAACCGTCGCCATAGCCGGCGGCAACCACACCCACAGGCATGTCCTGCGGGCATTGCCATGTGCTGCCATATCCGATGGTTTCACCTTTGCGGACATGCTGTATGGCTGCGAGCCGTGACTCGAACTGCATCACCGGCCTGAGATCCAGTTCTTCCGCACTGCGTTCGAGCAAAGGCGAGCTGCCATAAAGCATGATGCCGGGCCTGACCCACTCCAGGTGGCTGCTGGTATTGCTGACGACAGCTGCAGAATTGGCGATGCTGCGCTGCGCATCTAATTCAGATATTACATTAATAAAAGATTCTAACTGTTTGTTATTTAATGAATGATTCGGGTCATCCGCATTGGCGAAGTGTGACATGAACCGGATGTTGTGAACCACCGCGGCGGACTTGAGCGTCTGGTATGCCTGATCGACAGCTTCCAGCGGCACACCCAGACGATGCATGCCGGTATCGATCTTGAGCCAGACTTCAAGACTGAAGCGACTCGCGCTGTACAGCAGCTCGGCCTGCCACTGCTGGTGAATCACCGGTTGCAGGTCATACTTGGCACACAGCTTGAGTTCTTCCTGGTTGGCAAAGCCCTGAAGTACGATCAATGGCTTGGAACACCCGGCACGCCGGAGTGTGACAGCCTCTGCAGGCATCGCCAGCGCAAATGCATCAGCCGCGTCAAGGTAACTGGCGGCGGTCAAGACATCATGGCCATACGCATTGGCCTTGATCACGGCCATTACCTTGCTGGATGGCGCATAGGCCTTTACCCTGCCAAGATTATGCCGCAGGGCTTCACCATCGAGTTGAATGCGTGCGCTACGCTCCCTGTGCCGTGTTAGTCCCTGCTTCATTGGACACTCATGGTCCGTCGTTGATGTACATTTCCGGAATATAATTCTCGAACTTGGTGTACTTGCCAAGGAATGTCAGCACGGATTTACCAATCGGGCCATTACGCTGCTTGGCGATAATAATTTCCGCCATGCCTTTGTCCGGGCTGTCATCGTTATAAACCTCGTCACGGTAGATAAACACGATCAGGTCGGCATCCTGCTCGATCGCACCGGATTCACGTAAATCAGACATAATCGGTCGTTTATCAGGACGTTGCTCGAGTGACCGGTTCAACTGCGAAAGCGCTATCACCGGAACATGCAGTTCTTTCGCCAGCGCCTTGAGGCCACGCGAGATTTCCGATATCTCGGTCGCCCTGTTCTCGCTAGCGCCATGAACCTGCATCAGCTGCAGATAATCGACTACGACCAGGCCGAGGCCATGTTTACGTTTCATGCGCCTCGCCCTGGCACGTACTTCATTCGGGGACATCGCCGGGGTGTCGTCTATAAACAGGTTGGCTTCAGACAGCATGTGCACCGCGGATGTGATTCGCGGCCAGTCTTCATCGGTCAACTGGCCGGTGCGGATATGGTGTTGATCGATACGTCCGAGCGAAGAAATCATGCGCATCGCCAGCTGTTCACCCGGCATTTCCATACTGAATACCGCCACGGGCACTTTCGATCCAATAGCGGCGTTCTCGGCAATGTTCATCGCGAAGGTTGTCTTACCCATCGAGGGGCGGCCGGCGACGATGATAAGCTCACCGGGATGCAGTCCGGTGGTGCTTTCATCAAACTTGTCAAAACCGGTCGAGATGCCGGTGATATTACCTTCCGACTGGAACAGGAAATCAATCGTCTCGACCGTTTTGGTGAGCAGATCCTTGATATCCTGAAAGCCGCCACGACCGCGCATG
>Ga0316193_10000827_pt1 | contig 19969 bp, 25 predicted proteins | sample MerIslsedime2_MG_FD_207735 | JGI IMG/M metagenome (GOLD analysis project Ga0316193, IMG submission 207735) | Coastal sediment microbial communities from Maine, United States - Merrow Island sediment 2 | ecosystem: Environmental > Aquatic > Marine > Coastal > Sediment | place: USA: Maine... | reverse complement strand
TACCGGGATCGATGACGTCGAATTTCATGGCTTCGAGTTCTTTATTGATCAGCTTGACCGCTTCACCGCTCCACCCGTAAGAACCAAAGGCAGCACCGATTTTGTTTAAAGGCTTGAGCCCTTTCATATAAACCAGAAAATCACTGACCGTGGGAAACAATTGGTTGTTAAGTGTCGGCGATCCCACAACGATGGCCGCGGCATCGAGAATTTCCGTCATAATCTCACTGCGATGGGAGCTTCGTATATGTATCGGTCTTACCGATACCCCCTCACCGGCGATTCCCGCTGCAATCTCATCGGCCATGGCTTCAGTGCTGTGCCACATGGTGTCGTAGACCACGACAGCTTTTTTCTCTTGCTCCTGCTTGGCCCATTTTGCATACGCATTGATGATCTTGCCCGGATCTTTTCTCCATATGATTCCGTGATCCGGACATATCATATCGATTTCAAGGCCCAGTTGGGCAACCGTATCCAAAAGCTTTAGAACCAACGGTGAATAAAGAAGTAAAATATTAGCATAGTACTTTTTTGCGTGAAGCATGATATCGTCTCCGATCTGATCATCGAATCTTTCATGCCCTGCATAATGCTGTCCGAAACCATCACTGGAAAAGAGAATTTTGTCTTCCTTCAGGTAGGTAAACATACTGTCCGGCCAGTGAAGCATTCGGGTTTCGAGAAATGTCAAGGTCCGGTTTCCCAGACTCAACTCCTCGCCGGTACCAACCGCATGATAATTCCACTTTTGAGGAAAGTGTCGGGCCAGATTTTTGGCGCCCATTTTTGAACAATAAAGCGCCTTGTCCTCACCAACTTTGTGCATCACCCGTGGCAACCCGCCGGAATGGTCCATTTCCGTATGATTGCTGATGACATAGTCTATCTTTTTCGGATCGATAATTTTTGAAATATTATCAATTAGTTGATCAGAAAAATTCTTCTTGACGGTGTCGATGAGTGCGATTTTCTCATCGACGATTAAAAATGCGTTATAACTGGTACCTCGATAAGTCGAATATCCGTGGAAATCCCTGATGTTCCAATCAATAACGCCAACATCATAGATTCCCTTTGTTATTTCTACAGGTCTCATCTTCCTCCCGTCCTTTTATTATTCTTTTTCAAAATCATCTTTTGATGCGCCGCATACCGGACATTCCCAGTCATCCGGCACATCTTCCCATTTTGTGCCCGGAGCAACACCATTGTCAGGATCACCTTGTTCCGGATCATAAACATAACCGCAAATCGTGCATACATACTTGTCCATTTGAACCCTCCTCTTTTATTGAATTTATGTAATGGTTTAGTCCTTTGAAATAAATCCATTTCAAGGACGCTTCAGGTATGATCAAATTCTAACCACCTGCCGCAACTGAGCCGGGCCCGGCAAGGGGTTTGAACATTTTCTTTCCAGCACCGCACACCGGACATTTCCAGTCGTCCGGCAAATCGGCAAACTGGGTCCCTTTGGGAATTTTTCCTTTTCGATCTCCCTTGTCAGGGTTATAAATATATCCACAACTAACTTGCTGACATTGATACATCTCTTCAGGTTCGGCCATTTATTCCTCCTTAAGTATCATTTCAAAATTTATCATTCTATAAGAACATTTGCTGCAACCAGAAACAGATCTGAATCCCGCAGAACGCCCACCAGTTTCTCCTCTTCGTACACGGGTAAAATGGTAATTTTGTTGCGGTAGATCATTTTAAGGGCATCCAGAAATCCGGCGTCGGCATCTATGGTCCCTCTTATTTTAAGCATTACGTCTCTAACATGGGTTTGCGCGTTCTGTCTGACTCTGGATCTAAACCCGTGTTTTGCATGGTCCATGTCATGGGCATCGGCTTCTGCAAAAGCGATTGAAACACCCAGTGCATGCAATTTTCCGCTGACTCCTCCTGCAATTTCCGGAATCATCACTTCTAAAATGCTTTTAAAATCGAGAATCCCCACAAGTTCACCCTGAGCATCAAGGACAAGGCTGGTTCTGTGTCCTGCTTCCGTACATTTTCCAGTTTCCACCTGACAATAGATTTTCATCAGCTCTGGAACGGCTTCTTTCAGAGGTTTATCGGCAGTTGTAACTGCATAATCACCTATGGGAATCATCATGTCTTTGACTTTCAACTGAACGGGCATGATATTTCTCCTTTTAATTTTTTAGCTCAATGTGCTGTTGACAAGAGCTTTAACCTTTTTTTCAATTTCGTCACGAACATTGCGCATAACATCCATCGGTTTTCCGGCCGGATCGGGTAGATCCCAGTCCAGCCGCTGCATACCTGGAATAAAAGGACATGCTTCATCACAACCCATGGTAATGATCATATCCGGCTGCAACTCTGATGCCGCCTTATCCAGGAATCGGGTTTTGCGAAATCCCATATCGATCCCTTTTTCCGCCATGGCCTTGACCATATCCAAATTTATTTTTTCCACAGGCTCGCTGCCGGCTGAAATAACTTCAAATTTATCACCGGCAAGATGTTGCGCAAATGCTGCGGCCATCTGGCTTCGACAGGCGTTTTCCCGACAGGCGAATAATATTTTTTTTCTGCCCAAAAGAGGGGCCAGAAGTTCCTTCACGGAAGCTGTCACATCTTTGTGAACGGTGGGATGCTTTTCCATATCCCCGGTATATTCTATGTGCCGGTAGGTTAAGCTCCCGTTGAACCCCGCTCCCACCGCATCAAAGAAATATTTTGCCGTAAGGTCGACACCTTCAAAAAGATTCTTTCCCTTTGTCGCACCTTGGGCAAGAAGAAATCCACGCCGGTAATGTCTCGCCGGATCGGTCAGTTTCAACTTATATTTCCTGGACCATAGCGTCTGAGTACGATCGATGGGGGCCTTTAGCTGAGCGGGAACGTTATAAAAATATATGGGCGCCGCCAAAACAACAACATCCGCCTCCCGAAGCAGCGGGTAGATTTCATTGGTCATATCATCATCTGTAGTGATACAGTAGCCCTTCTTTTCACAATAACCGCAGCCTATACACGGCACAATATTTTTTTTGGATACATTAATGATACGGGTTTGAGCACCTAAAATCTCAGCCTCGTCCATGAAGACGGATAAAAGATAGTTGGTGTTTCCTTTTTTTCGGGGACTCCCTTGAAATCCAAGAATCATCATCAGCTAAACCTCTTTTATTTTTTATGACATTTCTGGCAGGAAGTCGGGCCGGCCTTTTGGCCATGCTTGACCCGGTTGCGGTGGCACGCCCTGCAATGATTCATGACCCGTTTTTTCGCCAGTCTGCCCTGGTTTTTCAAATCCTCGATGACGCCCAACTTCTGGGGAAATATATTATGACAGATGTTGCAGTCACCCAGCGTCGTTTGATGTTGTCGATGGGGAAAACCAACCACGCCTTTTTGGCCTCCGTCAAGGGTTATTTGTTCCGGGCCTTTTTTTTCAATACCAGCAAAGATGACGCCACCATAAACAAGCACGAACACGACCCACAACACAACAATTTTTGATTTCATAAGCGTAACTTTCACAAAGATTAAAACACTAATATCTAATAGGCTTCATCATGGGCAAGATCCTCTTCCGTCACTTTGCCTTTAAAAAGGTTATATGCCCAAATTTGATAGCCGATGACAACAGGGATAAAAATTATAACGACAATCAGCATAATTTTCAATGTTAAAGGACTTGAAGAGGCATTGTATGCGGTAAGGCTGTACCTGGGGTTCAGGCTGGAGGGAAACAGGTTCGGGTAAAGCCCGATCACGCCGAAAAACGTGGCGCCCACAATGGTCAATGCTGAAGCGAACCAGGCTTTGAAAAAAGTTTTCCTCACAAGGAAAAATCTGACGCTCAAAAGCGCGAGAACCGTCATCACTATGACGATAAAAAAAGTGGGATGTTCAATATAGTTATCATACAGACGGGTGGAGAACTTGCTGGCGATTAAAAAAATAACCGCCACTCCAAGAAGGATCGGCCAGAGTTTTTTGACAGTGGAAATAGCTCTTTCTTGGAGATCTCCTTCTGATTTTATGGAAATCCACAAAGCACCGTGAATCATAAAAAGGAGAACAAAGAGAATGCCGCCCAAAAGACCATATGGATTTAACAGTGTAAAGAGTGTTCCATGGTAGACCCCATTGTGATCGAAGGGAATGCCCTGGAAAATATTTGCAAAGGCAACGCCAAAAAGGAGTGCAGGCACAAAGCTTCCAACAAAAATGCAGGTGTCCCAGATCTTTCGCCAGCGGGGGTCATCGACTTTGCCGCGAAATTCAAAAGAAACACCCCGAAGAATAAGGGCAAATAAAATCAGCATCAACGCTGAATAAAGAGATGAAAACATAACAGAATATACCAGGGGAAAGGCTGCAAAAGTAACCCCTCCGGCGGTAATCAGCCACACTTCATTTCCGTCCCACAAGGGTCCCAGTGCATTAATCATAATCCGTTTGTCCCGATCGGTTTTGCCCAAGAAGGGATAAAGCGTTCCGATCCCAAAATCGAATCCGTCCGTCATAAAGAATATCGCCCATAAAAGACCCCATAGAAAAAACCATATCGTTTGTAAAACCATTTTCTCCTCCAGTATTTTTATATCGCCGGGGTTTTCGGATTGCTAGTTGTCGGTGGTGAGCTCGGGAGCCTTCAAAGCGTTTTTGGCAATCAAATAAAATCCGGTAACACCCAACAAACCATACACCACAATAAACGCAATCAGCGAAGTCAATACCTGAGATGTAGCTATGGGAGAGGCTGCATCAGACGTCTTCATCAGACCATACACGATCCATGGTTGACGACCCACTTCTGCCACAACCCAACCCAGTTCACAAGCCATATACGGCAGGGGAATGGACAACAGCATGAGCTTTAAATATTTAGGACTGTCCACCAGTCGGTTGCGTTTCCACCAGCCGAGAATGGTAGCTATAATAAAGTAAAAACCCAGGCCGACCATCCCTTTAAAGGCAAAAGATGTAATTAACACCGGTGGTCTTTCCTCCCTGGGAAAATCCTTCAAGCCCTGTATCTTTGCATTGATATCGTGTTTGACCAGAAAACTAAGCACACCGGGTATGGCGCCGATTTCAATTTTATTTCTTTCGTTCTCTTCATCCGGAAGAGCAAAAAAATAGACCGGCGCCCGGGTGGTGGTTTCCCAGAGAGATTCCATTGCCGCGAGCTTGGTGGGCTGTTTTTCAGCAACGATGACACCGTTAATGTCACCCATGATGACCACTATAAAAGAAAAAATGATGCCGAATCCCAGAGCGATTTTGAAAGATCGCGTAAAAAAATCGATATGTTGTTTTTTTAACAAATGATAAGCGCTAACCCCCATGACAAAAAAGGCGCTCAGCACATAAGCGGCGCTGACCGTATGGACAAATTTAAAGATGGCGTATTTTTGAAACAAAACAGCAGCAAAATCAACCAGTTCGGCCCGGCCGTCCCGGATGGTATATCCAACCGGGTTTTGCATCCAGGCATTGGCGATAAGTATCCAGACCGCCGAAAAGGTTGACGCAACAGCAATCAACCACATCACCGCAGCGTGAGCCTTTTTGGAGAGTTTTTTCCAGCCGAAAATCCAAACACCGATGAGGGTCGATTCCAGAAAAAAGGAAGTGGTTGCTTCGATAGCCAGAAGAGAACCAAAGATATCCCCGACAAAAGCTGAATAGCGGGACCAGTTGGTTCCAAATTGAAATTCTAAAGTTATCCCGGTGACGACACCCACGGCAAAATTAATGAGGAACAGCTTGCCCCAAAATTTTGTCATGCGAAGGTAGGTTTCGTCCCCGGTCTTGACGTATTTGGTTTCCATATAGGCCACCAAAAACGATAAACCGAGGGTAAAAGGAACAAATAAAAAGTGAAACATGGTGGCGGCCGCAAACTGCAAACGCGAAAGCAATACCACATCCATGAGCATCTCCTTTTTAAATACAGCATACAAATATATTCTCAAGTTTCACACCGGACATTACTAGAGCCTAATCTCAAAAATAAGGTTAGAGTTCAACAAAAAGCAAGTTGAGCGTTGCGAAATCCCGAGAATCGGGGGCGTGGAGCGGTGAAAAAGCGGAGCATACACATAGTATGTGAGCATTTTGAACCGTTCCACAACGCCGCCATGGGAACTTAGATTGTTTTTGAGATAGGTTCTAAAAAACATTTGATGCACTAGGCTTAAAATAGATTTATTAAGACCTGCTACGCTGTATTAAAGTTACTGAAGTTTTTGGATGTGAAACTTGAGATAATATCTTTATCTGTTTGAAAATGATCCGTTTCTGAAAAAGCTATAAAATCAAAGCTTAAATACCGTTTCGGTTTAGATTGAAGGCGGATTTTTCAGGAATTCACGATACATAGAAACAGTCGTTTCTTGGAGCAGTCTGCCCTGCCCAAGTAGCGACAAAAATTCAGAACATTTTAGAATCATTGCCAAACTATGATTTATTCACAACTTAAGAAAAGTATACATGGGCTGCTGAAATCAGAGTCGGTAAGTTATGCCGCCCCTTCCAGCGTGCACTGGGTAAAGTCTATCTGCTCGTTGCAGCCCTCGCACACATGGGTTCTGTCAAACTCATCTGAAAAAATTTCCACTTCTTGGCCACAACTCGGGCATTTGCATGCAAATGATTTTAAGGTCTTAAAATTTTGAAACCCCGGGCAATGTTGCGGTGTAGACATAATCTTCTCCTGTTCAAACATTGTAAAGTAGTTAAAATAAAACCATCTTGGAACTTTAGGCCTCTAAAAGAACTATACTGTTGCCAAAAACCCTAATTATAACTTCTCGGCGATTTCACGGCCATAGTCCTGAGCCATCTGGACCCCTCCGCCCAGAGAACTCGCTTTGAGCCTCAACGGACCACCAACCATATTCATTTTAAAAATATTTTTCATGGTGTCGAAAATGCGATCCGGTGCTTCTCCACTCCATCCAAATGCACCAAAAGCACCCCCCACTTTCCCTTCAAGGCCAGCCTTTTCAGCAAGAAAAAGAGCGGTCTTCATGGTCTGAATCATATCGCCATGATACGTGGCCGATCCAAATACAAGGCCGTCATACCCCTGTAAATCGGTTTCTTTTTTTATTGTATTGATCTTTACCACATTTGCTTCATGACCGGACACCCGAATACCTTCGGCGATGAGTTCACCGATTTTAAGAGTTTCTCCGGTTCTTGTGGCACATACAACAAGTACTTTAGCCATTATATTTTCTCCTTAAGCGCTATGCCACCTTATTTTATTCGTTTGTCAGTGCCCTCAAATTCACAATCCGGCGTATAACAGGTATTGTCAAGAAATTCACATTTTTCTTTACAAGAAGGACATTGATCCGGTGGGGCATCGGCCTCGAGTGCATACCCACACTTTGAACATCTCCAGTTAGGCATAATAAGATCACCTCCTTTTCAGGTAAATGTCGTGCTCTTTATTCTGATTCAATGGGCATATCCGGAGCCTGTCGTGTTGCCAGTTCTCGATCCATCATAAAAAGACCTTGTTTGGCATCACCCAGCAGTTTGAGCTGCTCCAGCACATTACCGACACTCTCTTCTTCTTCTACCTGTTCGGTCACGAACCATTGGAGAAATATCTGTGTCGCATGGTCACGTTCTTCCATAGCAATTTCAACCAAGCCATTGATGAGCCCGGTCACCTTCTGTTCATGTTTTAACGTGTCTTCAAACACAGCCAGAGGAGAATCCCATTGGGCGGGAGGTGTTTCAATTGCAGCGAGAAGAGCTCTCCCACCACGTTGATTGATAAACTCATAAAGTTTCATGGCATGCATTAGTTCTTCCTGAGCCTGTGCATTCATCCAGCTGGCAAACCCGTCAAGATTAACAGATTTGAAGTAGGCATTCATCGACAAGTATAGGTAAGAAGAATAAAGTTCGGCATTCACCTGCCCATTGAGTGCTTTTTGCATTCTATCTGATAGCATCGATATTATCCTTTCCACAAACCATGCAGGTTGCAGTATTCACGTGCTGTAACTTGATCGGTTTCCATGTCAAATGTTGCCTCAGGGGCCTCCCCGGGGTTGAGAAATTGTCTGTAAGCCTTACCGTCTGCTATGATTTCAACCCATTCAATATAATGTTTTTCTTCCATAGGATGCGGAACATCACCGACTTTAACTTTTATGCCGCCCGAAACTTTTTCAATAACCGGCACATGTTTCTCTCTGGCTGCATCAACCGTGTTCTCAACCATCTGGACCATGGGCTGCCCACAGCACACCAGCTCTCCGCCACCACCATGGAGAACCTCTACGATATTTCCACAAATTTCACATTTATAAACTTCAAGTTTTTCCGCCATTTCTCTTTCCTCCTTTTAAAATAAAATATTTCGATTGTTTTTAATGACAGTTAAAATCAGAGACATTAAATTCATCACATCCTTTACCGAATAAGGGTTACCGGTAAACGGGCCTGCAGGTTCAACCGTCTAAACCAGCCCTACCAGTTTTCACCAAGCAGTTCAAAGTGGGCCTGGGGATGTGCACAAGCCGGACACAATTCCAGAGCCTGCTCACCTTCATGGAGATATCCGCAGTTTCGGCATCGCCAAGTTACGGTTTCGTCTTTTTTAAATACCTTTCCGGCCTCTATGTTGGCGGCAAGATCAACATACCGTTTCTCGTGCTGTTTTTCAGCAACTGAAATCGCATCAAAAACCTCAGAAATGGCTTCAAACCCTTCCATGCGGGCAACTTTGGCAAAACCGGGATACATCTCGGTATGCTCATAATGTTCTCCTGCCGCGGCTGCTTTCAGGTTTTCGAAGGTCGTTCCAATAACTCCGGCTGGAAATGCCGCAGCGACTTCAACCTCTCCGCCCTCTAAAAATTTAAAAAACCGCTTGGCATGCTCTTTTTCCTGATTGGCTGTTTCTATAAATATATCAGATATTTGAACATAGCCATCCTTTTTGGCCTGACTGGCAAAATAGGTGTATCGATTTCTTGCCTGCGACTCCCCTGCAAATGCAGTTAAAAGATTTTTCTCTGTTTGGGTCCCTTTTAACGCCATATTAAACGCCTCCTTTTATGTGTTTGTTAGTTATTTTTAAAAAATTAAATGCTACCAGTGATACAATACATCTCTCGCCATTTTTTAGCTGTCGGACTCTTCCATCCACCACCCTTTTGCTATGTGTTTTTCTTTTTCCTGTTCCGCCAGTTTTTTCACTTTATAGGCCGAATCACGCAATACACCGTAAAGAATACCACAGCCGGTATCTTCTCGCTCAATGTCGCCCTTATCTGCGACTCTGATCATTTCATCCACTAGATTCAATGTTTTTTTAATATTATAATTGCAGCGTCTCACGTATCAGGGTCTCCATAAGCTATCAAAATTTTAATCAATCTTTATTCATTTTTTCCAGTTCGGTGGTCAGGTCTTTTTAAAAGGAAATGACAAAAACATGAAAACGAAACTGTATTAAAAGCATTCCAAAAGTCTAAAAATTGTCTCACATTAAATATTGATACACATTTGTATTATGAAACAAGATCCTTATTGATTCTTCAGGGCAACCAGTTCTTTGCTGAGTATTTTTATGTGGTCCATCTCTTCTTCGATAATCTTGTCAAGTTTATCCTTCCCATACTGTTCAGGGACCATTTCTTTCATGCCAAAATAAAAAACGATGGAATCTTTTTCAGCAAGGATGGCTGCCTTGAGGACACTTTTCATGGATGAAAAATCAATCTTTTTTTCAAAAAACACCTTGGTATCTGCCAGAGCCTTAAGATAAAGGGCGGATTCATTTTGAGGGTCAAACGCCGTTAATGCTTTTTCATTTCCCGACAGTTGCGACCTTAAATTTACAAATGTCTTTTCATGTTCGACTTCCATTTCCGCAAGCCCAACAAGAAGCTTTTTGTACTCAGGGTTGTCTGCGTTTTGAGCGGCATCTCCATAAAATTTAGCGCCATTTCTTTCAAGTTCCTCAGCCATCTCAAACACGTCGTCTGCAGTAAAGTCATAAATCATTTTTTCATGCCTTTCGAAATCTTGAATTATTCTTTTATTCTACAGTCCTTATCCCATTCAGGGCATGCAGTTTTCATATCAGCCTCATACTTGATTAAGCATTCGCCACAATCCATTTCAACATTTGCTACATCTCCATATCTTTCTTTGATTTCTTGTGTAGACAGATGTGTAACAGCACTGCATCCGCATTGAGGACAGGATGTTTCAACTTTATACCGTTTGGACGACATGTTGCACCTCCTATGAATGGGTTTATAAAAAGGTTGATACGATATGTTACAAAAACAATTCGTTTTTTGACGAGTAAAAGATTATGACGATCTATAAACGACCCAAGAAATAATTCGCATACCAAACTTATTTTAATTTAAATGCAATGCTCATGCCAAATATTTCACAAGTTTGTTTCCCGGGCTGGCACAGTTATTGTATTCTAAGGACAAGGGTTGGTGAGTTTTTATGATATCCTTTTATCAGCCTCCGGCACGGAGAGCCTACGCCTTGGAGAGCGGAATGAATTATCTTTTTTAAGAGGACGGTAAGATGGCAAAATACACAGGGATTAATCATCTGGCAATGGCTACCCGAGATATGGATACCACCATTCGATTCTGGCGGGATTTGTTGGGATTGCGCCTTGTGGCGGGACTCGGCGGGCCGAAATACAGACATTATTTTTTTGAACTTTCCGAGTATGACATGATTGCCTTTTTTGAGTGGCCTGACGTCGAAAAAATGCCCGAAAAAGATCATGGCATGCCGGTCAGAGGTTCCTTTATATTTGATCATGTTTCTTTGGGTGTTGAAAGTGATGATGATCTATGGGAACTTAAGGACAAACTTGAAACAGCCGGATTTTGGGTTTCGGAAGTTATCGATCATGGGTTTATTCATTCAATCTATGCTTTTGATCCGAACAATATCCCCATTGAGTTCAGCGCACCGGTTGCCGGTTTGGACATACGAAAGTCTCCCAAGATGAAAGACAAAAATCCCACGGCAATTGCCGAAGAAGGTGTCGCTCCTCAAGCCGGTCATTGGCCGGAAGTCAAAAAGGCAACACCGCTAGAGGATCGCACCATTTATCCGGGTGAAGGTATGGCCTTAATCTAACGTAAGCAAATTTATTAAATAGTGTCCATCCATAAATCTATATTGGACACAATTTAAGTTTCCAATGCAGAAATTAGCAATTTTTCGCAAAGTCAAGGAAATCAAGGAATTGCGCGGAGGCGTACAAGTTGTACGCCGCACAAGCAATTCCGCAGATTGACGCAGAGATTGCGGAAAAGGGCCATTTCTGGATGGAAACTAAATAAGGAATGCGTTTATTATGAAATACAGAAAAGAAAAAGATTCATTGGGAACCATAGAAGTTCCGGAAGATGCGTATTTTGGAGCAAGTACCCAGAGGGCGGTTAACAATTTTCCTGTCAGCGATCTTAGATTTCACGCTTCATTTATTTATTCTCTTGCTCTCATAAAACAATGTGCTGCAATGGTGAACCATGAACTGGGCCTTCTTGACAAAAAGGTATCAGAACCCATTGTGACATCCGCCAAGGAAATTATGCAAGGAAAATTGGACGACCAGTTTGTGGTGGATGTATTTCAAACTGGATCAGGCACTTCAACGAACATGAACGTGAACGAGGTCATCGCATCAAGGGCAAACGAAATTGTTACAGGGAAAAAAGGAGGGAAATTTCCGGTTCATCCCAATGATCATGTCAATCTCGGACAATCAAGCAATGACGTTATCCCTTCTGCCATCCATATCTCTGCATTAACCCTTATTAAAAAGAATCTTATTCCTTCATTGGTCAGTCTCAAAAGAAGCCTTTCAGATAAAGCCGTCGAATTTAAAGATCTGAAAAAAATTGGAAGAACCCATCTACAGGATGCCGTACCCATATTTTTGGGTCAGGCGTTTTCAGGATATGAACGACAAACAGCGCTTGCCATAAAAAGAATTGAGACCGCCCAAGACCATCTCTCAGAACTTGCCCTGGGCGGAACCGCTGTTGGAAACGGCTTGAACACCCATCCTGATTTTGCAAAAAAAGTTGTTGTCCTGATCTCGAAACATTCAAAATTCAACTTTAGGGAAGCAGAAAACCATTTTGAAGCCCAGGGCGCACAGGACGCTGCAGTCGAAACCAGCGGCGCCTTAAAAACCATCGCCGGCAGTCTGGTTAAAATTTGCAATGACATCCGATGGCTTGCATCCGGGCCCAGGTGCGGGCTGGGTGAAATATCGATCCCTTCTCTTCAACCCGGGTCTTCTATTATGCCCGGAAAGATTAATCCGGTTATTCCGGAAGCTGTCATTCAGGTATGCGCTCAGGTCATGGGAAACGACACCACAATTACCATAAGCGGACAGGCGGGCAATTTTGAACTAAATGTAATGCTGCCGGTGATTGCCTATAACCTTCTGCAATCCATAGCCTTTCTTTCTTCTGGAACCAAGCTTTTAGCTGAAAAATGTATCAGTGGGATTCGCGCCAATCGACAAAAATGTGCCGCCAACATCGAAAAAAGCCTGGCCATGGCAACCTATCTGGTGCCCCATGTCGGATATGACAAGGCCGCTACCATTGCAAACAAGGCCCATGAAATGGGCAAAACCATCATCGACATTGTACGAGAGGAAAAGATACTTTCTGAAAAAGAATTGGCGAGAATCTTTTTTTCTTAAAAACTCATTTTTCGCATGCTTTATTTTCAGCAACGCCAATACAGTGTAGCTATCCGGAAAAATATTTTGTGAAGAGGAATGTTATGACAATCCCCGGAGATCTTAATACAACCGCCATGGCTGTCATGCCTCATAAAGATGCTGACAGGGCACTCGAATTCGCCCTATCCATGGATATTCCATTCTGGCCTCAGCTGCCACACGTCAGCTACTATGAAGACATGTATGTTCAGGCCGCCGAACATTTCCCCGGGATTCTTCTGGATATGGAAAAACGAACCCTTCGTTTTTCCATGGATAAGTTTATCAATGAATTTGAAGAGACCATGGCCCATTTTGACGAACCTGAATACTTTGACATCAGCAAAGCGTATTCGGTAGTTTATCATAAATTTCTAGAAATGAACCTTTCCGACCGACCTGCCATAAGAGGGCAACTGGAAGGACCCGTCAGTTTTGGCTTAAATATACTTGACCAGGATGACCGACCGATTCTCTTTGAAGACACCATACGTTCTTTTATGCTCGAATTTATGGCAAAGCGCATCAATGTCCAGCTGCAAAGGCTTCAAAAAATGAATCCTAATGCATTTATGTTTGTTGATGAACCGGGACTGCAATTTTTATTCAGTGCACTTTCGGGTTATGACAACATAAAGGCCAAAGACGATCTGGAGCACTTTTTCTCTATGGTGCAAAGACCTCGCGGTATTCATTTGTGTGGAAATCCGGACTGGGATTTCCTTTTGAATCTTGATCTTGACATCCTTTCTCTGGATATATACCAAAATGGAGAAGTATTTTCATCGTATTCTGGATCGATAAAACAATTCCTTGACCGCGGCGGGGTCATTGCATGGGGGATTGTACCCACAAATTTTGAGCCTTTTGAAGCTGAAGATATCGGTTCGCTGGAAACAAGGCTGTCAGCGTTGTGGGATTTATTGGATGTTAACGGCATCGATAAAGAGTTTTTAATATCGAGAAGTCTCTTATCTCCGGCAACCTGCTGTCTGGTCAACCCAGACGGAGAAAAGACCGTTGAAAAGGCGTTTCAGGTTGTGCAGGAATTATCACACCGGCTGCGGGACAGGTATGGAATTTAGCAAATCCACTTTAATTTTTCAGAAAATTATTAAGAAGCGTGCCTACAATCGCCAAACACTCGGGGTCCAGGTAATGTTCCGCACGTCTTTCGAAAAGAACCTTGCACTGGGCCGGAAATTCTTCATCCACATCATCAAAAAGTAAAAGCACGGGAACTTTCGGCAGCGGATAGAGTTTCATGATAAGTTGATAATTAAGATCTAAACCCGGATCTCTCCCACCAAGTTTTTCACATGCCGCTGCCAGATCTTTTAGGCGATTCGAATAATCTCGGACAATCGGTCGTTCTGTATGATTCACGAAGCTATGAACCAAAGGAGCGGTATCTTTAAAGTCTCTATAGGAGGCCCATTCCTTGTCCAGAGAAGGTATATCCGGACATAGAAGCAAGTATTTGCATAGAACGACACTGATTCCCATAGGCGGCTGTTTGCCGGACGGGTCTGTTATCCCCCGGCTTGATATCCTGTAAGGTTTCCCGAAAAAGGAAAGAACCATCTCATCTTTTTCAACACGCCCCCCTAATTTTTCGGCTCTTGAATCGAGATCAATTTTGCCAATCCGATCCAAATAATTTTGATATGTTTCTTTAAAAACAGACGCTTTTTCCACAATATATCACCCTGTTTTTGGAATATGAACAGGTTAACCCGTTATAATGTTATGCTAGTTAATAGTATGATTTTATGAACATGTCAATTCTCTATGATCCTTCAAAATACGTATACCAGCGAACATCTTTTTCAGATTTCCATTGACAAATTTCATCAAAAGTGTATAGAAAATATAGTTAATATGAGCAGTTGCAAATTTTGATCCCTAAATCTTATTGACTCTTTAAATAACGCCTCGCATTCTTATTATTCAAAACCCAAAGCAACTTATTAATCTTAACGCCTTTTGAAACGATGATCTTGAATGAACGGTTATTCCAAAGGGTTCGGAGAATCTTTCCATGAGCAGAAAACCAACCTATAAAGAATTGGAAAAAAAGATTGCTGTACTGAAAAAAAAGATCGCAGAGCTGGAAGGAAGCAAAAAAGCCATTCAAAGAAGCGAAGAGAGATTGAAAGAAGCCGAAAGGATCGCAAATATAGGGCATTGGGAATTGGATTTGGTTAACGATACGTTATATTGGTCCGACGAAATTTATCGTATTTTTGATTCAAATCCTCAAGAATTTGGGGCAACTTATGAAGCCTTTCTCGATTCCGTGCATCCTGAAGACAAGAAGGCTGTAGACAAGGCGTTTAAGGATTCATTAAAAAAAAAGACAGGCTATGATATGGTTCACAGGCTGCTCCTTAAAAACAATACATTGAAATATGTGCATGAAAAATGTCGGACCATATACGATGCGAATGGAAACCCGTTACGCTCCCTTGGAACCGTTCAAGACATTACTCATCAAAAATTGGATGAGCATCGCTTTTCCGGAATCATCGGACGCGACCCGAAGATGAAAGACATCTTCGAGATGATAAGAGAGATTACTGAAGTTGATATTCCTGTCCTCATTCAGGGAGAAAGCGGTACCGGAAAAGAACTGGTAGCCCATGCCATACATAACGAAGGCCTACGTGTGCATAAAGCTTTCGTACCGGTCAATTGCGGGGCTCTGCCCGAGGGATTGCTGGAAAGCGAGCTTTTCGGTCACGTGAAGGGTTCTTTTACCGGAGCCTTGAGAGACAGAAAGGGCCGATTTGAAATGGCAAACGGCGGCACGCTGTTTCTGGACGAAATAGGAGATTTGCCCAAAGTGATGCAGGCAAAGTTGCTGAGGGTTCTACAGGAAGGCAAATTCGAACGGGTGGGGGGTGAAAAAACCATTTCAGTGGATGTTCGAATTATCAGCGCTGCAAATCGAAACCTGAAACACGAAGTGGAAAAGGGGAATTTCCGTGATGATTTATACTATCGGATCAGCGTGGTTCCCATTCATTTACCGCCGCTGAGAAAGCGTAAAAATGATATTCCTCTCCTCGTCAACAACTTTCTCGAAAAAATCGCTTATAAAGGACAAAAAACAAAAAGCATTTCCGAAAGCGCGCTATCCGTTATGATTGATTACCCCTGGCCCGGGAATGTCCGGGAGCTTCAAAGTGCCATTCATTATGCACTTATAAAATCCAGAGGAAAAATTATTCAACCTGTTCACCTCCCTATGGAATTGAAAAAGAAGGAAAATAATCGGTTATCCCGTGGACCGTCTCTGAGGCTGGATTCGAAAATCGTAAAAGAAGCTCTGATTCGAAGCGGCGGAAATAAGGCCAAAGCTGCAAGATATCTGGGTGTGGGACGGGCCACATTATACCGTTTTTTAAAAAATTTCCCGGATATCGCTTCAAACATTTACGAATCTGAATAGAGATCACTTTGTATTTTGGTGCCGTACGATAATATGACAATGAAATTCAACTGCAAAAGATGCGGAAATTGCTGTAAAAAGATTGGCATTCCATGGTCTGAACTGGATCCTCGCCTTGCTGCGGATTATCTGGACATGAACTTTGAGGATTTTATTGATTTATATGGTTTTGTTAGGAACGAATATTCCGGAGAAATCGAAAATACCGAGTATAACGCAGCACCTTGTCCCTTTCTGAAATACAGTATGGAAAATGCGTTGTGTAAAATCTATCCTGTCAGACCTTGGATCTGTGAAGGTTACCCGGGGCCAGGGACATCATGTGTCGTTGGACAAAAGCGGTCTTGATTCAACCTTGGGTTGATTTTTTTTCATCTTTTTTGCATATTTGGCTGCAGCGAGACCTGCGACACAGCCCTCCCCCACAGCTTTGGCCATCTGCCACGGCGGCCCGCATATGTCTCCGGCGGCGTAAATGCCTTTGATATTGGTCTGCTGCTGCTTATCCGTAACAATATATTGAAACTTTTCAGGATCCAAAGCAACACCTAATGTCGCGGCCAACTCCACCGCTCCCTTGGCACCAGTCTCGATAAATACGCCATCCACATTCAACTTTTGACCATTGTTCATAATCAAACCTCTAACGGTATTATCACCAATGATCTCTGTAACCTTATGTCCGAGATGAATATCAACATCCGATTCTTGAATTTGATATTTAAGCCGCTCGGAAACCTGAAGTTCATCAGAAACGAGATGGACTTTGTCTGCGTAAAACAACAGTGTCAATGCCCCTGAAACTGCGGCCGATTCATTGCCAACCACGGCCACCGTGCTGCCTTTGTAAAAATTTGCATCGCAGTCCACACAGTAACTCACGCCTTGTCCGAAATATTTCTTTTCACCGGGAACGCCCAGACGGTTCCGGGAAACCCCCATGCCCATAATAAGGGTTCGTGTCTTTAGGGTTTTGTCACTTTCAGTAACAACGATAAACTCCTCATTGTCCTTCGATGTTTTTATAACGTCTTCATGTAAAAAACGGGCTCCGGAATCCAGTGCCTGCTTGACACCCTGTCGGAGAAGTTCTCCCCCTGAAATTCCAGTGATGCAACAGTAATTTTCCACATGGGCTCTAAAAAGACTCGATTTGTGCTCGCGTCCCATAACCAAAACCGAAACTTTGGTCCGTGCAGCATGGATGGCCGCCTGAAGCCCGGCAGGTCCGGTACCTAAAATAATAACATCATATATATCTTGATCCATGGTGTCCTCCCGTCGTAGACAATAAGGTAAGATCATCGAAGAATTCCAACCCGAAGATCTTAATAGGATACTGATTATCACAGAAGATTAACCTTGACGGCTTCGTAAAAAGTCCAACTTCTGCGCTGCGCTGCATTCCCTGAAATTTGCACTCCTTTTTATCCCGCTGGTTTTATGCGGGGGAATTTGAGGCTTTTTACTTTGCCGTCGAATTTTGACTTTTTACGAGTTCATCAACCTTCATTCTCAAAATAATACTTTAGGGAGAATTATCCCAAAAGATTGTCCAGCGCCATCATGATCACAAATCCGATCATGACACCAAAGGTTGCTAGACGCGATTTTCCTTTGGAATGGGTTTCCGGTATAATTTCATCACTAATAACAAACAACATGGCGCCGGCTGCAAACGCCAGGCCAAACGGGAGGACGGGGTTAAAAACGGTGACGGCTGCAACCCCCAGAACACCGCCGATGGGCTCCACCAGTCCTGTCAAAGTAGCGATACCTATAGCGCGCCATCGGCTGTAACCCAGGCCGATCAAAGGCATGGCAACAGCCAAACCTTCCGGCATGTTCTGAAGCCCGATTCCGATGGCAAGACTGGTTCCCGCCCCAATATCTCCGCTTCCAAACCCAACCCCCACTGCAAGTCCCTCAGGAAAGTTGTGAATGGTAATGGCAATGATAAAGAGCCAAATTCTTTTCAAGGAACTGGAAGGGCCTTCATGTCCGAGGACAAAATGCTCATGGGGCAGCCATTTATCAATACGGTCTAAAAAGACAGCACCAAACAGCATCCCAAAAACAACGATATAAACACCATAACCCGGCCATGCCTGATTGCCATATTCTATCCCTGGAACAATTAACGAAAAAGAAGTGGCTGCCAGCATCACGCCTGCAGCCCCCCCAAGCATGGTATTTAGAATCTTATCGGAAACACTCTTAAAAACAAGCGCCGGCAAGGCGCCAACACCGGTAGCCAGGCCAGCCAGTGTGCTGGCGATGATTCCCATTGTAAGTATCGACATCGATATCCCTCCGTGCGTTATTTGTATGTGTTCACGGGGTGTGCTTCCTCGTGTAACGATACCTGCCTGCTCGTGCCATGCATGGCAGGCGGGTTGGCGGAGTGGCTTCGTCATTTCAATGACTTAGCAGTGGGGGAGACCGCGGCTCCCGCATGTTTTTCGCGGGAGAACGCGGAGGGGGCAGGAATGCCACCGCTGCTAAGTCATTGAAATGACCAGACACATAGACACCGGAGTGAAACGGAGGAGCACACCCCGTGAACCCATACCGTTATTTAGCTGACTGTAGCCATACGATTCAGTTTAAAAAAGCGAATAACGCACCATGTTCATGTAAAATATTGAGTCCGATACCTATCAAAACAACCCCGCCGATGGTTTCGGCATAAAGACTTAACCGCTTGGCAGCGCCGATGCGTTCGCCAATCCGCATTCCAATGAGGGTAAATGTACCTGCTACGATGCCAATAATCAAGGCCGGCATCCAAATCGATATCTTCAGCAAAGATAGACTGAAGCCCACAGCAAGAGCGTCAATACTGGTTGCCACCGAAAGCATCACCAATGTCATTCCTTTTGTATAATCTTTTATCGGTTTTTCGGCCTTACCATCCTGGAAGGCCTCTTTAATCATGTGGGCGCCCACAAATGCCAGCAAGCCGAAAGCGATCCAATGATCGTAATGTTCAATATAGCGCCGTATAGATAAACCCGCACTCCAACCGATAATTGGCATGAGGGCTTGGAACAGTCCGAAATGCCAGGACAAACGGAACAATTGTCTCGAATTGACATTTTTTAAGTTTACACCGGTCGCTATTGAAACCGCAAAAGCATCCATGGCCAGAGCCACTGCAATGGCAAGAATTCTTATAAATTCCACAATTATTCTTTAATATTATTTAAAGTTAGATAAATTCTTCATGTCCCCAGAAACATTTCCAACAACCATGCCATCCACAGAATCTTTGAGTCTCTGGACGCTTTTATTTCAAAGTGTTATGGACATGAGAAAGGATGTAATGCTCCCTCTGATCTGTCATTGAGGCCAAATAGCCCCTTTACGCTCCTCAACGAAGTAGCAAAAACGGCTCCATTCGAACTCCCGAAACGAAACCGGACAACGGAGTTTAACTTTATGTTCACTGATACCGATCACTTCCCAGTCACCCCTGCGGGGTCCCTCTTCAATGTTTAGTTTTTCACCCACTTTGAAAGGATACGGCTTGAATACCACAACATCATGTTTTCCCATATCAATCTCCATAAACTTTTATTCCATTTTTTGTATTAATTGGGTTCTTTTTAAAAAATCGATTTCAAGCAAGTTTCAGGTATGATTAAAAAGCTAAATTCTTAACGTTTGTTCCATTTTTTGAAACTGATTCATAAATTTTCGATCAATATAGTCTTTAATCTTAAAGGCGAGTCTTCCATCAAAGTTCAACCACTTTTTAC
>Ga0316193_10000826_pt1 | contig 20001 bp, 18 predicted proteins | sample MerIslsedime2_MG_FD_207735 | JGI IMG/M metagenome (GOLD analysis project Ga0316193, IMG submission 207735) | Coastal sediment microbial communities from Maine, United States - Merrow Island sediment 2 | ecosystem: Environmental > Aquatic > Marine > Coastal > Sediment | place: USA: Maine... | reverse complement strand
ATCTTTGGTTTCATGACGTCTCTCTTTTGGGTCGAAGAATTCAAAAGCGGTCGTTAACGGTCGACTTAAACTGTAATCTCCTCCAAAGCCGTCTGCAACATGACTGTATCAAAAAAACAGATAAAAAAACAACCATACAGACCGCCAAGGTGATCAGGCAGTGTTCCACAAACCGGGATCCGTTTTTGTGATATGCACTGTTTAAGAGGGGAATGCCCAGGGAAACCAAAAGATACCAGAACAAAGGGATCACCACAGAATGAAACTTTCCAATGGAATCTGAATCCTGTTGGATCCATTTTTTTCGCGGTTGCGCCGGGCCCGGCGTACAGAGACGAAGGGTGTTCTCCAATGCCCAGTAAAACAGGCAGAGGGCGAAAAAGTAGATAAAAATGCCTTCGATCCGGTGAAGCTGTCCGGGGGTCAGCCATTGGGTGTGGATATCGGCCGTATACATATAAATGGACGTAACGATTCTGACGGCATTTACGGCGATGGTCACAAAATAGGCTCCTGTGGCACTGATCACCAGCCAAAAAGTCTTGGGTCCAAAGGCTCTGAAACGATGAAGGCCTGAAAATACGGCCATGGAAAAAGCAATGATCAAAAAATTCACGCCGGCGCACGCCGGTGCAATGATGATTTGGTGCCTGCGGCTGACAAATCCCGATCCGTCTTCTTTTTCGAACCTGATTCCGCTCATATATTCCACCACGCCGGCAGTGGGACCCAATATCCAGACGAGGCCGCCGCTGGGAGCGCGGCTGTAATGGTATTTGAGCCCCAAGGCAATGAGCAGTGCGAGCAAATAAAAGATGCTGTTTTTTACAATTTTATGAACGGTTTGCTCGGCGCCGGCATCCATCAACCCTCCTTTTGAAATGGGCTTTTTTTGTTTGCGCTCTGCTGTCATCTTGAATTTTTATGGCCTGTTGAAGCGAAGGTCTGCCAAAGGACCCTTGGGTACGTCGACGAAAATATGTTTTATGCCCCATGATGGTGATAAAAATAAGAAGGGCAATGACCAGCAACAGGTACAACTCGGGCTCGGGAACCCTTGACATGGATCCGCCCACGGCCAGGTTGGAAACGTTCAACGGCAACGGTAGCGGTTGATGAACATCTTTGGCCGGCGCTTCAGGATTGCGGACGACCTCCTGTACGGCCACAAATGACGTGTATGCCGTTAAGAGATTATAGGTCAGTCCCAGAGAGGTGATTTGGGCCTTGTTTTCATGGTTGTTCTTATCGAAATTGAAATCTGACAGACGCCCGATCCGGGTCCGGGCCCATAAATACCGCAGGGCACTGTTCAACTCCAAGGGTTGGATTTCAGACACATTGAAGGTCTGATGAAATTCGCCGCTTCCGCCAGCCCCGGTTAGTTTAATGACACCTTTGGGCTTTTTCCGCCATTTACCGAAAACCATGACGGGTCGCTGGGCAAACAGGTCCGGAATGGCGGGTGGTTCCATATCATAGGTTTCAAAACCATCGTATTTGACGGCAATGCGGGTCAGTACCGGTGCTTGAACATAGTTGCGGAAGCGTTCGGCAGCACCGGGAGCTCGTCCGGGTTTGGTGACCACGAACGGTTCGCCCTGTCCGGCCTTGGCCATTCCCTCGATGAGGTAACGGTTCACGCTGCTCCCGATGCCGAAAGAAAAGACGTTGGTGCGGTTCAGGTTCTGTTGAATCAGATGAAAAACATCCTTTTCCGCGGAAATGTATCCGTCGGTGATGATGAGAATGGTTCGGGAATAGGCTTCATCTTTGGGCAATGACAGGGCTTTTTTCAAGGCGGACGAAAGTTCCGTACCCCCCCCGCCCTGCTGCCGATCGATGAGCCGGAGGGCACTGAGGATGTTTTTCCCGGAGGCCGGCACCGATGCCGGGGCCATTACTTTGGAGCCGCCGGCAAAAAGAACCACGTTAAACTTGTCCGACGCTCGGAGATGGCCGATGAGATTTTTCAGAAGCTTTTTGGCCGTTTTCAGGGGAAATCCGTTCATGGAGCCGGAAATATCCACCACGAAGATGTACTCCCGGGGAGGGATATCCGCCGGTCGGACCTGTTCGGGGGGTTGAACCAACAGGAGGAAAAAATTTTCATCCTCACCGGAATAGAGCATTAAGCCGGATTGAATGGTGTTGCCGGTGAGCCTGTAATTCAAAATAAAATCGCGATTCCCGGCGGATTTTTCAGATTTTGCCATGAGGATCCGGGCCACGGATTTGCTTTCCCACGAAATTTCGGTTTCGTGGGACGGGCACACAACCTCCTGAAGGGGAATGCCGGTTGAAATGGAAAGGGCAATGTTAAATTCGGTTCCAGGGGCACTGCCTTCAGCAAGATAGGGATTTTTTAACCATCTGTCCGTTTCGGGCGAATCTGCTTCACCTTGGCTTGAGTAGCGGGGACCCACCACAGTGGGATAGATAAATTCATAGATTCCGTTAGTGGGAACGAGCAGTTCGGTGTAGCGGAGTTCAATTTCGACGGTGTCTTTGGGCATAATATTGGCCACATTCATACTGAACACATTGGGTCGCTGCTGCTTGAGCAAAGATGCACTTTTTCCCTGTTTTTTGGCGGTGTTGAATTCCTTTTGGGCCAGGTTCCGCTCTTTGACTTTGGCACGGATGATATGCTCCCCGATTTTTAGGGTCATGCCGTGAACCGCCGCCCGGGTGGAGGCGGGAAAAATGTAGTGCGCATTAATGGGCCGGGTGCCGTCATTGGTATATTTTTGGGTGATGACCACATCCGCGAGAACGCCGTTGATGTTGACATGTACACGAGTGTTCTTCAAGGGAAAGTGGTCCACTGATGGATCCCCGGTTTCTATGAAAAAATAGGGGGAAAGAGTTTTACGGTTTTCTGTGTCTTCTGCCTGAACAGCCGGTGCCGACGCCAAAAACGTCATGGCCAGGAAAAAATAGATGGATCGCTTTAAATACTTGGACATGCTTGTCACCTCCGGGGTATAGAATTAACGGTTTTGAACTTTAAATTTTGCGTTAAATATAAATCCGGAACGTGAAACAATTATGAAATTCAAATGAAAAGTTGGTGAAAAATTAAAGGACCCGAAGGGGTTCGCCGGTGTTTTGCAATGGTAGATCTTGGAATCTTTGAGGATTTTCTATTGAAAAAATTAACCAAGTATTGCAAAAGTATCTGTTGAAGCGCATCATTTGCATCCTATGATGCGGTTAACTGCTCTAAGTTTTCACGAATTATAACCTCAGCCTGTAATTGGAGAATCTATTGGCAGCTATAAAAATCGGTATCATCGGTGTTGGCAACTGTGCCAGCGCGTTGTTGCAGGGAATTACATATTACAAGGGAAAAAATCCCGATGACGCCATCGGAATTCTAAACTGGTCGATAAACGGGTTCACGCCGGGTGATATCGAGGTGGTCTCGGCCTTTGACATCGATGAGAGAAAAGTCGGCAAAGACGTTCACGACGCTATTTTCGAACCGCCGAACTGTACCCGGAAGTTGGTGGATCACATGCCAAGGGCAGGGGTCAAGGTGTCAATGGGGAAAATATTGGACGGTTTTGCCGAACACATGAAACAGTATGAACCGGATTACACCTTTTTGCTGTGTGATCAAAAAGAGCCGGCCCGACGGGACGTCATCGAAATTTTAAAGGATTCCGGAACGGAAGTCCTTTTGAATTACCTGCCGGTGGGGTCGGAGCATGCCACCCGGTTTTATGCGGAATGTGCCGTGGAAGCCGGGGTCTCGTTTATCAACAACATACCGGTTTTTATCGCCAGTGATCCTTTTTGGTCGGAACAGTTCAGGTCCAGAAAAATTCCACTGATCGGCGACGATATTAAATCTCAACTGGGTGCAACCATTGTTCATCGCGCGTTGACCAACCTGTTTGAAAAACGGGGTGCCAGACTGGAAAAAACATATCAGTTAAATACCGGCGGCAACACGGATTTTCTCAATATGTTGGACAGGGCTCGAGTCCATCAGAAAAAGGAATCCAAAACAGCTGCAGTTCAGGCTGTTATGCGCAAAAAGCTCCAAGGTCGCAACATACATATTGCCCCCAGCGACTATGTGCCCTGGCTCAATGACCAGAAAGTATGTTTTATTCGCATGGAAGGGCGGATTTTCGGTGGTATGCCCATGAATGTCGAACTGAGACTCTCCGTGGAGGATTCACCCAATTCCGCCGGCGCTGCCATCGATTGCATCCGGATGTGCAAACTGGCCATCCAAAGAAACATCGGGGGAGTGTTGGAAGCCCCTTCAGCCTACTATTGCAAACATCCGCCGGTACAATACACGGACGATGTTGCATTTTCATTGGTGGAAGATTTTATCTCAAACGGTTAGCGCCTTTGGTTATGATACGAGCAATAATTTTCGATTTCGGGCGGGTCATCTCGGCCCAAAAGCCGCCGGCCCTGTTTGCTCGATACGAGAAGGATCTGGGGCTTGCCCCCGATTCCATCAATACCATCATGTTCGACAGCGACGCCTGGAAAGACGCTCTGCTGGGCCGGAAGACCGCCCATGGATTTTGGTGCGCCATCGGACCTGAACTCGGGTTGAATTCTTCCGAAGAAATCGATGGATTTCGTCGCCGTTATCATGCCGATGAGGCCATCAACCCGGGTGTGGCAAAACTCATTAATCTTCTGTACGGTCGCTACAAACTGGCGGTGCTCTCCAATTCACCGCCGGGTTTGGTGAACTGGCTGGAGGATTGGAATATCCGCCAGTTGTTCGACGTTGTTTTCTGCTCCGGCGACGAGGGGGTGGTCAAGCCCGATCCGGCGGCCTTCGAGATGACCCTCGGCCGGCTGGGGGTTGAACCCGGGACGGCCGTTTTCATCGACGACACCATGGAGCATGTAAAAGCCGCTGAGGCCTTGGGGCTTCACGGCATCTGCTTTACCACCGCCGAGGTGCTTTCGGATCGACTCAACGCGTTGCTGGAATCCCCATAGATCCCGTACAATATCAGATGGACGGGTCCAAACTCCCTATCAAAGGGGCACCGTCACCTGGTGGAACGCTTCGGCCACCTCGAAATCAGTCCCTTCGGCCATTTTCCGACATCGCTCCCACAGCTTTTTTTCCAGATCAGGAATGTTTAGCTGGGCTATTTGGCTTTGGTGACAGTTCAGGGCAGCGAGCTTGAGGTCAAAGGTCTCGGTAATGTCGATGAACAGGTTGACGTCTTCAGCGCCGAAAAACAGGATTTTTTGAACTTTATGGGGCATGAGCCCTTCTTCGATCAAATCCGGGTAGGCTGCCAGGTCTCGGGCAAAGGGAAAGACCGCATCCAGGGTTACCTGGCCGGTGATGCGGTGGTCTCTGTGCCAGATATAGCGCCGGTATGGATCCGATGTCACGATCATTTCAGGTGTATATGCTCGGATTTGCCTCACGATGGCTTTTCGGAAATCGGGTGTATCTTCGAGCCCCTGATCCGGATATCGGAGGAAAACCACCTCAGAGACCCCCAATACCGCTGCGGCTGCTTTTTGTTCTTTTTCTCGAATTTTCGCAAGCTTTCGGGGCGTCATATCCGGATCATCGGTACCTTTGTCCCCACTGGTGCACACAACATAGACAACCCGTCGACCTTCCCGGGTCCACTTGGCGACCGAGCCCGCTGAACCGAATTCTGCGTCATCCGGATGGGCGGTAATTACCATTATTTCTGATCTATCCGACACATTGAAGCTCCTTTTTTTAATTTTTCTGTTGTCAGTACGGGACCGATCGGTATGCTTCGAGCAGCAAAGAAGCGGATCGTGTCCATGTGAATTCCGTCACCGAGTCCCGAATTTTAGACGGCGACAGACTGTTTTCTTGTTGTTTTAACCAAACGGCTTCGATGAGACGGGCAAAATGTTTTGGATCCGAATCCGTTGCCACGTATCCGGTCACGCCGTCTTTTACAATCTTTTCCATGGCCCCAACCGGTGTTGTCACGACGGGGGTTCCGCACGCCAAGGCCTCGAGGGCCACCAGACCAAAGCTCTCATAATCGGACGGCACGGCCAGAACATCCGCAGCACTGTAATATTGGGGCAGGGTTTTTTGCTCAACCCTTCCAGCAAACGTTACGCGATTTTGGATATTCAAGGCCGCTGCTTTTGACTGGAGCTGTCGAAACATGGGCGTGTGGGGACCGTCGCCTCCGACCATGACCAGCCGAAGACCCGGAAGATGTGTCAGGCGGCCAACGGTTTCCAACAGGCGGTGGAGTCCCTTTACAGGGGCATACCGTCCCACATAGAGTACCATGAAATCATCGCCGGAATACCCCAATTGCCGGCGGGCGGATGGTTTGTCCAAGGGTTTGAACCGGTGAAAATCAACGCCGCACGGAATCACTGTAATTTTGTCAACAGGCACATCATATCGGCTTAAATATTCCTTTTCCTTTTGGGTGGCAACCACCAGACCATCGCAATCCTTGGCCAGTTTTTGTTCGCTGGTCAGCCGCAGTTCAGGCTCATTCTCCGACGGACAGATCTGTTGTTTGACCGCACCGATGGTGTGATACGTGAGCAGGTGAGGGATATCCCAGGCGGAGCGGGCCATGGCCCCCAAAACTCCCGAGAGCCAGTAATGACTGTGGAGGATATCATATTCGATGTTTTCCTTGATTTTAAAGGAATCCAGATCGCGAAAAAGCTGCGGCAAATAGGCATAAAGGGAGCGTTTGGATACGGTGCCCCGGTTTCCTCCTGACAAGTGGATGAGCCGGACGTTGTCATATAGATCCACCACCCGCTGGTGTCGGCCGGAATTGTGCTGGGTGAAGATGTCGATGCAATGCCCTCGGCGGCCGAATTCTTTGGACAGTTCCCGAACATATACGCTCATACCCCCGGTATCTTGGGTTCCCAAATCCCCAATGGGACTCGAATGAATACTGAGCATGGCAATATTCAAAACCATGGGCCGACACTCCATTTGATTTTTCCCCGTTTATCCATCCAGGTCGATCTTTAAGCGATACAGGGGAACCGGCGTGCTTCCCAATCGTTTTTTATAGATTTCGTTGCCCTTTAATAGATCGTACCGGAGGCTTTTTTGTTCGATACTGTCTCTAATGCTGTATACTTTGCTGAGCAACCCGACACTCAGACGGCCAAACCGAGGATCATATCCATTATTGTAAAGGAAAATCGTGTGGTTATAATCGAAACACATGACGCCGGCCGCCGGTTCGCCATCAATATCTAAAAAGGACATTCTGAAAAACCCGTTCTGGGCCATTTTTCGGGCCAGCAGCAGAAAAAAAGACAACATGGGGCCGGTCAAAAACTCGGATTTGTCCGGCCGGCTCGCCGTAAACAGAGAAAAAAAGATGTCCATATGTTCTGAGATCTCTTCCGGCTGTTGTATGACCCGAAACCGGACAAGACCCGCCTCGTTGAGCCGGCGAATTTTACGTCGAATTTCATGGCGCTGTTTGCCCCCCAGCATTTGGAGATAGGACTCCCAGGTGCCGGGCAATTCGATCTCAGAGCTTATACCCGCCGGGTCACACACCACGGTATTCCCCATTCGCCGGGCTACATCGGGCAGTTTTGTCAGGGAGATGGATTCGGGTCTCAAGGCGCCTAATTCAAGGGATTGGATCCCCTTTTTTTGCAGGTGGGATAAGATGGCCCCAAGAAATTCCTCATGATGGTTCGGGGCCACGACCATATCCTGGTAATCGCAGACATTTTCTCCCCCGATAAACCGTGCCGTATTTTCTTCCACAACCAGCGGCGCAACACCGATGAGTTTTCCATGGCGATATCCCGTCAGGATTTCCGGATCTTCATCGCCTCCGAATACATCCCACCAGGTTTTCAGCCACACCGGAAGGACAAACAAACAATTCCAATCGAGGGTGAATTTCTCTTTTAAAAATAGAGATTCAAAACCCTCAAAGGATTCTGTCCGGATCTTTATGGCGTGTTCTTTCTGAATCATGGACATTTTTTGTCGGATACTTACCGTGTTCGTTGGATTTCAATTCCTTGAGTGCCGTTTCCACCTCCCGAATCCAAGGGTTGCGGGAACTGGGGACTAATGGTTTTCATCGATGATTCGCCAGCGAAACCCGTCTTCGGTATCCTCCACGCGGACGCTGGCTTGCAAAAGGATGTCCCGGATGCTGTCAGCGTCCGACCATTGTTGTTTTTTTCTAAACGCCACCCTCAATCGAAGCATCGGTTCCACCAACGGTGCCAGGCATTCTCGAAGGCGGCGAGGAGAAGAACCCAATTCCGCTCCCAAAAGCACTACTGAATCTCTCAGGATTTCACGCGCTTGAGAAATGTTTTCCGCATCTTCCAAATCTCTTTGAGCTTTCCAGATGGTGCTGTCCAAGGCCAAAAGGGCATTGGTGGCGGCTTTTTGATCCCGGCTCTCCAGCCCTTTTCGAAAAGAAGCTTCGATGACACTCGCTCTACTCAAGACGGTTTTTTCCGGAGCCTTCAGGTCGACGGCACCTTCAATTCCGGCGGGTTCTTTGGAGGTCCATTCCCCGATGTCCACTTCCTCCGCCAATGCTTCAAAGGGCAGTTGGTCTCCTTTGCCGAATTTTATTTCACGCCCCATTTTTCGGATGGTGACGTCTCCGATTCCTTGGATGTCGATTCTTTGCGAATGAAGATCGATGATGCAGGCGGTATGCTCGTCGATACCCAAAATCGTCGTGTCTTCGGGCAAAAGCGCCTCGAGTTTCCGAAAACGGGATTCTCCCATATAACAGAAGCGTGTATCGTGGGTTCCGCCTTCGGCGTTGTTCCAATGGGGAACGACAACCAGGTTGAACCCGAATTGTGCTAAAATATCGAGCCCCTCGATCCAGTGGATTTCCTGGCCGACCTTGTATATTTCGTATACAGGCAGTGTTTGGCGGCCCATGGTCAGGGCGGCTGCGCTTGCAGCCACCAGGCAGCCGCCGGATTGAATGACGGAATTGAGAATCTGGGGGATCGGTGTTTTCTGAAGGTGACGAACCGCATAGGTGGGACTCCCCGGTCCCACCAGCACAAAATGTGCGTTTCGCAGGAGATCATATGCTGTCTCGGCTTCAAATGCCGTGGTATTCTCGGCCGATTTGTACCCGGCAACGGCAAGAGGTTTTTGAACGTGAACCCGAAAATATTCCACGGCCTTTCTGGAAATTTCTTCCACATTCAGCTGAAACCCGGCGGGGGTGTCTAAAAAAACCGCGTTGGGCGGGTGGGGCAGTCGGGCGAGCATTTTTTTGTGCACCTCCACCATGGTGGCGGTGAGTTCTCCGGAGCCCATGAGGACAATCCTGCCCGTTGCTGTCGACATATTAAAAACCTTCTCAAGTTTTTTCAATCAATGATAGTGTTACATATCCCAGGTTGCATCCCCAAAAAAAGATCCATGATCCTTATTGAGAAATTTTTCAATATCTTTTCGCGTATCCCCCATGCAAAACACGGGCCCGTGGCCGGGATGGCAGACGGTTTCATCCGGCCAGGACAAGACGATTTTACGTAATGTTTTTAGGGTGATCCGGAATTCTTCTGCAGACCATGTTTTGCCCGGACCGCCTTGGAAAATCGTATCACCAACCAGGGCGACAGGATGGTCCTCAATCATGAGAGATATCTGGTCGGCACAGTGACCCGGGGTATGATAGACGTTTATTTGATGAATGCCGATATTAACGATGCTCCCATGGTGAAGCCAGCGGTCGGCATCCAAATTCGCGGGGTGAGTGCCATCTCCAGGATGGGCCATTACCGGGACCCTCAGTTTTTTTCGCATATGGGCCAGGGCGCCGGTGTGATCAGAATGGCTGTGGGTCAACAAAATTGCCACAGGATTGCTTTCCGCCAGCAGTCGTTCCAGTGCCTCCGGCTCGGCCCCAGGGTCGATGAGGACACTTTTTCGGGATTCCCTACAGACCAGAGCATAGGCATTCAGACCCCAGGAGCCGACCTGGCAGGTTCGCATCTTCAGCCGGGGTGTGTTGTAAATTTCGATCATACCGGGCTTTTTACCTTTATCTCTGTTTTTGCTTCGGTGCATTGGGGACAACCACGAATTCAGGTGAAAAAATTTCAACCGGCATCTCGTCCCATAGCCTTTGGCAGAAAGATGCACGGATCGTATATCGACCGGGGTCGATACCACGGGGCAATTGCCAAAGGATTCCATCCATCTGGTCCATATGGGAAAACCGAAGGCAATCGCCGGTGGCGGGGGCTGCAAACGACGGTTTAAAACAGACGATCTCCTTGGAAAGAGCGCCCTTTTGGATACTCTCCATAACAAATTCAGGAATTACGCCGATGGGAAATGACGTCATCCGGATGAACCTCAGCATCATCGTCTCCCCCGGCAGATAAAAATCATAGTCTGATATGAGTCCTATCAGTTTGTTGTGTGCTGAAATATCGGTACCCACGCCGGATGTTTTCTCATCCCATGAGCGTGCAGGCCCCACATCCACATGTACGAGTTCTCCCTGATAGTAGCCGGTTCCGCCGAACCCGAGTTTTTTGACAGTGTTCCAGATGTGCCTGGATGACGTTCCGGCGATTTTAATATCCGCTGCCATCCCGTATTGATGGAGGCTGGCCGTTGCAGCCAGTTTCCCCTTGTTTCGAAGATCGGTATTGTATTGAGGGCTTCTCCATCCGGAAGCGATGGTGATCTTTGCCCCTGGATGAAAACCATCTTCTAAAAAGTCGATAAACTCGATCAGCCGCAGGGAAACGGCGAAACTGCCCGGATCACGGTTAGCCCCAAACAGACGGTCGATGGCTTTGAGGGCCTTTTCATGATAGATGCCCTTGCCGGTCCGGTATCTTCCATTGAAAGACATTCCGTTCTTTGCGCTGACAAGATTAAGCCTTCCATCGCCGGTGTAAACGTAGCGGCGGACATCCGTGGTGTTTACGGATGGAGCGTTGCCTGCGGCAACGAGGCCAAAAATTAATAGTGCTATAATTCCAACTGGTTGTATTCGTTTCATTCGGTGATATATCCTCCCAACAGCGGAGGGTTTTTGTGCTTGAGTTTAGAAAATAATTGACAAAATTTATTTGCCAGGAAAATATAAATATTTTTATTTCAGCCCCGACCGTGACGAATGTTTTGTATTGGGGAACCCATGGTCGTGGACGGCCCGATCGAGAGCCCGGCGCAACCCATTTTTAGGTATTTATGAAATGTAACAAGGTGGTGTCTGATTCACCAAAAAACAGGCATAATGTCAAGGCTTCAATTCTACAGGGTCTTGGGGCGGCTTGGCCCATTTGCCTTGGGTATATTCCCATCGGACTTGCTTTTGGCGTGCTGGCCCAGAAAGCCGGGCTTAATCCGTTTGAAATCATGCTCATGTCTATTCTGGTCTTTGCCGGAAGTGCTCAGTTTATTGCTGTATCCATGCTGTCCGCAGGGGCCGGAGCGGCTGCGATTATTGTTACTACCTTTGCGGTGAATCTTAGGCATTTTTTGATGAGTTCATCTCTGGCGATATTTTTGGGCGATACAAGCCGAAAGAAACTATCCCTTTTTGCCTATGGGGTTACCGATGAAAGTTTCGCCGTCAACCATGCCCGTTTCAGTCAGAAGAACTGGGGGCCGGATCCGGCGCTGGTGGTCAACCATACGGCAAATGTTGCCTGGGTTGCCAGCACCCTCATCGGCGGATACACCGGCAGATTTTTTCCCGAAGGTGCCTTTGGGATCGATTATGCGCTGACGGCAATGTTTATCTGCCTGTTGATATTTCAGCTCAAGGGGCGCGTCTATGTAATCACAGCAATCATTTCCGGTCTGGCGGCGGCAATTCTGTCACTGGTAATTTCCGGAAGCTCATACATTGTATTGGCTTCCATACTTTCGGCAACGACGGTTCTCGGTATAAAAAAATGGATTCAATGACAATTCAAACAGGGTATTTATGGATCGTTATCGGCATGGGCCTGGTGACCTATCTGCCCCGATGGTTTCCCCTTTTTTTTCTGGCACGGCGGAATCTCCCCCAATGGCTGATCGAGTGGCTCGACCTGATTCCGGCGGCGATTCTCAGCGCCCTTTTAGTGCCGGAGCTGATCACCGTCGGCACGCCCCGCCACCTGGCCCTGTGGCGGCCGGAGCTTTGGGTGGCCCTGCCGAGCTTTGTTTTTGCGCTGAAAACGAAGTCCCTGGGCGGTACCGTTGTCGTCGGGATGGCGCTGTTTTGGGCGGTCCAAAAGGTCATGTGAATATCCGGGTTTTGCCGGCAGCGGTGTTCATTTTCAGGATCGCGAAACAATATGAACGTCTCTTTGCGGAAACGGGATCTCTATATCCCTTGCTTTCAAACCTTGGTACACTGCCAGGTTCACCTGGTAGCGGATCTTAAAATATTGATTGGAGGGTACCCAATAGCGCAAACCAATGTTGATGGACGAATCACCGAATTCCTGAATGCCGACTTGGGGCGGCGGGGTTTGGGTGATCTCCTGAAACCCGTCAAGGGCCTCTTTGAGGGTCTGGATGGCTTTTTCCGGATCGCTGTCATAACTGATTCCCACAATTTCTTCTACGATTCTTCTTTCTTCGGAATTATGTAGAATTTCGCCCACGATATGCTTGTTGGGAATCGTTATTTTCACTCCGTCTTCATCTTTTAGAATCGTGGCACCCAGACAGATTTCATCCACGACGCCGCTGACACCGGAGACGGTGATCGTATTGCCGACAATAAAGGGGCGTGCGAGGATAATCACAAGACCTGCGCCATAGTTTGACAGCGGACCTTGGATGGCAAAGCTGGCGCCAAAGGCCATGGCGGCAAGTGCGGCGATAAAAGGGGCGATGGTGATTCCGAACTTGCCAAGGGCGATAAGGATGGCAAAGGTAAGGACGGTGCCCTTGGCCGCGGCTACGGCAAACTTTGACAGGGTAACATCGAACTGCTTCCGTTCGAAGAGCTTCGAAAGGAAGGAGGCCACCGCCCTGGCAACCACAAACCCGATGACAAGAATCAGAATGGCACCGATCACCTGGAAGCTGTAATTTGCAAAGAAATCGATGACGATGTCGATCAGTTTTTGTGCGGACTTTAGTTCATCCTGCATCTTTTTTCTCCCGGCTTTGGATTAAAAACGCATATGGGAAAATAGCGGCAAAAATTTTCTTTTCCGTACGTTTCCGACAAGGCTTTGCATCGTATGCTATGGGACAAAGGAAAGATCTTTGAATAATTTCTAACATTTTTTTCCAAAAATTTCAACCCGCCGTGGACTTGAAGAGATGCCCGTTCAGCGAGTGCCGTATTCCGTAGGGCAGAGCGCGTAGCTTAAAAGATAATATAAGAGTATAAATGCTTGTAATAACAGTTTAGATGCTTATGTTTATTGTTCGTCCGTTATACAGCAAAGATCCGGGCCCCAAGGACCCGGTTTTTTTTATGACTAAGTTTATAGGGAAATGCACTCAGTGAAAATCGCTGCAAGAAATGAAAACATAAGGAACATCGCGATCATCGCACATGTCGACCATGGCAAGACCACCCTTGTTGATGCCATGTTCAAACAGAGCGGGCTCTTCAGGCCGGGCCTTGAGGTCGACGAGAGAATCATGGACAGCATGGATTTGGAGCGGGAGAGAGGGATCACCATTGCTGCAAAAAACTGTTCAGTGCGATGGAACGGCGTAAAAATAAACATCATCGATACCCCCGGCCATGCCGATTTCGGTGGCGAGGTCGAGCGCGCACTTTCCATGGCTGACGGTGCGATTCTTCTGGTTGATGCTTCTGAAGGGCCGCTGCCCCAGACCCGTTTCGTATTGAAGAAAACCCTGGAGAAAGGCCTCAAGGTTATTGTGGTGATCAACAAGATCGACAGAAAGGATGCCCGGCCGGATGCTGTGCTCGATAAGATATATGACCTTTTCATTGACCTCGATGCAGACGAGGAACAGCTCGATTTTCCGTATCTTTATGCCGTGGGGCGTGAAGGCATCGCGAAAAAGACCCTCACCGAACGCCGGGACGATCTTCACCCTCTCTTTGAAACCATCCTCGATGAAATACCGGCACCGCAGTTTAATCCGGAAGAACCGTTCCAGATGCTGGTGTCGGATCTCGGGTATTCAGATTATCTTGGAAGGCTCGCCATCGGAAGAGTCTTTAACGGGAATGCCCAATTCAATGATACCTTGGCCTGCATCAATGATAAAGCGGAGCACCTCCCCCTCAAGATCTCCAAGCTTCAAGTATATGACGGCATGGTGCTCAAGGCGGCCGAGACTGCGGAACCCGGTGAAATTGTTGTTCTTTCCGGGATCGAAGATGTCATGATCGGTGACACGATCTGCACAAAGGAGTATCCGAAATCCTTAAAGAGAATCACCGTAGACGAGCCGACCATCTCCATGGAATTCACCATAAACACGTCGTCGTTGCGCGGAAAGGAGGGCAGGCTTGTACAGTCCGGCAAGATCCGTGAGCGGCTGATCAAAGAGACGCTCCAAAACGTTGGTGTGAGATTTGAACAGACCCAGGACCGGGACCGCTTTATTGTGAAGGGCCGAGGAGAATTCCAAATGGTCATTCTTATCGAAACCATGCGCAGGGAAGGCTTTGAGCTTTCTGTCGGCCGTCCCAAGGTGATTTTCAAACATGAAAACGGGAAAACCCTCGAGCCCATTGAGAAGTTGTTTGTGGATTGTGATGAAGATTTTTTAGGGATTGTGACCGAAAAGCTTTCCTTGAGAAAAGGACGGCTGACAAACCTTGTCAATGACGGAAACGGAAGAATACGGGCTGAATTTTCCATTCCCTCCCGGTCTTTGATCGGCTATAGAGATGAATTCCTTACGGACACAAAGGGTACCGGAATCATGAACACCCTTTTTGCAGGGCATGAAGCGTTTCGCGGTGATTTTCCCACCCGGTTTACCGGTTCAATTGTTTCAGACAGGCAGGGGAACGCGGTTGCATACGCACTCTATCATCTTGAACCCAGAGGCCGTCTTTTCATTTCCCCCGGAGAACCTGTTTATGAGGGAATGATCGTTGGGGAGCACAATAAAGAGGGTGACATCAATGTCAATCCGAGCAAGGAGAAAAAGCTTACAAACATGCGGGCTGCAGGAAAAGATGAAAGTACGGCATGCTCGCCGGTGAAGCCCATGACCCTCGAGCGGGCCATAAACTTTATAGCAGATGATGAGATGGTGGAGGTTACCCCAAGATCCATCCGGCTGCACAAGCGGGTGCTTTCCAGACAGAAGCGGCATCAGATGCGGCCGCCAAAGAATGGAGCTTGATAGAAGCCGTTTCAAAACCGCCCATTCGTAAAAGCTTGGTCCCGATGGGTTAAAGAGATCAGAGAAATATATCATGGGAAATAACAAAAAAGAGGTCGACCGGCGCCGGACGTTTGGCATCATCAGCCATCCGGACGCAGGGAAGACCACATTGACGGAAAAACTCCTGCTTTACGGCGGGGCCATTCAGCAGGCAGGGGCCGTCAAGGCCCGCAAGGCGGAAAGATATGCCACCAGCGACTGGATGGCCATAGAAAAGGAAAGGGGCATATCCGTCACCACATCGGTGATGAAGTTCAATTATCGGGACTTTGAGATAAATCTTCTGGACACTCCCGGACATCAAGACTTCTCCGAGGATACCTACAGGGTTCTTACGGCGGTTGACAGCGCCCTCATGGTCATCGACAACGCCAAGGGGGTCGAGCCCCAAACCGAGAAGCTGATGGAAGTCTGCCGTATGCGCAATACGCCCATAATGACCTTTATCAACAAGCTCGATCGAGAGGGGATGGCACCCCTTGACATCCTTGACGATATCGAAAGCAAGCTGCAGATCGAGTGCACACCGCTTTCCTGGCCCGTAGGCATCGGAAAAAGATTCAAGGGGGTTTACAACCTCTATAAAAAAGAGCTTCATCTTTTTGCGCCGGGTGGGGAAACACGGTGCCGGGAAGGCATTTTGATCAACGACCTTTCGGTCTCGACACTCGATGAGATTCTTGGAAGTCAGGCAAACGAGTTAAGAGAGGATGTTGAGCTGATCCAAGGGGTTGCAGATCCTTTTGATCTCAACCATTACCTGAAAGGCAACCAGACCCCTGTTTTTTTTGGAAGTGCCATCAACAATTTTGGTGTGAAAGAGATGCTGGACGCTTTTGTTGAGACGGCCCCGGCTCCCGGTCCCAGGGTTTCTGTGACACGGGATGTTTCTCCCTACGAGGAACCTTTTTCCGGATTTGCATTTAAAATCCAGGCGAATATGAATCCGGCACACAGGGACAGAATCGCATTTATACGGATTTGTTCCGGGAAATTCACCCGCGGCATGAAGGCGGTTCACCACAGAATCGGAAAAGATGTTACATTTTCAAATGCCACCATTTTCATGGCCAATGCGTGTGAAACCGTGGCGGAAGCCTATCCCGGCGACATCATCGGCATTCATAACCATGGCACCATAAAGATCGGTGACACGTTTTCTGAAAAAGAGCACTTAAAATTCTGCGGAATTCCCAATTTCGCCCCAGAATTTTTCCGAAAAGTCATTCTCAAAAACCCCATGAAAGCAAAGCACCTTCAAAAAGGGCTGACCCATCTCGCAGAAGAGGGGGTGGTTCAGGTTTTCAGACCGGTTGTCGGGAACGACTATATCCTCGGCGCTGTTGGACTGCTGCAGTTTGACATTACCATGGCACGTCTCAAATCTGAATATGGTGTTGATGCGGTTTACGAGCCGATCGATTACCATGTTGCACGGTGGGTGGAATCCGACGATCCTAAAAAGATGGCGGATTTTGAGAAGAATAACAGGTCCAACATTGCAGTGGATGCCGAAGGGACAAGAGCCTATCTGACCACAAGTGAATGGCAGCTCGACTATTGCATAAAAGAGTGGCCTGGAATTGAATTCTACAAGACCCGGGAAATCAACGAAAAGGACTTGCTTTTTCAAAAATGATGAATAACCCTAGAGACGTCTCATATCCTGATGGGGGAAAAATGATAGGCGTCGAAGAAAAGCTTGATCAGGTTCATCGACTGATTAAAGCGATTACAATACACCGGGATCAAATGATCGCCACCGCAGTGCGAGACACCGGCTTTACACACAGAGAATGCAGCATTGAAACGGACCTTGTCATTACCAACTTGCAGGGTTTTGACGACATGGCGTTCGAGTTTGCGGACCGCCTGCCCATATGCGGTCCAGATGAGGAGGTTGCCCTGGTGCTCCCCTACAACGGAAGCGCCTGGCTGAACACGGCCATTGTGTCCATTTTCATGGTGGGAAACCGTGTCCGGGTGAAATTTGCTGCCCGAGGCTCCGAAATTTCCCGACTCACCGAATCTCTTTACACGCCTATCTTCGGCGACGCCATCTGTTTTGAATACGCTGACGGCAGGAAATTTCTCGAGAATGCCATCGTTGATCCGCAAATACCCGCAATCTGTCTGTTCGGCACCGACGAATATGCCATACACTATCTGGACGCCGTTAAGGGCCTTGGGAAGAAATTTGTTTTCGAAGGACCGGGCAAAGATCCATTTATTGTTCTTCCCGGTGCCGACTTGGAGGAAACGGCCCGGGAACTGGCCTTTTCCAAATATATTTATGCCGGTCAAACCTGTACGGCACCGGAGCGGGTCTATTTGCACGAATCTATCCACGACGATTTTCTTGAGCTGTTTCTCGATTTCAGCCGGGCGGTGAAAATCGGCGATCCCGAAGATCCTGCTACTGAAATGGGGCCGGTGGCGAGCCCCAGAGCGGTATCGGCCATCAAGGCCCAGCTCAAAGATGCTGTGGATCAGGGCGCCCGGATCATTTTGGGCGGCAACATCGAAGGCAACTTGGTTTATCCCACGGTGGTGGTGGAGGCCCATCAGGAGATGCTGGGCATGAAGAATGAGATCTTCGGTCCGGTGGTTTTCGTCAGCGCGTTTCCGACGTTTGAAGCGGCCGTCCGTTTGGCCCGGGACAATCGCTATGGTCTTAGAGCCTCAATTTACGGCAGCGATGGTGAGGCACACAGACTCCAAGAGAAGCTTGTCGGCGAACCCTATTGTCATCAGGTCCGTGAAATGACCTTCGGGCGCTTCGGAACGGTGGGGGTTAATCAGGGCCGATCGGAATCATGGGTCGGCGCCTTTGTCAACAAGCCGGTGGGGGGTTACGGTTTCTCGGGATGGATCTGGGAGACGGTGGAGGACCGATTCATCTTCAAACAGGGTCCCAAGCTGTTCAGCCTTGAGACCTCTAAAGACATGCTTTAATCTGGTCGCCCTTTCATTTTTTTTCAATACCTCCGAACCACCGTTCCAATCTCCAGCCCGTCAAGTTCCGACTCCCTGAAGGCTTTGAAGTGAAAGCAAAATTTATGAGGAAACCGTGCTGATCTTAAAATGTGCCGCCTGCAAAAAGAAACTCTGGAAATATGACAAAATCGGAGCGGGTGAAGTGTTAAGGTGTCACAAAGACCGCATCGTCAAAATATATGCATACACAAAGGGAGAAGACAAAATAAAATGCCCCTGTGGAAAGGATGTCGGTATTGATAAAGGAACTTACATTAAAATGATTGGTAAAGCCTTTACATATTCCGGTACCAAACGAAATAAATAGGTGCGCACTCCTTGGGGACCTTAGGGAGCTTCAATTTGACAACGGATAAAGAGTTATAGTATTCAATGATCGAAGACGTCGAAAGAATCAAAAACAACAATATTTACCGAACATTTTATCGGATGTTCGCGGAGAAAATTTATGAAAGGAACTTTCCTGAGATGGTTAATTTTAACGGTTGCCATCATTGTAACGTCATATTTGCTTGACGGGATACGTATCAGTGGTTTTTCCTCTGCACTCTTTGCTGCGGCTATTTTAGGAATACTGAATGCTTTTTTCCGGCCGATACTATTAATATTGACCCTTCCCATAAATATATTGACTCTCGGTATTTTCACCTTTGTGATAAACGCAATTATGCTTATGATGGTATCGGGTGTGATATCCGGATTTGAGGTTTCCGGATTCTGGTCGGCGGTGTTTGGGTCACTGTTGATCAGTCTGGTCAGTGCGATTCTCACCTCTTTTGTTAATGAACGGGGGAAGGTGCAGTATATCGATTTGAAAAATGTCGGCGGCAACCGGTGGGAATGATATGTAAAAATCCGTTTCAATGAGTGATCAAAGAGATTATGGTTTCGGCAACAGCCTGTTAAACGGTGGTCGCTCCGATGGCCAGCTGATCGATAAACGCATTCAAGATATGATAGAGAGTGTAAATGCTTTCAACGTTGACGTGCTCGGTTTCTGAATGCTGACTTTGGTTACCATCGGCACCCCAGATGATCCCTTTGATTCCGTATTCCGAAAGAAATCGAGCGTCATTGGATCCGTCTTCAAATCCCACCGCGGTGTTTTTTGAAATCGCCAACAGCAGATCCAGATAAGATGAGGGGCCCTCATCGAAAATCGGCGTGATGGTTTCCATCACCACCGTGCTGTGCAATTCTTTTTGCATTTTGGCGATAAAGGCTTCCATGTTGTCATTTTCCGTGTAACGGATGTCGAGCATCGCTTCGGCGTATTTTGGAACCCGGTGATCCCGGTTCCCGGACTCGATACGACTAATATTTACAGCCCTGTGCCAGTGTGCCGGGACCGATCGCACAAAATATGTCCGAATTTTGATGTAATCGTCGACCAGTTTTTCGAGAGCGTTTTCAGTGTGCCAGGGTCTTGGGTCGTCGTCGGTCTTTCCCCTTGAGATGAGCTTCAACCGGAGGAGCCCCTTTTCTTTAACCACGATTTTTTCAATGCTGCCGCCGTCAAGAACGATGCAAAAGTCTGTTTTAATCTTCTGAAGCGCCTTTTTTGCGCCGTTGAAGCCGCCAATCTCCTCGTCACTGGTGATCAAAATTCCGAATGGCAAATCATCCGAGCGTTTTCCCTGCTTTCGGAGGCGCTT
>Ga0316193_10000825_pt1 | contig 20002 bp, 16 predicted proteins | sample MerIslsedime2_MG_FD_207735 | JGI IMG/M metagenome (GOLD analysis project Ga0316193, IMG submission 207735) | Coastal sediment microbial communities from Maine, United States - Merrow Island sediment 2 | ecosystem: Environmental > Aquatic > Marine > Coastal > Sediment | place: USA: Maine... | reverse complement strand
GAGCTGGTGCTGGAACACAGCCATGCGATGTTTCGGTTGGCCTGGCGCCTGTGCGGTGACGAAAGCGCGGCGGATGACATCGTGCAGGAAGCTTTTATCAAGGCCTGGCGCAAAATCGGGGACTTCCGCATGCAGTCGGGATTCCGATCCTGGTTGCACCGCATCACGGTTAACACAGCGATGGATTACCTGCGAAAGCAGTCACGGGTAGCGCAACATGAAACCGCGCAACCCCAGTTGGAGCACCTGGCGGCCGGATCGAGCAGTCCAAAGCACGATATCCAGATCGATGTTCAGGAACAAACCCGTGCGGCCATGATGAACCTGAGTCAGACCGAGCGTGCCGCGCTGATGCTGCGGCATTTCGAAGGGCACTCGATCAAGGAAATTTCACAGATACTCAACCTGAGTTCAAGCGCCTGCAAGCAGGCCGTTTTTCGCGCGGTGAAAAAGATGCGCGTCGAACTCGCTCCACTGGTGACAACATGAACCACATCACAGATGATGACCTGACGCTGTTGTACTACGGTGATCACGAGAACCCCGAACTGGCCGCCGAGGTCGCCCGTTCACCCGAACTGTCGCGGCGCTTTGAAGCATTGAGCGCGCAACTGCGGCGAATCGACGAGTTGATACCGCCGGCTCGCGGTGATGACTACGGATCGGACGTGTGGCAACAGATAGAGTCACGTCTGACACCGGAACATTCACCGGCAGCCCCGGGTTGGAAAGCCTGGCTGTCCGGGCTGAGGCAACCCAGGTTCAGCCTGGCCGGTGCACTGTCCCTGGCTTTGGTGGCCAGTCTGGCTTTCATGCTGGGGCGCCAGGCGAGCCCACCGGATGATCTCGCGCCTTCTGTGAATGATCTGCTGCCGACGGTTGCTGTGTCCGATATGGATACGGGACGATTTTTGACGACTTCGGTTTCCGGCCACCTGGACCAACTCAACCTGACGCTGACCCAGTTTGCCAACAGTACTGAAACCTCATCTACCGAAGCGGAAAGGGCGACCGACATGCTGGTGGCGAATCGCCTCTACCGCATATCGGCCGCTGACCAGGGCAAACACCAGTTGGCACAATTCCTTGCCGACCTGGAACCGCTGCTGATCGAGCTGGCCTACGAGGCGCACAAGGCGTCTCCCGAGACGATGAACCGAATGCAGCAGGAAGTAAGAGACACCCTGCTGTTCCGGGTTCGCGTGATGAGCCAGCAACTCAAACAACCCCAGATTTCGACATAAGGAAACCACCATGCCGATGAAAACCCTGTTGAAACGTACCGCGCTTGCACTGGTGCTGCTGACCACGGCTGTACTGGCGCAAACCCCCTATGACGAAGGGCAGAAAGCCCTGCGTGAACAACAATGGATGGAAGCTGCTGGCCAGTTCAAACAGGCCATTCAGGACGACAAAAGCCAGGCCGACGCGGCCATGTACTGGCGGGCCTATGCCTTGTACAAGGCTGGCCGGGCCAAAGAAGCAGAACGCGAACTGCGCCAGCTCGAGCGCAAGCACCCGGAAAGTAACTGGATCAAGGAAGGCCAGGCCCTGCGAATCGAGCACCAGGACCCCGAAAAATCAATTGAGCAGGTAGCCGGCAACGACTCGCTGATGGACGATGAACTCCGCCTGTTCGCCCTGGTTCAGCTGATGGACCGCGACCCGGAACGTGCCATGCCCCTGGTACTGGACCTTGCCCGCAACGCGGAATCGGCAAAGGTGCGGCAGGACGCATTGTTCGTCCTGGCGGTCAATGATGCCCCCGAAGCAAGGGGCGCACTGCTCGAATTCGCCCGCAACGGCAAGGATCCGGAGATGCAACGCAACGCCGTTCATATCCTGGGTACGATGGAGGCGTCGGCCGAATTGCAGGAACTCTACGGCACGGTGCAGGACCGGGAGACCCGGGTCGCGATCATCGAGTCATTGTCCATCGCCGGTGACAGCGTGATGTTGAAGCAGATCCTGGCGGAAGAAAGCGATCCGGAACTGCGCCGGGCAGCCATTTACGGCATCGCGATGGAAGATGATGACGGTGCCGCGGAGCTTCTGCAGATATTGTATGAAAATGCAGTTACCGCAGAGGAAAAGTCGACCATCCTCGAAGCACTTACTATCATGGACGAGGCCAAGCCACTGGCGCTGACCATACTGAGAACAGAGCAGGACCCGGAACTGCAAAGACAGGCGATCCAGGTGCTGGGAATCATGGAAGCAACTGAGGAACTGGGTGAGCTCTACGCCAATATGACCTCCCGTGAATCCCGCGTAGCCATACTCCAGGCCATGTCCATCGCCGAGGATACCGACGGCCTGATGAGAGTACTGCAGACCGAGCAGGATGCAGACCTGCGGGCAGCAGCCATACAGAGCCTGGCCATCAGTGATGGTGACGAAGTCGCAGACCACCTGGTCAGTCTATATCCGAAGGCCTCCCGAGAAGAGAAATCAGCCATCATCCAGTCGATGATGATCATGGAAGATCCTGAAGCGCTGCTCCGCCTGTTGAAGGCGGAAGAAGACCCGGAGCTGAAGCGCGAGATGATGCAGATGCTGACCATCATGGATTCGGAAGAAGCCGATGAATACCTGTTCGACATGCTGGAGAAAAACGGATGAAGACGTGGATAACTGCGCTGGCGCTGACTGTTTTGAGTGGAACCGCCTGGGCCCAGGCCGGGGCCCTGACGAACGCAACCCTTGATGACCGTTCAGCACTGGATGACCCGGCCGCGGCGATCCAGGAGATGTCCAATGGCTGGCTGGCTTTCAGCATGCCGGTCGTTGAAGGCACGCGCTCACCATGCTGTTGGAAAGGTAAATGGAATAGCAGTCTGGAAGCGGGCTGCAGCCTGGAGGGAGATCACCAGAGTTATGGCGCCCGTTCGGATTCTGCAGTGGTGGGCGAAGTGATTACCTATGCCCGTGTCAGCGAAGGCATTGTGAAGACACTCCGTGTGATGGGAGAGGCCTGTCCGGTGGATGGCGCAGGCGCAGAAGTGATGTGGATTGGCAGCACCGATGCAGAGGCCAGTCTCAATTGGCTGGAAAGTGTTGCACGCAACGGCAGGCGGGATGCCAGGGACTCCGCGCTGTACATCACTGCACTGCATGAAAGCCCGCAAGCGACGCAGATCCTGCACGAGATTGCCATGGATACGGACAGCGAACTGTCCGAGGAGGCGATTTTCTGGCTTGGTGAAGCCCGAGGCGATGAAGGCGTCAAGGCACTAGAGGCCTTGCTGGACGAATTACCAAAAGGTGATACTCGCCGGCACATCAATTTCGCACTGGCCCAGAACGGGACAACCGAGGCACTTGCCCGACTGGTTGAAATCAGCCGGAATGATCCGGATCCGGAACAGCGGGGAAACGCCCTGTTCTGGATGGCTGAAGAACATCCGGAGCAGGCGGCAGAGTTGCTGAAGGTCGTGCTGGCTGATGAGAATAACGAAGAGGTCCTGAACCAGGCCATATTCGCTGTTTCACAGCTCCCGGGAAGCCAGGGCACGCAGATGCTGCTTGAACTGGCGCAAAGTCCCGACCAGCCACGCGAAATCAGGCGGCTGGCCCTGTTCTGGCTGGCCAACTCAGATGATGATGAAGCCCTTGCTGCACTGGAGGCGCTGCTGACCCACTGAAATCCTGTTCACCGGCTTCTTTGTGCTTGGCTCACAAGCGCTTAAGGCTTAACATTAAGGGTTACCCTGAATTGGTGGACAAGGATTCCTGATGTGCTCGATATTCGGCGTACTTGAACTGCGCCAGGACCCAAAACTGGTCCGAAAAATGGCTTTGAAGCAATCGCGGCTACTGCGCCACAGAGGCCCCGACTGGAGTGGTGTTTACGCCACGGAAACCGCGGTGCTTGCGCATGAGCGGCTGTCCATCGTTGATGTCAATACAGGCGCCCAACCTATTTTAAGTGAAAGCGGCCTGCAGGCGCTGGCGGTTAACGGCGAAATCTACAATCACCAGGAGATCCGTGACCGGTTTGTGGGTCAGTATGGCTTCCGGACACAATCTGATTGCGAAGTGATCCTTCCGCTATACCTCGAACAGGGAACGGAGTTTCTCGAAGAACTCAGCGGCATGTTCGCTTTTTGCCTGTATGACGAGGAAAAGGATTTCTGGATGATGGCCAGGGACCCCATCGGCATCATTCCGCTTTATTACGGCCACGATGCGCACGGTCAGCTGTTCGTTGCCTCGGAAATGAAAGCCCTGATGGACGTATGCAACCAGGTGCACGAATTTCCGCCCGGACATTCCTGGTGTTCCGGGCAGGAAGAACCACAGCAATGGTATTTCCGCGACTGGACTGAGTTTGAGAACGTCAAAGACGTTGAAACCGACACGTTGGCCCTGCGCGATGCGCTGGAAAAAGCGGTCGTCAGCCACCTGATGACGGATGTACCTTACGGCGTGCTCTTGTCTGGTGGTCTGGACTCTTCCATCACCGCGGCGCTGGCTGCATTACACGCGGCAAAGCGTGTCGAGGATCATGAGGAAAGCCCGGCCTGGTGGCCACGCCTTCACTCTTTTGCTATTGGCCTGGAAGGTTCTCCTGACCTGATTGCGGCGCAGAAAGCGGCCGATCACATCGGCACAGTACACCATGGATTCACCTTCACCATCCAGGAAGGGCTTGATGCCCTCGAAGAAGTCATCTATCACCTTGAAACCTACGATGTAACGACCATCCGCGCGGCTACGCCGATGTTCCTCATGGCGCGGAAAATTCGCGCCATGGGCATCAAGATGGTGTTGTCGGGAGAGGGGGCTGACGAGATATTTGGCGGCTACCTGTATTTCCACAAGGCGCCCAGCGCCCAGGCCTTCCACGAAGAAACAGTGCGCAAACTGTCCCGGCTGCACAGCTATGATTGCCTTCGTGCTAACAAATCCATGTCGGCCTGGGGCGTAGAAGCCCGGGTCCCGTTCCTGGACAAAGAATTTCTGGACGCTGCAATGAGCATTAATCCGGCCGACAAGATGATTACCGGGGGCCGCATGGAAAAACAGATTCTGCGTGAAGCGTTCAGCCACCTGCTGCCTGAATCCATTGCCTGGCGGCAGAAAGAGCAGTTTTCAGATGGCGTTGGATACGGCTGGATAGACGCGGTCAAGGACTTTGCAGAAGAGCATGTCACTGACGCGGAGATGCAAAGGGCGGAAGGCCGTTTTCCGTTCAATACCCCTGTTTCCAAGGAAGCTTACTGGTTCAGAAGTATTTTTGAGCAGCATTTTCCGCTGGCATCTGCCGCGCAAACCGTTCCTGGTGGCCCCACGGTGGCCTGTAGCACACCTGAAGCAGTGCTCTGGGACAAGGAGTTGCAGGAAATGAACGACCCCTCCGGTCGTGCCATGAAGGCAGTCCACAAGGATGCCTACTGACAGGAGTTTTAGCACGTGAGTGATAACAACAACTCAACCCGGCCTTTGCTGGTTCAAAAATTTGGCGGAACGTCACTGGCGGACCTGGCAGGTTTTGAGGCCAGTGCAGCAGTCATAAGCCGGTATACCGATGATTACCAGGTCATCGTCGTTTTGTCCGCCGTGAAGGGCGTGACCGACCTGCTGCTGGCGGCCATCGATACCGCCGTAGAAGGAGACAGCGGCGCCCCTCACCTGGAAGAGGCGATTGCGCGGGAGCGCGCCATTGTCGATGAATTGAATGGTCAGGGTGTCAAAACACCGTTGGGCGGCGCCTACCTTGAAGAACAATATTCCATCCTCTCCCGGCGAGTGGAAGGTATTCGTCTGCTGGGCCAGTGTCCCGATGAAACACGTGCCCGGATTCTGGCCAGTGGTGAGGGGTTCAGCAGCCGCCTGATGGTGGATGTACTGCAGCACCAGGGGTTCAGGGCCCAATGGTCCGACACCGATGTATTGCCCCTGGCCAACGAATCCTGGCTGGACTCCCTGGTGGACACGGAGGCCGCGGCGCCCATGCTGAAAGAGCGGTTACAGGCGGACAGCCAGGTGATGGTGTTGCCTGGCTTTTACGGTCGTAACTCAAAGGGTGATATCCAGTTGCTGGGAAGAAACGGCACCGATTATTCCGCTGCGGCGATAGCGGCCGCCACCGGAGCCGGGCTTTGCCAGATCTGGAAGGATGTGGACGGGTTCTTCACCGCGGACCCGCGCATCGTCAAGAATGCGCGCTGTCTGGAAGAAGTCAGTTACGACGAGGCCATGGAGTTGACATACTTTGGCGCCAAGGTCATATCCGCAAAGGCCCTGACCCCGCTGGCAGCGAACCAGATACCGTGTGAAGTCCGCAATACCTACGACCCGTCCAAGCCCGGGACCCTGGTGCACAGCGAAGCCAGGCGGGCAGAGGTCGTTCGCGGCATTTCCCATCTGCAAGACGTTTCCTCCATTACGCTGCAAGGTGGCGGGCTTCGTGGAAGGGTGGGTATCGCCCGCCGGGTGATGGATGCACTGGCCAGCGAATCGATCTCGATCCTGCTGATTGTCCAGTCGTCATCGGAATACAGCATCACTTTGTGTGTCCGGCAGTCGGATGAAAAGAAGGCGCGACGTGCGCTGAAGGAGGAATTTCACTTCGAGCGCCTGCATGGCCTGATCGAGGAAATCGGTGTGCAAAGTGACCGGGCGGTTGTGTCCCTGGTGGGTGAAGGCATGAAACATTACCGCGGTATCGCGGCGCGTTTCCTGACCGCCATATCCTCTGCCGGCGTCAACGTGGAAGTGATCGCCCAGGGCTCGACCGAATGCGCAATCGCGGTTGTCGTTCGGGGAGAAGACGCCCAGCCAGCCACGCGAGCCTGCCATACCGCATTTTTCAGCCACTCTACTCACATCGACCTGGTTTTGCTGGGCTGTGGAAATGTGGGTAATGAACTGCTGGACCAGGTTCAGCGCCAGGCGAAAACGCTGGCGGAACATCACGTGGATATTCGCGTACGGGCGATCGCCAACAGCAGGCAGTTGCTGCTGGCGGATGATGTGATTGACCTGTCCGATTGGCAAGCCTCGCTCGCAGAAAATGGCCAGCCCTGGGTGCTCGAGGACGTCGTTGATATTCGCAAGAAGCTGGGTTTGCTCAGCCCGACGATCGTTGATTGCACGACTGATGAGAAGCTGGCGCTCGAGTACGTGCGCCTGCTCGACAGTGGATTCAACATCGTAGCTGCAAACAAGAAAGCCAATACGTCCGATTATGATTATTACCAGGAAATGAGGGTTGCAGCGACCAGGAATTTCCGTAAGTTTCTCTACGAAACTAACGTGGCCGCCGGGTTACCGTTCATCGATACTCTTCAGGGACTGATTCGGTCTGGTGATGAACTCATTACTTTTGAAGGCATCCTGTCCGGGTCGTTGTCGATGATTTTCGGCTTGCTGGAAGACGGTGTATCGCTGTCACAGGCTGTGGCCAGGGCCATGGAACTGGGCTTCACAGAGCCAGACCCGCGCGATGACCTGTCCGGTATGGACGTCGCCAGGAAGTTGTTGATCATCGCGCGTGAAGTGGGCCTGCAGCTGGATCTGGAAGACATTGAAGTAGAGCCGGTGGTGCCCATGGACGTGGTGGGGCACGTTGATCGTTCCGAGCTGATCGGCACGCTGGAGTCACTGGATGAATCCTTTGCCGCGCGGATTTCAGCGGCGGCGAATGAAGACAAGGTCTTGCGTTATGTCGCACGACTGGAGGATGGCTCCTGCCGAGTGTCGATCGAGGAAGTTCCCAGGAGCAAGCCGCTGGGCGCCGTTCGTGATGGCGAAAATGCGCTGGTTATCCACACGCGTTACTACCAGCCGATCCCGATGGTTTTGCGTGGATACGGTGCGGGAGCGGCGGTGACTGCCGCTGGCGTGTTTGGTGACTTGCTAAGAACGGTTTGGCAACCGCTGGATAACTGATGCAGCGCTCACTGACAGTTTACGCACCTGCATCAATCGGCAACCTTTCGGTTGGCTTCGATGCTCTGGGCCTTGCCCTGGCTCCGATGGACGGCACGTTGCTGGGCGACCTGGTGCAGATAAGGGAATTTGGCCCGTGGGAAATCAGCGATGACTGGAAACTCGAACTGGAAGGGCCATTTGCCGACGCACTTCCGGCAGACCCTGAAGAGAATGTCGTCATGGAGTGTTGTCGTGTTTTCCAGGAAGCGGCTAACCGGGCGGGGCATGATGTCCATCCCCTGCACATATTACTGAGTAAAAGGCTGCCGATTGGAAGCGGCCTGGGGTCCAGCGCGAGCTCTATTGTGGCGGCGCTGGAGTCGCTTAACCGTTTCCACGGCAATCTGCTGGGAACGTCACAGCTGTTTGACCTGATGGCGCGGATGGAAGGTGGGATCAGTGGGGAAGTACACCTGGATAACATCGCGCCCTGCCTGTTTGGCGGTTTGCGCTTGTGTCCGCCAGGCGGTCTGGCTGAATATGCTCTTCCCTGGCCCGGCGCCTGGCGAACCGTGGTGTGCTGGCCAGGTACCCGGCTGGTGACCCGCGATGCACGGGCGGTGTTACCCGATGAATTGCCCCGGAAAACGGCGGTTGCGCATGGCGCCCAGTTTGCGGAGTTTGTGCACGCCTTGCATAGCGGAAACGCAAGCCTGGCCGCAAGCTGTGTGGTTGACCTGATTGCTGAACCCTACCGGCGCAGCCTGTTACCCGGGTTTGACGAAGCCAAGTCAGCGTTGGCGGACCAGGGGGCACTGGCCGTCGGAATTTCAGGGTCCGGGCCAACCCTGTTTGCCCTCGTCGATGACCACATCGTCGCGGACAGAGTCAAAAACTGGCTGGCTGAACATTACGTCAAGAACGATCAGGGGTTTGTGCATATTTGCAGGGCAGACCTGGGTGGCGCCCGCAGCATCGATTAGGAGTCAGCGTTAGCATGCAGTTAATCAATATCAAACATCCGGCCGACAGGGTCAGTTTCAGGCAAGCCGTGCTGCAGGGCCTGGGCCGGGACCAGGGCCTTTATTTTCCTGAGCGGTTTGAAACGCTGCCTGATGTCGAGGCATTGATCGCCGAAGACTTTGTTTCGCGCAGTGCCGCCATACTTAACCACCTGATCGGCGACGAACTGGACGAGGCCACGGTGCGGGAGATGGTTACATCGGCTTTCGATTTTCCAATCGAGGTTGTTGAGCTGGATCAGCGTGTCAGCGCGCTGGAACTGTTTCATGGACCATCCCTGGCATTCAAGGATTTTGGTGCGCGCTTTATGGCCCGGTGCCTTGCCGAGTTTCATGATGGCGGCCCAATGACTATCCTGACTGCCACGTCTGGTGATACCGGTGCTGCAGTCGCTCACGCCTACTATCGGCAGCCCAATATCCAGGTGGTCATCCTGTATCCCAAAGGCAAAATATCGCCCTTACAGGAAAAGCTGTTCTGCACGCTGGGCGACAATGTTCACACCGTGGCGGTCGATTCCGATTTCGACACCTGCCAGCAATTGGTGAAACAATCGTTTGAGGACGAGGCACTGAAGCAGGATCTGGGCCTGAATTCGGCCAATTCGATCAACGTTGCCAGGCTGCTCGCCCAGGTGTGTTATTACTTCGAGGCTGCGGCAGCCGTGTCGAATGTTCGCAATACGGTATTCAGCGTACCCAGTGGTAATTTTGGCAATGTCACGGCGGGACTGATCGCCCGTGCCATTGGTTTGCCTTACAAAAGAATCATCGCAGCAACCAACGCGAATGACACAGTGCCGCGGTTCCTGGCTTCCGGGCAGTGGGACCCCAATCCCACGGTGGCCACCATTACCAACGCGATGGATATTTCCCTGCCCAATAATTTTCCGCGGGTCCTTGAACTGGGCAGCCGGCACGGTCTGGACCTGGAAATCCTGTTGTCATCGCTTTCCCTGGATGATAAAGAAACCCGCATCGCCATTCGCAAGCTTTACGCAGAGGGTTACCTGGCGGACCCCCACACAGCCCTTGCCTGGGCCGCGCTCGACAGCAGGCTCGAAGAGGACGAAGAGGGTGTATTCCTGTGCACCGCGCATCCGGCCAAGTTCCTGGAAGTATTGGAGAACACGCTCGATATCCTGGTGCCGTTGCCGCCCGAACTCGAAGCCGTCAGGAATGAAAAAGTCCTGTCCAGCAGCATCGCGGGAGACTTTGAATCATTGAAACGGGAACTGCAACCGCTTCGCTGAACACACTTTTAGCTGTATCGCGCCGGAGGCCCTGATGCGTCAGAACACTACGACTCTTTCCACAGCACGAGCCTTCAGCATGAGCCTGGTCATGCTTTTTCCCGCTGTCGGTCAGGCAGACGAATTGCGGCATTACGATTGGCTCACCGCGGGCAAGGTATCGGGCTCTCATGTCCGCTTGATCAGGGATGACGGAACCCGTGTCACCGAGTTCGAGTTCAATGACCGGGGCCGGGGGCCGAAAATACACGAGGAAATCAGAACCGGCGAGGATGGCATGCCGGTTTCCCTGCGTGTCAGCGGTCATTCGTATATGGGTGCTCCGGCGGATGAGGCGTTCTCTGTCACGGGCGGGGTTGCTTCCTGGCGCAGCACGCTTGAACAAGGCGAAGCCAAAGAAGGGCCCTTTTACTGGGCAAGTGAAGGTACGCTGGAGCAATTGGCTCTGCTGGCGCGCGTACTGCTGGGGTCTGAGACCGGACAAGTGGATTTGTTGCCTGCAGGCAATGCGGGTATACAAAAAGTCGCAGAGCACGAAAATGCCGTGCTGTATGCGATCAGTGGTCTGGACCTCACGCCGCGATACATCTGGCTGGACCGGGACGGTGAACTGTATGCGTTGAGCGGGGGCTGGATGGGCCTGGCGCCCCGGGGCGAAAGTGCCATATTGCCGGTCTTGCAAGAGATTCAGGATCGCGAAGAGAACAAATATCATCGCGAGCTGGCGAAAGCCTTGACGACGGAACTTCCGTCCAACTGGTTGATCAGAAACGTCTCGGTCGTTGATGTAGAAAACGGGATACTGAAGCCAAAGCAACTCGTGGCGGTTAGCGACGGAAAGATCGTCAAGGTGGCAGAGGACAAGGGTATAGATCTGCCGGTTTATGGCGACCTGCAGCCCCGCATCATCGACGGCCAGGGGCAGGTGCTGATTCCGGGGTTATGGGATATGCATACCCACCTTTCGCTTGCCGACGGCCTGTTGCAAATTGCGGCAGGTGTGACGCACGTGCGGGACCTCGGAAACGAACCGCAGCGTTTGACACAGATACGGGCGTCTTTCGATAACGGCGAAGTGATCGGTCCCTGGTCCACTGCCGCCGGCTTTATCGACCGCAAGAGTCCTTATTCCGCGCCGACCGGTAGCCTGGCCGAAAGCCTGGATGACGCCCTCAAAATGGTTGACGACTATGCTGCGGCGGGATATCCACAGATCAAGATTTACTCTTCGATCGACCCCGCCTGGGTGACGCCACTGGCCGAAGCGATTCACAGCAGGAACATGCGGCTTTCCGGGCATATTCCTTCATTCATGACCACGCAACAGGCCGTTCTTGACGGCTTTGATGAAATCCAGCATATCAATATGCTGTTTCTGAATTTCCTGGCCGGCCCCGAGGATGATACCCGTACACCCTTGAGGTTCTCGCTGGTCGCTGAAAAAGCCGGTGACCTTGACTTGAATGGGCCGGCGGTGAATGAGTTCATCGCATTATTGAAAGAAAAGGGCGTGGTAGTCGACCCGACCGTCACTATTTTTGACAGCATGTTCCGTCACCGTTCGGGCGTGCTGGACCCGTCCTACGCCATGGTTGCTGGCCACATGCCCCCATCCGTGCGGCGAGGCATGCTGGCCGGGGAATTGGACATCACAGACGATAATGCCGCCCGGTACGCGCGTTCAGCAGACGCATTGCTAAACATGATTGCCCGGTTACACAATGCTGGTGTGCCGCTGGTGGCCGGCACCGATGCGATGGCTGGGTTCACTCTGCACCGTGAGCTGGAACTGTATCGCCAGGCCGGGATCAGCAATGCTGATGTGTTGCGAATTGCCACGCTCGGATCCGCCAGCGTGATGGGTATGGCGGCCGAAGCGGGTTCAATCAGTGTTGGCAAGCAGGCCGATTTCGTTTTGCTGGCATCGGATCCGTTGCAGGATATCAGCGCGGTGCGCCAACCACTCGCAGTATTCAAGGGTGGCCGGTGGTATGAACCTGCCCGCCTGTACGAAGCAGTGGGGATCACGCCGTTTACACGCTGAGCCTGTATGACGCGGCCACCTTGAAACAGATGATGATTTCATCCAGAAACAGGTAGACTAACGCTCTGCCATTACAAGGCCGTAACGAATCTAAAGGATGAGGTAAGCACTATGAATCAACCCGTATCCACTGTGCCAGAGGACAAACTGGACTACCTGGTCCTTGAAGCGCAACGGCGGGCGCCGCTGGATGTGGCCCAGATATTGCTGGAAGAAAGCGATGAAACGGTTGGCGCTGTATTGCAGAAACTTCATCCCGCACCGGCTTATCGTATTCTTTTGCGGTTCCCCAAGGACCGTCGCCATAATATCGTGCCGCTGGCGGGGGAGCACGTGGGAGATCCCTGGAAAGTAGCACAGAAATATCCGCAGGATAGTGTCGGACGATTGATGGAGCCGGCGGTGGCCAGGGTCAAGCCGACCGAAACGGTCGAGTCAGCTGTGGAAAAGTTGCGCGATTGGGTGCATGAAGCACTGATTACCTACGCTTACGTTGTCGGTGATGACGGCCGCCTGATGGGTGTGCTGGTGATGCGGGACCTGTTACTGGCCGACCCGGAGGACGAGTTGCAGTCCGTGATGCTTCCCGATCCGTTTTACCTGCAGCCGGACATGACTGTCCAGGATGCCATGAAAGAAGTCGTGTACCGCCATTACCCGGTTTACCCGGTATGTGATTCAAACGGCATTTTGCTGGGACTCGTGCAGGGTTACATGCTGTTTGAGCACCAGCATTTCGAGATCAGTGCCCAGGCCGGCCGCATGGTGGGTGTCGGCAAGGAAGAACATGCCACGACGGAATGGCATGACTCGTTCAAAATGCGCCATCCCTGGCTGCAGATCAACCTGGTGACAGCGTTCGTCGCCGCATTCGTGGTGAGCCTGTTCGAAGACACGATCGCACAAGTGGTGGTGCTCGCCGCATTCCTGCCTGTACTGGCGGGCCAATCCGGTAATACGGGCTGCCAGTCTTTGGCCGTGACCATTCGCGGATTGACCCTGGATGAATTCAAACCGGGTGTATTTCATAAAGCGCTGATCAAGGAAACGCTGCTGGGCACGCTGAATGGAGCCGTCGTAGGGGTGGTAGCAGCGATTGCGATGATTGCATACGCGATTTATTCCGGAGCGGATCAACCCGTGGTCCTGGGCCTCGTGGTGTTTCTTGCAATGACAGGCGCCTGCGTGGCCAGTGGCGTCACCGGTGTGCTGGTGCCATTGACCCTTAAAAGATTTGGGGCAGACCCGGCCACGGCATCAAGCATTTTTCTGACAACGGCTACCGACGTGGTCAGCATGGGGCTGTTTCTCTGGCTGGCCAATGTACTCGTGTTGAGATGAGATGAGAAAAACAGCGGCCTGGCTGGTTCGCCAGGCATTAGAACAGATCGGCGTGCGCTACACGTTCGGTATTCCGGGTGTTCACAACATCGAACTTTATGATGAGCTGAAAGCGTCGGACTCTATTTTGCCGCTGCTGGTTACCCACGAAGGGGGTGCTGCATTCATGGCGGACGCAGTCAGTCGCGTGTCCGATTCGGTTGGCGTACTGGTGGTCGTCCCCGCCGCTGGCCTGACTCATGCCATGAGCGGTATCGGTGAGGCGTTTCTGGACGGAATTCCGATGCTGATCATTTCCGGTGGCGTTCGAAATGATATGAAGCAGGGTTTTCAGCTTCATGACGTTGATCAGCAGGCGCTGATGCGGCCGCTGACCAAGGGAACCTACAAGATCGAAAGCTACGATGAGGTCGTGCCCACCGTATATCGCGCCTATCTGAAGGCCATCGAAGGCGAGCCCGGCCCCGTTTACATCGAATTACCGGCGAACCTGCAGTTGCTTGCCGGCGAGGTCGACAGTGTCCCGAATTTCAAGTTCAGCTGCCCGAGACCGGAGCTGGACCCTTCTGCCATCGCAGAAGCGGTCAAAATCCTGTCAGAAGCGAGCCGTCCCGGTATTTTTGTGGGCTGGGGCGCACGCCATGTCAGCGAAGATATCCGCCGGATCGCCGAGCATCTGGATGCGCCGGTTGCCACGACGCTGCAGGGCCTGGCCGCTTTTCCGGCGGACCATCCTTTGCATACAGGCATGGGTTTTGGTCCGGCGTCCGTGCCAGCAGCACAGAATGCCTTTCAAGGCTGTGACGCGATGCTGGCCGTGGGCACACGCTTTGCCGAAATCTGCACCGGAAGCTATGGCGCAGAGCCGCCGGAACCGCTGATCCATATCGATATCAACCCGGGGGCCATCGGCCGGAATCACCCAACCGCTGTTGCCATCCATGCGGATTCGCGAGATGCCATACCGGCGCTGGCCGAAGCTTTGCTCACTGCCACCGCGGCCAGGGATGAATCGTCATTGCGCGATTCCATTGCCGCTGACAAGGCAGCCTGGCTTGAAGAATGGCTCAGACATGACTCCGGAGACCGGGTCAATCCCGGCCGTTTTTTCAGTGCATTGCGTTCACAGATCGACCGTGATGCCATCATCGTGGCCGATGACGGTAATCACACATTCATGACCGCTGAACTGATGCCCATTTACGGGGGTGGCGATTATCTTTCGCCTACCGACTTCAATTGCATGGGCTACTGCGTGCCGGGCTCCATTGGGGCCAAGCTGACCCAGCCAGGGCGGCAGGTCGTGGGTATCGTCGGAGACGGGGCTTTTTTAATGACCGCCATGGAGACGGTCACCGCTGCCAATAACCAGCTGGGTATCGGGTGGTTCGTATTCAACGACGGCGAACTGTCCCAGATAGCACAGGCACAGGAAATGCCTTACCAGCGCAAGACCTGCACTACGGTAGGTGCGCTGGATTACCGGGCGTTTGCGGCCGCCACCGGTTGTGAGTTCGTTTCCATCGACAGCAATGAGGTGGTTGAAGCGGGCATTGAGCAGGCGCTGGGCCTGATGGCCGAGAACCGGCCCGTTATCGTCGATGTGCGTATCGATTATTCAAAAAAGACCCGGTTTACGCTGGGTGCGGTCAAGACCAATCTGAAGCGCCTTGATACTCGAAACAAACTGCGGATCGTTAGTCGGGCTTTGTGGCGTAAAGTCAGGAAAAACCGATGATTCAGGCGGTTACGCCCATGTGACCGAAGCCCAGGCTGAATATGAAAATGCCGATCATCAGGAAAGCGATCGCCAGTTTCACAGCCGTGGCGATGACCATCCCTATCCATGCGCCTACACCGGCGCGGCCGGACTGAACCATGTTGCTGCCCCCGCTGAGCTCTCCCAGCACGGCACCGATAAACGGCCCCAGCAGCATGCCGACGATGCCAAAGAAAATGCCGGCGACAGCGCCAATGGTAGCTCCCCAAAAAGCGCGCGAACTGGCTCCGAGATAGCGCGCTCCCGCAGCCCCGGCCAGGAAATCTACGACCCAGGCAACCAGGGACAGTACTGCCAGGATACCGATGGTGGCCCATCCAATGGCCTCAAACTGACCAATCCAGGCGCCTATAAATAAGCCAAGAAAAACGAGAGGAACGCCGGGAAGCGCAGGAATGACGGTTCCGGCAAGTCCTGCAATGACCACCAATACGGCCAGAACCCACCAAAGAATGTTCCAATCCACCAAATGCCTCCCGAATAATTGACCTGTGACGTACATCTTAGAGCATTAAACGCGATAAATTACAGGAATGACCTTAGCAAGACCTGACCAGATGCAGCTTGATCAATTTCAGGAATACCTGGAAGACGTAGCCACCCGGGAAATCGGCTATCCGGTCGCCTTTGATTTCGATTACAGTGCTCTGGCGCCATTCCTGTCGTTCAGCCTGAACAACGCTGGCGACCCCTTTATGCCGATGACTTACCTGCTCAATTCGCACGAATTTGAACGCGAAGTGGTTTCTTTTTATGCACGGCTGGCGCGTGCGCCACAGGATCAATGGTGGGGGTATGTCACCAACGGCAGCACGGAGAGCAACCTGTATGGTTTGTACCTGGCCCGCGAGCTGCTTCCGGATGGCATGGTCTATTTTTCCCAGGACAGCCACTACAGCGTTGGCAAGAACCTGCATTTCCTGAACATGCGGCACATCATGATCCGCTCGCAAACCAACGGAGAAATGGATTATGACGATCTGCGGGAGACGCTGAAGATCAGAAGGGACGCGCCGCCGATCATTTTCGCGAATATCGGCACGACGATGAAAGAGGGCCGGGATGATATTGCCCTGATCCGCGATATCCTGGACGAACTGGCTATCGAAAACCGGTACATTCATTGTGATGCCGCGCTAAGCGGTGGCTATGCGGCGTTTTTAAACCCGCGACCCGCCTGGGATTTTGAAGACGGTGCTGACAGCATAGCGATATCAGGGCACAAGTTTCTCGGTTCACCCATCCCCTGTGGCATCGTGTTGGCCCGGCGCGGCCATGTTGAGAGAATCGGGCATTCAGTGGCCTACATTGGCAGCGTCGACACCACCATTAGCGGCTCACGAAACGGATTTACCCCTCTGGTGCTGTGGTATGCGATCCGGTCGCTCGGCATCGAGGGTATGCAACAAAGGACCGAACATGCGCTGTCGACAGCAGCATATGCAGAAGAGCAACTGCGGCAGGCGGGAATTGCGGCGTGGCGAAATCCGCAAGCGCTGACGGTCGTCTTCCCGACACCGCCGGCAGATGTCCGTGAAAAATGGCAATTAGCCAGTGCAGACGGACACAGTCACCTGATCTGCATGCCTCATGTCACACGCCGACAGGTAGATGAGCTGATCAGTGACATCCGGCAAGCAGGAGGCACCCATCAATGAAAGCACTGAACATCATTCACGAGGACCATCCCGGTTTGCTGGCGGAGGTCACTACGTTGCTGGAGCGCGAAGGTTTTACGGTGCAGGATTTTGCAGGCCTTTCAGTCGGGGAGACGGCCGTCATCAACCTGACCATGGATCGCTGCGAAGAGGCATTCCGTCTTTTGAGTGACGCAGGTTACCGCGTGATTGCCAGCGAACACCTATTGGTGCGCCTGGAGAAACACCCTGGCGCACTCGCTGAATTGTCACGCCGCCTGGCGGAAGAAAACGTCAATGTGCGCGGCATGCACATCGTCAGCAAGGACGAAAAAACCGGCCTGGTCGCACTGGAAACGCTTGACCACGAAAAAGCCCGCGAAGTACTCAAAGATATCCTGGTCGGCTAGAGGTTGAGGCTCTCTTACTCGTTGGGCCAGGCATCGAGGTGCACATCCTTGCGGATGACCTGGGAAGGTGAACCCACGATCAGCGGATCGGCGCCATTAACCACTTTCAGATTCTTGTCCGGATAGTCCAGTTTGCTCAGGAAGTGCTGCATGCAGTTGAGGCGCGCACGCTTTTTGTCATCGGATTTGATGATCGTCCAGGGGCAGGAAGCTGTGTCGGTGTAAAAGAACATGGCTTCCTTGGCGCGTGTATATTCTGACCAAAGGCCAACGGAGGCTTTGTCTACCGGGCTCAGCTTCCATTGTTTGAGCGGGTCATCCATGCGGGAGGCGAAGCGTCGTCGTTGTTCCTTTTTCGTCACGGAAAAATAGTACTTGAACAGTTTGATGCCGGAATTGACCAGCATCCGCTCAAACTCCGGGCACTGACGCATGAACTCGAGGTACTCGGCCGAATCACAAAAGCCCATGACGCGCTCGACGCCGGCCCGGTTATACCAGGACCGATCGAGAAAAAGAACCTCACCCTTAGTGGGAAGGTGAACGATATAGCGTTGAAAATACCACTGGCCATTTTCATGTTCCGTCGGCTTTTCCAGGGCGACGACTTTTGCCGCACGCGGATTGAGGTGCTCCATGAACCGCTTGATGGTTCCACCCTTGCCCGCCGCGTCCCGGCCTTCGAAGATGATTACGATCTTCTGGCCCGTCAGCTTGACCCAGTTCTGCACCTTAAGGAGTTCAATCTGCAGATTTGCCTTTTCTTCTTCATAGGCATTACGCGGGATCCGGTCGGTATAAGGATATTTGCCTTCCTTGAACAAGGCGCTGATGGCTTTTGGGTCCTGGCGTAACTGTGAGACCGTATCGGAATGATAAGTGCCGCCCATGGCATGTTCCGCTTCATGCTTCTCGGCAACAGACCTGACAGTTTCATTTACCTTTTCCGATACTTTTGAATTCATACACAGGCTCCTTCCGGCTCAACCGATCATATCGCGTTTTTCAAACAAAAAACCACCCGTCGACGTCGAAACGTTTCGACGCTGAAGAGGCAGTTTTCAATTCCTCCGTTCATTATGCGGAGGTAGCAGACGCCTGGTAGTGACTTACATCACGGGACCAGAACCCTGTATCAGAACAGTTTTCTGATTTTTCCAAGCAGTTGAATGGCCTGCTTGCGGTCAGTGGCACCCAGCTTGTCGAACCGGGTTTTCAGGAATTCAACATGACCGGGAAATTCTTTCTGGTACACGCGTTCTCCCCGCCGGGTCAGCGCCACAATGGTTTTACGGCCATCGCCTTCAACCGACCAGCGTTCCACCAGCCCTTTTTCCTCGAGCCGGTCAACCACGCCCGTCAGGGTGCCCTTGGTGATCAGGGTGATGTCACCAATGTCTTTGCAGGTCATGCCTTCGGTATCGCCGATGGTGAAAATAACCCGGGCCTGGGAGGGCGTCAGATCGGACCCGGATTTACGTAATCCTTCCGCATCGTAGAGTGAAAATGCCTGGTAGGCGGCTGCCAATTCCTGCATTAACGGGATAAAAGCCTGCTTTGCGGCAGACTCTGCTGTGAGCTTAGCCATTTGATGCATCCTGTATGAATCAATATGTTCTTATCAGAACTTAAATTATAGTCCTAATAGAAACAGCGATCAATCATTATAGATTCTGCATAGCTCGCGACAGGCCGTCACGGCTTCCTGGACACTGCGGGTGTTGTACCGAATCACTTGTGCTTTGCGCGACGCGTCTTCGAAAATGGCCCGGGTGTCGGCCAGGGAGCGTGAAGACTGGACGTGCGTGGCCACTTTCTTTCTGGCTTCCGTGCAAGATTGCCTGTCGCCCTCGTAAATTCTGCCGCTGATATCGGGTTCTTCGTAAATTGCGCCGCAATACAAGACTGACCCCCAGATGTCGATAAGCTCAGAGTCCGAATCGGGGAGCGGGCTGGCGGCGCTCAGAGAAGCGTTTACAGCTAACAGTAAAATAGCAAAGGTCAGGTTTTTCATTCAGGCTCGTTTCAATTGCGGTTGCTGACTTTCCAGGAAGCTTATGATGGATTCTGCGGTTTCGCGCGCATCAGCGATCGCCGTGACCACCAGGTCTGAGCCGCGGACCATGTCTCCGGCTGCAAAAATAGACGGATTACTGGTTTGACCGGGAAGCCGTTCAGCCATTTTGAGCAGCCCGCCTTCTTCAGTTTCCACGCCGATGGATTGAAGCCACTGCGGCGGACTTGGCCGGTAACCGAAAGCAAAAATCAGGGCGGATGCCGGAATGACCTGCTCACTGCCTTCGATGGCTTGTGGGCGGGCGCGTCCGTCATCCGATGCCACCAGCCGGGTCTTGACGATTTCGATTCCCACCAGTTTCCGGTCCTCGTGAATCAGTCGCAAAGGTTGTGCGTTAAATTCGAATTTTACGCCTTCACTCATGGCATGTTTAACTTCGCGTTGTGAGCCTGGCATGTTTTCCTGGTCCCGGCGATACACGCAGTGAACCGATGACGCCCCCTGGCGGATGGCCGTTCGTACGCAATCCATGGCGGTGTCGCCGCCGCCCAGCACGAGTACATCCTCACCTGAAAGGTCTATGTGCGGAAAACCGGGCAGGTCCATATGATACATGTGAG
>Ga0316193_10000822_pt1 | contig 20014 bp, 16 predicted proteins | sample MerIslsedime2_MG_FD_207735 | JGI IMG/M metagenome (GOLD analysis project Ga0316193, IMG submission 207735) | Coastal sediment microbial communities from Maine, United States - Merrow Island sediment 2 | ecosystem: Environmental > Aquatic > Marine > Coastal > Sediment | place: USA: Maine... | reverse complement strand
CGGTCTCGGATTCGGCTACGGACGCGGATACGGAAACGGAAACTGTTACGGTCTCGGTATCAGAGCCCTCAGCCCCGGCCTTCTGGTCCGCCTTCGGCGTTCCAGCGTCGCCCGAGCAGCGTGGTCATTCGAGGAGGCCGGAAGATGTATGACCACGCTGCTCGGGCGCCGGCGGCCTCCTTCCGAGCGGGAACAAATGCACTGGATCGCTGTCCCCGTGGGTTGCCCGGCATGACATTGTGCAGGACGCGGCGCGCTACTGGGGGGCCGGTGCCGGCACAATGTCAAGCCCGGCACGCCCCGGTGGAGGCCCTTTCCGCGTGTCCTGGTGCTGCGGTGGTTTCGGCTACGGATGCGGTCACTGTCACGGCCACGGCCACGGTTTCGGTTACGGTTACGGTTACGGTCACGGGTACGGGTGCGGGTGCGGGAGGCGTACGATAGACACCATGGCAACCACGGTGATTCGTTCCTCCGGCCACGGCTTCGGCACCGCGCCGGTCTTTCTCGCCGCCATCAGTACCATCCTCGGGGCGGTGCTCTTTCTGCGCTTCGGCTACGCGGTGGCCAATGTCGGCCTCCTCGGCGCCTTTCTCATCATCCTCATCGGCCACGCCGTCACCATTCCGACCGCGTTGGCCATCTCCGAGATCGCCACCAATCGGCGCGTCGAGGGCGGCGGCGAGTACTTCATCATCTCGCGCTCCTTCGGCACCACCATCGGCGCCACCATCGGCATCGCGCTCTATCTCTCCCAGGCGATCTCCGTCGCCTTCTACTCCATCGCCTTCGCCGAGGCCTTTCAGCCGCTTGCGCCGTGGATCGAAGGCCTGACCGGCCTCGCCTTCGACCCGCGGATGGTCTCGCTACCGTTCGTGGTGCTGCTCCTCGCCCTGATCATGGTGCGCGGCGCCGGCGCCGGCGTCATCGGGCTCTACTTCATCGCCGCCGTCCTCGCCGCCTCTCTCCTCTTTTTCTTCCTCGGCCGTCCGCTGGACGGCGCGCCGCAGGACATCCCCCTCCTTTCCAAGATTGCCGACGCCGACGGTTTCTTCCTCGTCTTCGCCATCGTCTTCCCCGCGTTCACCGGCATGACCGCCGGCGTCGGGCTGTCCGGAGATCTCGCCAATCCTCGACGATCGATCCCCCTCGGAACGCTCACGGCCACCTTCGCCGGCATGGCGGTCTATTTCCTCGTGGTCGTCAAGCTCGCCGCCTCGGCCCCACCCGGGGCCATGGCCTCGGATCAGCTCATCATGGGTCAGATCGCCCTCTGGGGCCCCATCATCCCCATCGGCCTCGCGTGCGCCACGGTCTCGTCGGCGCTCGGGTCGGTGCTGGTGGCCCCGCGGACCCTGCAGGCCATCGCCAACGACCGGGTGGTCCGGTGGCAGTCCATATCCGACTTCCTGGGCCGCGGCTCGGGCAGCGCTAATGAACCGCGCAACGCGACCGCCGTCACCGCCGTGATCGCCATCACCTTTGTCGCCGCGGGCAACGTCGACTATGTCGCCCGGATCATCTCCATGTTCTTCATGGTGACCTATGGATCTCTCTGCGCCATCTCCTTCCTGGAGCACTTCGCCGCCCGACCGAGCTACCGGCCGACCTTCCACTCACGCTGGTATCTCAGCCTCCTGGGCGCCGTCGCCTGTCTCCTGCTCATGTTCCAGATGGACCCGGTGTACGCGCTCCTGGCGGTCATCGTGATGGCCCTCCTCTACCGCGCCATCCGCGCCTCGCGAGCCTCCAACCGCGACGACCTCGGGGCCATCTTCCGAGCGGTCATGGTCCAGGCCACCCGCCAGATGCAGATCGGTCTCCAGACAACCGGCGATGAGGGCACATCGGCCCAGTGGCGACCGAGCATCATCATGGTCGACGGCCGCACCTTTGATCGCGCCGCGCCCCTCCAACTGCTGACCTGGCTGTGCCACCGCCACGCCGTCGGGACCTACCTCCACTTCATCCAGGGTCTGTTGAACCCGGAGACATATCGGGAATCGAAGAAGACTCTGGAGAAGCTGATCCAGCTCGCCCGCGATCGCGCGAGCGGGGTCTATGTCGACACCATCATCAGCCCCTCCATGCGCTCGGCCCTCGCCCAGAGCCTCCAGGTGCCCGGGATTTCCGGGATGGAAAACAATGCGGTCCTCTTCGAGTTCTCGCCCCAGGACCCGCCCGAGGTGCTCGAAGAGGTCTACGACGGTTGTATCGACGCCGCCGCAACCGAAATGGACATCATGGTGCTCCGGCACTCCAGCGTCTTTTTCGGCAATCGCGACCGGATCCACATCTGGCTGACATGGCACGACTACAAGAACGCGAGCCTGATGATCCTCCTCGCCTACATCCTCCTCGGCCATTCGGATTGGAAAGAGGCCGAGATCGAGATCCTGGTCGCCGCCCCCGAGGAGCGGGCCGCGGGCGAGGAAGCCAAGATCGAGGAGACCCTCGCCACCGGGCGGATTCCGGTCAGCCCTCGAAACGTCCGCATCTTTCCCACCGACGCCAAGGTCGATTTCTCTCAGCTCGTCGCCGATCACTCGACAACGGCCGATCTCATCATCCTCGGCTTCACCATGCCGAGATTGAGTTCCAAAGGGGCCGAGTTGCTCCAGCGTCACCCCGAGCTCAAAGATATTCTTTTCGTCTGCGCCGAGGCGCGACTCACGATCGACTGATGAAATTCTCAATTCTAAATTCTGAATTTTGAATTGCATCGTAGACACGCTCCATAGACGCTTGCGATGGTAATTGAGAAGTCAAAATTCGTGTCTTGAGCCCGTTCTTGGTATGATGAGAGGCTATGACTCGTGACCTTCACCGTGCCGGTCGATCCTCACCGCCGGCTGGTCTTTTCCACATCAAGAGCGGTGAAATCCTGGGAGACCTGCCCCGCGGCGTCGCCGAACGCGGATACCACCTCTACTCCGAACGCAGGGTCACGCGCATCGTCTGGACCGGCGACGGGCTCGAATCCGAGATCTCGCAACCGGCCTGCAACGTTCGCATCACCGATACCGGAGGTCCGTTCACGGGCTGCCGCTGCACCTCCTGTGAGGACTCCGATGTTCCGTGCCCACACGCCGTCGCCACTCTTCTCCAGTGGCTCGACGTTCGCCCGACCATGCAGCGTCTCGGGCCGGGCGCCGCGTGGCGGGCCAACTCCCGCCACCCCTTCATCGCCCCCGGACGCGCCACCGCCGAACGTCTCGACCTGAGCCATCTCACCGGCCACGATCTCCGCTCCGCCCTCGAGCTCCAACTCTCGTTGCAGAAGACCGGCGCCGCCACCGCCCGCATCTCGGGCCACGAAGTCGAGATTCACATCATCCTGCCATCCGGTGGCCGACGAGTCGTGGTCTTCAACGCCACCCTGCTGCCATCCGCGCTGCCGTTGCTCCGCTCGCTTCCGGGAATCAAGCTCTCCGGCGATCTCACCGGTCTCGAGCTCTCCGAGGCTCGGCTCCATCCCGTGCTGATCGCGTCGTGGAACGAGTCCGGCATCACCCTCGAACCGGGTTACCGCCTCGGCACCGGCAAGGTCCTGCGCGCGTCGAGTCTCGAGGGTCACGTCTTCGGCCGCTGGGCCCGGATCGCCAACCACCTCTGTCGCGTACTCGATCCGGCGACTCCGCTGGTTCACTTTCACCGCCGCGGAACCCAGGTCCTCAAAGGACAAGACGCCCTCCGCTATCTCAACCTCGATCATCCCCAACTGTTGCAGCATCCTTGGTACCTTCCCCTCGGCCAACTTGCCGAGTTCCGACAGCCCATCTCACCAAAACCGGTTTCCATCGAGGCCGAGCTGACGCCCAACGGCCGGATTCGCATCCGTCCGGCCTTCAAGGCCGCCGGCAGCCCCCTCGCATGGCCGGCAGCCTACGAACTTCTCGATCATGGATTCACCAAAATCGGCAACGCCATCGTTCGCGCACCCGATCTCGACCTCTTCGAGGAGGCCGGCTTCCGGCTACCGAAGCGATCTCAGACCAAGGGGCTGTTGGGCACCCGCATCGCGCTGATCCGCCTTGTCGCCGAAACCGGGCTGCCGGTCAGCGGCGGCGACGACGGCCTCGCCTCACTCGCCGATCTGCTGCAAGGGAGGTCATCGCCGGAGTGCCCCGACCCGCCCGGACTCCGTTCCCACCTCCGCCCCTATCAGAGAGAGGGGGTCGCCTGGTTGTGGAACCGCTACCTTGCGGGCATCGGCGCGCTCCTCGCCGACGACATGGGGCTCGGCAAGACCCACCAGGTCATGGGCCTGCTCTGCCTGGTCCACGCGGTCCAACGATCCGAGGGGCTCTTGGTGGTCTGCCCAAGGGGCGTCCTCGAACACTGGCACACGCTGCTCAACCGCTACGCCCCGGATTTGGATGTTCACCTCTACCACGGGCCCGGTCGCTCCCTGGCCGGGATCGGCGATGGTGTGGTCGTGCTCACCACCTACGATATCCTCTTCCGGTCGGCCGACGAACTCCAGAATCGAATCTGGGAGGTGGCGGTCTTCGATGAGGCCCAGCGCATCAAGAACTCACGGACCAAAGCGGCCCGTGCGGCCCGTAAGATCCCCGCCGCCTTCCGGATCGCCCTCTCCGGCACCCCCCTCGAGAATCGCCTCACCGAACTCTGGTCGGTGGTCGATCTGATCCTCCCCGGCTATCTCGGCTCGGAGCGGGATTTTCGATCGAAACACCGCAGCCCGACCCACCACCAACTCCACCGCCTGCGAAAAAGACTCTCAGTGCTCACCTTGAGGCGGATCAAGGATCAGGTCCTCTCGGACCTCCCCGACAAGGTCGAGGACATCCGCTTCTGCCGGATGGTCGGCAAACAGCGGGCGTTGTATGAGACCATTCGAGAGCTCGGGTCGCAGCAGATCGCGGATCAAATTAAGGACCCGGCCTCGGATGTCCCCTACATCCACATCTTCGCCCTTCTGACCCGTCTCAAACAGGTCTGCGACCACCCGGTCCTGGTGGAGGAGAGCCTGTCGTCGAGCTCCCACTCGGGGAAGATCGACGTTCTCGACCAGATTCTCGACGAGGCCCTCGAAGGAGGATGCAGCGCAGTCGTTTTCTCGCAGTACGTCAAAATGATCAACTATCTGTCGACGCATCTGGGCAAGCGGCGGATTCCACACCTCGCACTCACCGGCTCGACTCGAGACCGCGGTCGGATCGTCCGCCGTTTCAACTCTGAACAGCACGAACGGGTGCTGCTCGCGAGCCTCCTCGCCGGCGGGGTCGGCATCGACCTCACCGGCGCCTCGGTGGTCATCCACTACGACCGTTGGTGGAATCCGGCCAAGGAGAATCAGGCCACCGACCGTGTCCACCGCATCGGCCAGAAACGCTTCGTCCAGGTCTTCAAGCTGGTGACCCGCGACACGGTGGAAGAACGAATCGACGACCTCATCCGATCCAAGCTCGAGCTCATGGAACAGGTCGTCACGCCGACCGAAGACGTGCTTCGCGCCTTTGACCGGTACGAGCTTGCGACCCTCCTCGGGATCAAGATCCACCAGTGACCCGAACGCCGGAATCCACGACGATGGCCTCCACGGTTTCGGCAACGGGCTCGCGTTGTGGTAGGGTGCGACAAATGGTGAAACGCCCATGACTCCCGACTACCTGATCTGCCTCGAGTGCGAAAGCCCGGTCTACGTCTTCGAGTGGAAAGAAGGCGTCACCAAGGAAGCGATCTGCGAAATGTGCGGCAACGACGATCCCCAGCAGTTCGCCACCGAGGACGAGTACGAGGATCTCGCTCTGGACCGCCGCTTCGATCGCGAAACGTCGAAGTCAAAAGAGGATTAGATCACCCTCGAATGGCGAAGCTGAGCTTTCTCTGGCACCTGCACCAGCCGTCGTACCGCACCGCGGACGGGTTGTCGCACGCACCCTGGGCCATGATTCATGCCGGAGGCGCCTACAGGACGCTCGCCTCCGCCATCGCCGAGGTGGACGGCCACGGGCAGGTGGTCAATATTGTCCCCACTCTGCTCGAGCAGCTCATCGCCTATCGCGACCACGCCGTGAACGACCCGGTGGTCGAGGCGTTGATCACGCCCGCCGCTGATCTCTCCGATGAACAGCGCGAGCTCCTGGTCTCCTGGGGATTTCACGTCACTTCGAGGCAGCTGAAACGGTATCCACGGTTGGCCGAGCTCGCTCGACGACGCGACGTGTCCAACGGGCGCTCCCGGCTTTCGGCTGCATACGGCCCCGGAGACCTCCGCGACCTCCAGGTGCTCTTCGTGATCGCCCAGGCTGGTGAACAGGCGTGGCGGGACGTACGACTCGCGAGCATACTCACAAAAGGTCGCGGTTTCTCGCCGGCGGATCACGACGCCGTGAGCGCATGGCTCGAGGCCCAGCCGGGAGAGTTGATCAAACTCTGGCAGCGGCTGGCGAAGCTTCCGGGCGTCGAGATTTCCACGAGCCCCTACGCCCACCCCATCATGCCGTTGCTCGCCGACACGGGCATCGTTGTCGACAGCTGGGCACCCCACCCGGCGCCGGACGTGCCTCCCTTCAAGCACCCCGAAGACGCGGTCTGGCAGCTCGATCAGGGACTCGAGTTCATGCGATCCGCCGGCCTCGAGGCGACCGGGTGCTGGCCACCCGAGGGCTCGGTCTCGGCCGAGGCACTGGCGATCTACGCCGACGCCGGGATCGAGTGGCTGGTCACCGATGAGGGCATCCTGGAAAAGAGCCTCGGACGACCTCTCCGCGCGAACGGAACCGCCACGTCCGAGCTCTACCGTCCCTGGACGCTGGCCGAATCGAGCCCGGTGCTCTTCTTCCGGGACCGCAGGCTTTCCGACGCCATCGGTTTCAGCTACGGCCGCTGGGACGACGAAGCACGCGCCGCCCTCTCGCTGGTCGACGATCTCGTCGCCCTCGGCCGCACCCTCCCGGATGACGCCACCATCGTCCTCGCCCTTGACGGAGAGAACCCATGGCTCCACTATCCCGATGGTGGCGGGCGTTTCCTCCGCGAACTCATGGGAGCGCTGAACCAGACCGGCGGCGAGCTCCAACCCGAAACGCTCGCGACTCTGGCCGGGTCCTCTCAACCGACGGTATTGGACACCCTCCACCCCGGCTCGTGGATCAACGGGATCTTCGCCACCTGGATCGGGCACCCGGAGAAGACCGCGGCCTGGAGGCTGTTGGCCGAGGTTCGCGACGCCATCGAGCAATCCGGCGCCCCTCGGCCGCCGTCGCTATTTTTGGCCGAGGCCTCGGACTGGTTTTGGTGGCTCGGCGACGACAACCCCACCGAGCTCGCACCGCTCTACGACGAGATCTTTCGCCGCCATCTCGCCGACGCCTGCCGCCAGGCGGGCATCGTGCCGCCCAAAGAGATCGATCAACCCCTCAAAACCGTCATCAGGCAGGTCCCGGTTCCGGTCTCGGCCCGCTGGAAACCGCCGCGGCTCGACGGCCGAATCACCTCCTATTTCGAGTGGTGTCTCTCGACCCGCGTCGAGACCCCAGAGGGTCACCCAATCCAGAGCCTCTCCTTTTGGGCCGCCGAAAACCACCTCTACCTGCTCATCGAGGGCGAGCGAGCCATGGACGAGGTGACGGACGATGAGTTCTTGAGCATTCACTTCGAACCCGAAGGCGGCCCCCCGATCGCCGTGGTCATCGACGGCCCCGGTTGTCAGAAACACGGCGTCGACTGCGCCCTCGGACGGTTCGCCGAGCTGTCGCTGCCGTGGGACAGTCGTCACACCGCACGCCTCGATGTCCGCATCGGCGAGCGCAGCGCTTTGGGAGGAGCCGTCCTTCTCCTCGAGCCGGTCAAAGTGGACGACGAGTCGACATGAGAAACGAGGAGTGAGCCATGTCCGAGCTTCGCTACTGCCCGATCAAGAACCGCTGGGCCATCATCGCTCCCGAGCGGAGACTGCGGCCGCTCGAGTTTCTGGTTCCCGAGGCGGCGGGGATGCCTCTATCCCCCGAAGCCGACCCCTTTGCACCTGGGAACGAGGACCAGACCACACCTGAGATTTTCTCGTTGCCGACCCTTGATGCCTCGACCAGCTCCCGGTGGCAGGTCCGGGTCTTCGCCAACAAGTTTCCCGCACTCCGGGTCGAGGGCGGGGTCACGCGCGAAGGTGTGGGCCTCAATGACAGCGTCAGTGGTGTCGGCGCCCACGAAGTGATCGTCGAATGTCCCGAGTCGGCTCGGGAGATGGCGGACTTCCGGGTCGACGAGATGCTCCAGGTTCTCAAAGCGTGGCGCGCCCGAATCGTGGATCTGAGGAGGGACACCCGTCTTCGCTACATCCTCATCTTCAAAAACAGGGGGACGGAGGCCGGCGCCTCGGTGACTCACGCCCACTCGCAACTCATCGCGACTCCGATCATCCCTTCCGTCGTTGCCCAGGAGCTCAAGTCGGCGCGCGAACACTTCAATCGCAAAGAGCGGTGTCTCTTCTGCGATCTGATCCACCAGGAGCTCGAGCTCGACGCTCGGGTCGCCATCGAGACAGCCAGCTTTGTCGCTCTCACCCCCTATGCCTCCGCCTTGCCCTTCGAGACCTGGATTCTCCCGCGGCGCCACGGACACGATTTTGCGGCGGCCGACGACGCCGAACTCCGCGGTCTGGCAGTGATCCTCCGCGATCTCCTGCGCCGGATTCGGCTGCTGCTCGAGGATCCCCCATACAACCTCGTCCTGCACACGGCACCCAGCCCCCACCCCCGACCCGGCCACCCGGACGATTGGTCGACCATCGACCACGATTTCCACTGGCACCTGGAACTGGTTCCGCGGATCAGTCGACGGGCCGGGTTCGAGTGGGGTTCCGGCTATACCATCAATCCGACCGCTCCGGAGGAGGCCGCCCGTCACCTCAAGGAGGCTGATCCCGATAGCGGATCCGGAGGCGGCTGAGGATCCGGATGCCCCAGCGCCCGCTCCTCACGCCATCTTCTTGAGCAACGCCCGGACCGGGGCCGCCTCGGTCATTCGGAGCGGCATGGGCAGAGCCACGAGCACGTAGCGCCCGGCCTCCACCCCCTCGAGATCAAGCCCCTCGATCCACGTCATCCCACGTTCCACCAGCGCGTGGTGCGCCTCGAGATCGATAGAGGCAAACACGTCCACCGACGGGGTATCGATTCCGAGGGTCGAGACCCCGTGATCCGCCAGCCAGTGGATGAGCTCGGCCGAGGTCCCCGAGAATCCGTCTGCGATCGGGGCATCGACTGCCTGGGTGTCAGATCGCAGAAGGACCTTGGGATGAGCCGGAACCCAACCCAACGGCATATCCCGGGGACGTGCCGCCGCACATCCGACAGGCAGGCGCACCACCTCCGCAGGACCGATGAACCGACCGAGGGGGATCTCATGCACCGCGTTGCCACCGGGACCAAGGTGGAGAGGAGCATCGACGTGGGTGCCGACGTGGCATGTCGTTGAGAGCGCCGTGACCAGAAGGCCGTCGATCTCGGCCTGGTTCAGCTCGAGTGCCCGGTCGCCGGGCCAGACCGAGGTCCCGGGGCTCAGTGGCCGGCTGACATCGATCCAACCATCGCCGATCCAGACATCAGACACCGCCCCGTCAAGCTTCGAGGCCGTCATCCAGGAAATCCTGCACCGTCTCGATGTGACGGCGGACCAAACTCACCAACTCATGCTGGTCCGCGATGGGCTTGGCAACGTAGTCGTTGGCGCCGGAGGAGAAGAGCAGACGCTCGCGATCGCCCTTCATGGCGTGGGCCGTGAGCAGAATGACAGGCAGCCCGACGCCACCGGGCAGCGCGCGGATCCGGCGAGTCAACTCGACACCGTCGACCTTGTCGCCTCTCACGCGGGTGTCCTTCAACGAGACATCCATCAACGCAGCGCTGATGGGACGCGACGAGACGATCTCGAGGACCTCATCGCCATCATGGCTCCTGATGACCTCAAAACCTCCGAGGCGGGTGAGAATCGTCTCCACCAGCAGGGCGTTGGCAGGATCATCCTCTACGACGAGCACCGTGTCCGCCATTGAAAAGCCCTCCGAACATCACCAGTCCGATTATCTACAACGGTAGCATGCCCCGGGGTCTTGGGGTCTTGGGGTCTTGAGGGCTTGAGGGCTTGGGGGCTCCGATCAGCGCTCGAGGAACTCGTCAATGTCCCGGCAGTTGACGATGTCCTCCGCGGTGGCGCCGGCTCTGCGCGCTACCGCCACGCCCCAGCGGACGTGATCGAGCCCCTCGATGGAGTGGGCATCCGGGTTGATCACGAGCTTGAGCCCCTTGTCCAACGCCCGGCGCGCCCACCGCCCGTCGAGATCGAGCCGGTACGGACTGGCGTTGATCTCCACCGCGACGCCCGCGGCGGCACAGGCGTCGAGCACCCTCTCGAGATCCACCGCATATCCCGGCCGCGCCAAGAGAAGCCGTCCGGTGGGATGACCGAGGATCCGGCACGCCGGGTGACGGACCGCGGTCACGATCCGTTCGGTCTGGGCCTCCTCGGTCAGGCGGAACGACGAGTGGACCGAAGCGACCACGTAGTCGAGACCCGGCTCACAGCCATCCGGGATATCGAGCCGACCGTCGCTGAGAATATCCGCTTCCAACCCCTTGACGATGCGCAGTCCAGGGTTGGCCGCGTTCCAGGCATCGGCCCTCGCCCACTGACCCCGCAACCTTGGTCCATCGACCCCGTTGGCGTAGAACGCCGCCGGAGAGTGGTCGGCGACGCCGAAGAAAGTCCATCCCCGCTGCCCCGCCGCCTCGGCCATCTCTTCCAGCGAAGCCACACCGTCGGAATCCGTGGTGTGGTTGTGCAGGACCCCTCGAAGATCGGTGGGCTCGACCAGGTCAGGAATCGCGGCGACGGCCGCCACATCCAGCCATCGCTGATCTTCGCGCAACTCCGGTGGAATCCACTGCAGCCCGAGTTCGTCGAAAACCACCGCCTCGTCATCGCCCGCAAGGATCGCGTCATCGCCGTGAGCGGCGCTAGCGCGCGCCGACAAAGCCGCCGTGAAAGTCTCACTCCCGGTGGCGCGAATCAGCGCTTCTCCGGCGCAACCAGGTGGTGAGAACCACAGCCTCACTTCGAGGCCGTCTGCGCGGCGACACAGCCACAGACCATCGGTGACTCTCTCGGCCTCGCCAAGCGACCGGGCCACACGCTCGGCATCTCCAGGCGTGTCCAGAACAACGACGAAGGTGAGCTCTCCGATGGTTTCGCAACAGCGCCGGAGCTCGCCGGCAACCTCGACGGACACCACCCCCGACAACCCAACGAGCCTCCCACGGATGACCTCCGCCTCCGCCCACGCCTCGTGCAGCAGCCGGCTCTCCCCGGCTCGGTTGCGGAAGATCGCGGCTTCCAGGATCGCGGCCTGGGTGGCCGGTCCGAAGCCCTTGAGATCGACCAGCCGATTCTCCCGGCAGGCGTATTCGAGCTCGCCGATGCTCTCGACACCGAGGTCCTGCCACAGGCTCCGCACCTTCTTCGGCCCGAGTCCCGGGAGACCCATGATCTCGCGCACACCTGGCGGGACCCGATCCTCGGCGTCAATCAAAGCCTTCGGGCGGCGGCCCTGCGCGAGCTCCTCGAGGACAGCGGCGGTCCCCTTGCCGACCCCTTTTAAATCGAGGATTTTCCCGGAGCCGACCAGCTCCCGGAGATCACCGGCGGCGGTTTCCACCGCTCGTGAGGCGCCCGCAAAAGCCCGGACACGGTGTGGATTCTCGCCCGCGACCTCGAGGAGGCGACCGATCTCCCTGAGGGTCTTGGCAGCTGATTTTCTATCCATTCAGAGATCCTCCCAAATCACGACCTGGCCTACGAAAAGAGCCTGCATCTCTCGTGTCATGATATATTTCTCTCGATCTGATGGGCCTTCTGACACGCTTCAAATCGAGCCTGACCTACCCAATTGCCGCGACCCTGGTGTTGGTGACGGTCGTACCGGTTGCCCTTGCCGGTTGGCTTTTTGCATCCTACAACCGCGAGCACCTCACCACCGTCGAAAAGCTCTACCTCAACCGGCAGGCGGTCAGTCTGGCAAGTGAAGTGGATCATTTCTTCTCGAGCCGCAGTACCTACCTGGCAAGCACCGCGCGCGCCTTGGCGGTTTCGAGCCCCGACGACGTCGCTTCATTCGAGTCCTTTCTCGAGGAGATGGCGAACGAGGCCGGCCCGTCCTTCGCCTACCTTCAGATCCTCAACCGCGAGGGCGAGGGAAGCTATGTCTACGACCCACAGCTCGGGACCGAAGAGGTCAGACTTCTCACCGACCAAGTCCGATCCACCCAGGATGCTGCGCTGATCGGAGATCCCGAGCCCGAGTTTCGGTTGGAAGCCCCGGAGGACCGTTCGCCCTGGGCGATTCTGGTCTTCCCGCTTCAGACACCGGATGGCACGGCATGGGGAAGCCTGGCAGGGGTTCTCGATTTTGCCAACTTCGAGCGAACATTTGTCGACAGTACTTTCACCGGCCTCTTCGTCAGCGTCATCGACGACAGCGGCCAGGTGATCCTGAGCTCGTCGCCTTCTCTCCGGGGTGAGTCCCTCACCGGATCGCCACTGGTCCGCGATTTTCTCACCCGCCCCATGGCTCTGACCTCAACGTACACAAACCCACTCAACCCCGATGTGGGAGAGGTTCTCGGGTCCGCGGCACCGGTCACCAACCTCGGATGGGGCGTGCTCCTCGAACGACCAACCGCCATGGCCTTTGCTCCGATCAGAATCATGCAGCTCCGCACACTCATGGTGAGCGCGGTTGCAGGCCTGGTCGCCCTCGGGCTCGGTTTCATCCTCAGCCGTCGCTTGATCGGCCCGCTCCGGCAGCTCGCCGACATCTCGAGCGAGATTTCCGAAGGCAAGCTGAGCGTTCGCTCCGATGTCCAGGGTGATGACGAGATCGCCCAACTCGGCCGCAATTTCAACCATATGGCGGAGAACATCGAGTCCCTGGTCCGAAAGCTCAAGCACGCCCTGCGACAAAACCAGGAACTCTTCCTGGAGACGATCCGCACTCTGGCCGCGGCCATCGATGCCAAAGATCCCTACACCAAAGGCCACTCGGAGCGCGTGAGTGCCTACTCCATGGCCATCGCCCGACACCTCGGGCTCAGTTTCGACGATATCTTTCACGTCCGCATCGCCGCGATTCTGCACGATGTGGGCAAGCTCGGCATCAGGGATGGAATTCTCAACAAACCGGGTGGCCTCACCGACGAAGAGTACGAGATCATGCGCCGCCACCCGGGCATCGGGGCGCAGATCATGACGCCCATCAGCAAGCTCAAATCCATCATTCCGGGCATCCGCAACCATCACGAGACCTGGGATGGCCAGGGCTATCCCGACCAGCTCAGGGGGGAGCAGATCCCCATGGTGGCCCGGATCATCGGGGTCGCTGACACCTTTGACGCCATGACCACCAACCGGCCCTACCAGAAGGCCATGCCCCTCGCCCATGTGACCGCGAAGATGAAGGCCATGGCCGGCACCCGCTTCGACCCGGAGGTGGTCGTCGCATTCAGCGCAGCCGTCGATGCGGGCGACATCATGCCGCCCGAACCCTGGTCCGAGGGCGACGGTCTCGCGTCACACCAGGAGGTTTCATGAACCGCCCATCGCCCATTGTCGCGTCGTTCCTCGTCCTCATGCTCATGATCGCGGGAGCGATGGTTGCCGGCTCGTCGCCGTCGCCGGATCCGAAGAAGAAGAAACAGGCACAGACAGACCCGCTGCTCGCACAGTCGCTCATGCGTCAGGCCTACGTCTTCATGCAGCAACAGCGGTACGACGAGGCTCTCGAGCGCTTCCGAGCGGCCGATGCCGCCAACCCGGGCAACGCGACGGTCTACAACATGATCGGGCTTTGTTATCTGAGCATGGGACAGCTCGACAAGGCGCTCGAGAACTTCGACACCGCTCTCGGAATGATCCCCGGCTTCACCGACGCGAGAAACAACCGCGGCACCACCTACCTCGCCCTCGAACAGTACCGACTGGCCGAGGTCGATTACATCGCCGTGCTCTCGGACTCCACCTACCCGCACCGGTGGAAGGTCTTCTACAACCTGGGCTTGACCTACCTCGGCCGCGGACAGGTCGGCGCCGCTGAAGAGAACTTCCACAAGGCGATCACCGCACAGGTCCCGGTATTCGAGGCCTATCTGCGTCTCGCCGAGATTGCGGTGGATCAAAACCGACCCGACTCGGCCCTCGGCCTCCTCGAAGAGGCGCGCCTCAAATATCCCGAGAGGCTCGACGGCATCCTCGCCTACGGGCGCCTGCTCATCGATGTTGGTCGTCCGGATGAGGCGCGACCGTACCTCGAAGACGTGATCGCGTCCGATCCCGGGTCGCCGCTCGCCACCGAGGCACGGATGCTTCTCGGTCTCCCCTGATGCCGTTCAACTATCTGCTCACCAATCTGCTGGTTGACGTTCCCGAAGCGGTTGGTGCGATTTTCCTCGATGACGACGGTGAGACCGTCGATTTCGTGACCCGCCACGGCGAGCCCTTCGACCTCAAGGTCGAAGGCGCCATCCAAGGCATTTTCACTCGTCAGTTGGGGATGACCTTCTCCGAGGCTGGGATCGGCAACCTCGAGCACTTCATCGTCGAGGGAACCGAGCTCGCGACGTTGACGCACATCCTCCCGGATGGCTACTATGTGGTGCTCGTGGCGCGCAAGCCCGTCGCACGGGCCCGGGCGCAGCACCACCTCAAGCAAACCGCCAGGATGCTCGCCCGCGAGCTCGAGTAGCCGGAACGACCACACAAACCACGACCGGACCCGAAGGCCGGCTCTCCGATGGAAGAGTCTCGGCCGATCCTCGGTCAGCCGCAGAGGAGAGTAGACATGGCCGGAACAATCCTCAAGAAGCTCAAACGCGGGCTCTTCATGACCCACACCGAGTTCCTCGAGAAGGTGGGCGAGACCTTTCAACGAACGGGCCCGGTGGAAGCCGTTCACATCGATCGGCTTGAAGAGGCTCTCATCGCCGCCGACGCGGGAGTCGCGTTGTCGGTCCGACTCTCTGATGAGATCCGCAACGATGTGAGGACCCATCGCATCACCACGGCGGAGGAGCTCCGCCCGGCCGTCAGGCAACGACTGCTGAAGCTCTTGGACGATGCCGAGGGTGGGCGGAAGACAGGGGGGGCTCGGCCCAGGATCACCCTCGTCGTCGGTGTCAACGGCACCGGCAAGACCACCACCGTCGCCAAGCTGGCAAAGAGGCGAAAAGAAGCGGGAAGCTCGGTCGTGCTGGCCGCCGCCGACACCTTCCGCGCCGCCGCGGTCGAACAGCTTCAAGTCTGGGCCGACCGTGTCGGCGTGCCGGTCGTCCACCAACAGGAGGGCGCCGACCCCGCGGCCGTCGTCTTCGATGCCATCGCCGCCGCCAGATCACGCAACATCGACGAGGTGCTGATCGACACCGCCGGACGGCTCCACACCCGCGCCAACCTCATGAAAGAACTCGAAAAGGTCAAAGGTGTGGCCGCCCGAGAGGTGGACGGCGCGCCGCACGAGGTCCTCCTCGTTCTCGACGCCACGACGGGATCCAACGGCATCGAGCAGGCGCAGCAGTTCGGCGCCACCGCCGGGGTCGACGGCGTTGTTCTCACCAAGCTCGACGGCACCGCCAAAGGCGGCGTCGTCCTCGCCATCGCCGAGTCCCTCAAGCTTCCCGTCCGTTGGATCGGAGTCGGCGAGGGAATCGACGATCTGCTGCCCTTCGACGCCGAGGACTTTGTCGACTCCCTTCTCGCCCTCGAGGGTTGAGCCCCACTCCTCACCTCGCGACCGCTGCGGCTGCTGACAATTGCGGGTCAAACCCGACTCCGATACACTGGCATGTACCTCGAATCGGGAACGAATTGGGTTGAATTCATCAGATATCGAACACACGGTCCGCGGCACTCGGGACACCGAGGCGGCGCGCAGCGGGGAATCTCTCCCTGTGAAACCGACTCATTCGGAAGGTCGGGACGGTGGTGTCGACGCCATGGACGAATACTGGATGCAACACGCTCTCGATCTCGCTCTTCGGGGTCGGTGCGGCGCGTCCCCCAACCCAATGGTGGGAGCGGTCGTTCTCGATCCCGATGGGTTGGTCGTCGGCGAGGGATACCATGCCCGGTGCGGAGGCCCGCACGCCGAGGTGCACGCGCTCGCTCAGGCCGGAGGTCGCGCCCGCGGCGGCACGATTCTCGTCACCCTCGAACCCTGCGCTCACCACGGCCGAACGCCGCCGTGCGTCGACGTCATCATCGGCGCCGGGATCCGACGGGTTGTGGTTGCCGTGGGGGACCCCAATCCGATCGCATCGGGCGGCGTCGAACAACTCCGCGCCGAGGGCATCGAGGTCACCGAGGGCGTGCGTTCCGAAAGCGGCCGCATCCTCAACCGTCGGTGGCTGCGTTGGGCGCAGGACCACCGACCATGGGTCACCGCCAAGGCGGCGATCTCCCTCGACGGGCGGATCGCCACCCGCACCGGCGACTCACATTGGATCACCGGCAAAGCGTCCCGCAGCCGCAGCCTCGAGCTTCGCGAAGAGCACGACGCCATCCTGGTGGGTATCGGCACCGTTCTCGCCGACAACCCTCGGCTGACCCGTCGTCTCGGTCTCAACCCCGGTGATGACTTGCGTCGGGTGATCCTGGATTCGAGGCTGCGAACCCCCAACGACGCGGTCGTTGTCCAGTCCGAATCCGAGCTCACCATCGTGGTTCACACCGCCGCGGCCGCACGCGAAGACCGCGAGCGCCTCGATGCCGCAGGGGTCGAACTTGTCGAGCTTCCCGCCGACGAGCGCGATCGGGTCGAGATCGGCTCACTGCTCGACTATCTGGGAGATCTCGGAATCGCCGCCCTCCTGGTCGAAGGAGGGGCGGAGATCAACGGTTCCTTTTTCGACGCCGATGCCGTCGACGAGATCTTCTTCTTCGTCGCACCCATAATCATCGGCGGCGAGGCGACCGCCGCCGTCAGCGGCATCGGGGTCGCGACCCTCGAGATGGCCCGTCGTTACCACTTCGAGGAGGTTCGCCACCACGACGATGATCTCGAACTTCACTGCGTGCGCCCGGAGGATGCGGATGTTCACGGGTCTGATTGAGACCGTCGGGGCCGCACGCCGCATTGTCCGCTCCGGCGGCGGGGCTCGACTCGAGATCGAGGTCGGCTGGCCCGACGAAGCGCGACCCGAGAAGGGTGACAGCGTCGCCGTAAACGGCGCCTGTCTTACGGCCGTTGAACCCTCCGCCCACGCCTTTGCCGCCGACCTCTCGCCGGAAACCCTGGACCGAACCCTCTTGGGAGCTCTCCGTCCGGGCACCCCCGTCAATATCGAGCGCGCTCTGAGACTCGGTGATCGCTTCGGCGGCCACCTCGTTCAGGGCCACGTCGATGCGCAGATACGCCTCGTGGCCATCCATCCGACAGGGGGCTTCCAACGCTGGCGACTGTCACTGCCGGCCGAGCACAGTCGGGAGATCGCGTCCAAGGGCAGCGTCGCAGTCGACGGGGTGTCGCTCACGGTTTCGGCACTCGGCGATGACTGGTTCGAGGTGGCCCTGATCCCCGAGACCCTCAGCGCGACGACTCTCGGCAAGCTTGCCGTTGGTGCTCGGCTCCACCTCGAAACCGATGTCCTCGCCAAGTATGTTGCCCGCTGCATCGAGGGGCCGTCCGGGTCGCCCTCTGCAACTCCCGCCATCGACCACCTCTTTGGGGGCGGCGGTGCGTAGAGTCGAGCCCGCCTACCCGGATCTCTTCCCCATCACCCACGTCCAACGACCCGGCTATCTGCCGGGCTCGAAGGTCAGTCTCGATCCCATCAAACTCGGCATCGTCTGGGAAGACGCTCCGCGACGAATCCTACCGGCCGAAGGGTCGGTCCCCCGGGACGCGATCCGGGCCATGTCTTTCGCACGGGTCGCGCGGGAACGGGGCGAGGTGCTGCAACGCGTGCTCGACCGCGGTGGTTCGGTACTGCTCGTCCTCGACGACCCCGAAATCACCCCGGAGGACCTCGGTCTCGACCGCTGCTCGGGCGACCAACGAGTGAGTGCCTTGCTGCCGATCCTCCCCTACCCGCTTTCCGACGGTCTGAAGATCCCCGCCGCATGGACCGACTGGCGCTGGGGCGCGGTGCTCGGCCTCTTTCCATTCCCGGGAGCCGATGCCGAGGTCGAACGAAGAATCAAACAGCTCAAGCAGGACGGCGCCCGGTTCGCGGTTGCGGCCCCGCTCTTCCTCACCCCGAAGGATCGCCACCGCATCCTCGACGGCTGTGATGGGACCGGCGTCGCCGATGAGCTCGAGAATGCCCTCTTTCACGCCGATGTCGCTCGTGGTCTCCACGCCCTCGAACGCCGCGCCGGCGTGACCCTGCAAGAGGTCGGGATGGATCCCTTCATCCCGTGCATGGTACCCGAGGGCTATCAATCCAACGCGGTGCGCACGGCCGCCATCCTCCGCCTGTGGGCGCGCCGTCTCGATCAGTGCCACGAGGAGTCTTCGTGGGGCTGGCGATTGCGCCGCGCGGCGACCGCGCTCGACCATCTGCCGAACGACCCTGCCGTCCTCGCCATGGAGGACAACCTCCGCGTCGTCCCGGGATTCGACCCGTGGGTCGAGAGCTTCACCAGAGCCCTCTGGTATGGCGGCGAGCCCGTCGATTCGGCGTGGCAGCGCTGGTCGGGGGAAGACGGGGATCAGTGAGCCGTCAGCTGTCAGCAGCTGTTGGCTGTTAGCTTTCAGAATAGCCAGTTCCCGAATTCTTTGCCCAATCGTTTTTCGCATACTCGCTCCAAGGTGCTGGGAAGACCTTCCGCGGTTCATCTGTTGTCTCCTGAAGCGACACGTACACGGAGGAAAAAATGGCAGAAAAAGTGTTCAAGCAGATCACCGTGACCGGATGCTCGTCCGAGAGCTACGAGAGGGCCATCGAGGCCGCGGTTGAAAAAGCGTCAGAGAGCCTCAGGGCTCTTGCCTGGTTCAAGGTCACCGAATTCCGCGGCGGCATCCAACCCGACGGAGGCCTCGAGTACCAGGCCACCCTCGACGTCGCCTTCAAGGTGGACTGAAAACCAACGACAGTTTCCCCGGCGCCCACCTTGCGCCTCACCGCCTCCTGCGGTACCATCCGCATCCTGGCTATGGGGCCGTAGCTCAGTTGGGAGAGCGCAGCGTTCGCAATGCTGAGGTCGTGGGTTCGATCCCCATCGGCTCCACCAGAAACCTCGAAATCGCCGCCCTTCGGGCGGCTTTTCTCGTTTCTGGTTTCGCCCATGGGGATCTCACCTCCGGTTGACCGCGGCCTTCGCCGCGGCCCCACGCCAAGATGAGCGGGCAGTCCTATGCCAACCTCAACGACTCTCTGCTCGGCCTTGACGAGCTTGTGGATTCTTCGGTGGCAAGGACTGCTCACCGCTCCCTTTGGCGCGGTCGACCCCATCGGCTCCACCAATAATTCCCCGCGAATCGGAAGACCGATTCGCGGGGAATTATGGTTTGGCGTCGCTGACTCGCCAAAAGCCGACAACCCATCGTCGGCTCGCAGGAAGCCCACGTCGTCCGGGTCGAACTCGCGTTGCTCACTGCGGGAGACATCAATGAGGATTTGATTCGGGATGATAACCGTGTTGGAGCACGACTTGGTCGCTACGCGCACGGATTGGCGATTTACCGCATGGGCTGGTGTTTTGGCTACCGCGTCACGATTCGGTTGTGCCGGTTTAAGTTGCGCTATTGGAGCCCTCTGGAAGCGCCCGTGTGTGCATACTCTGTCAGCTGTTGATGGAAAATGTGGCTGCGGTGCATGTGAGAAGGGGTTTTGGGGCTGGTGGCGAGTGTCATAATGACATAGTATGTTGTTTCCGTAAGTTCTAGGGTATACTCGTTGACATGAAGGCAAGACACGAGCTTCGTTTGTTGACGGCGTTTCGGGCGCACCCGGTGTTGACGTTCGACGAGATCCGCGAGCTCCTTGAGGGTGTGTCGGAA
>Ga0316193_10000819_pt1 | contig 20064 bp, 16 predicted proteins | sample MerIslsedime2_MG_FD_207735 | JGI IMG/M metagenome (GOLD analysis project Ga0316193, IMG submission 207735) | Coastal sediment microbial communities from Maine, United States - Merrow Island sediment 2 | ecosystem: Environmental > Aquatic > Marine > Coastal > Sediment | place: USA: Maine... | reverse complement strand
CGGCCGACATCCCCGCCTGAACTCGTCCGGTCGCTGCTAACATGACGCGGCGGTCATAAGGCCGCTGGGGTGTTGGCGACCGGAGGTTTCCCGACTTTGAGCGACAGCGGCGAATTGCACGCACAGCGTGGATCCGAGATGTCAGCCTGGACGGGCACCGGGGCGCGTGTCCTGACGCTGCTTTTGCTTCTGTACGGGTTTCTGGTCAGCATCGGCATGCTCGGCAAGGCATTCAAGATGTTTTCAGGCGGGTTTGTCGGTGGGCTGATCGAAAGCGCATCGAACCCGTTGCTCGGCCTGTTCGTCGGTGTTCTCGCGACGACTCTCGTGCAGTCCTCATCGACCACAACTTCCCTGGTCGTTGCACTCGTGGGCAGCGGGAGCATGCCGATCGACACCGCCATCCCAATTGTCATGGGTGCGAATATCGGCACCTCGGTCACCAACACCCTGGTCAGCCTCGGTCACGTGACTCGCGGCCAGGAGTTCGCGCGTGCATTCGCCGCTTCGACGGTTCACGACTTCTTCAACATCTTCGCGGTCATCGTGATTTTCCCTCTCCAGATGGCGACGAATTTCCTCGGGACTCTGTCATCACAAATGGCGGTTCTTTTCGCAGAGGTCGGCGGTCTCACCTTTGCCAGCCCGCTCAAGCTCCTCACCGGCCCCGCAGTGAAGGCGGCGGCAATCCTGCTCGACGGCCACCCATGGCTGCTCCTCGTTTCTGCCCTTGTCATCATGTTCGCCTCGCTGCGATACCTGGTGGTGGCCCTCAAGGCCATCGTCCTCGGTCGAGTAGAGGCGTTTTTTGATCAGACGCTCTTTGCCAACGCAGGCAGGGCGATGCTCTTCGGTCTCCTGATCACGGTCCTCGTGCAGTCGTCGAGCATCACGACCTCCCTCGCGGTCCCGTTGGCGGGCGCCGGCATCCTGACCCTCATCCAGATCTTTCCCTACACCCTCGGCGCCAACATCGGCACCACTATCACGGCGATGCTGGCAGCTCTGGCCGTGGGCGAGATCAGCGCTGTCACGGTCGCCTTTGCCCACCTTCTCTTCAACGTCTGCGGCATCGCGCTGATCTGGCCCGTACCTGCGATCCGCAGGATTCCACTTCGTGTCGCCGGGGGTTTTGCGGCAATTGCAGCAAACCGCCGCTGGATCGCGATCGTCTACATCCTGATTTGTTTCTATGCCGTGCCGTTTGCGGCGATATTTGTTTTGAGGTGAAACCATGTTCAAGCAATTCTTCGAGCTGTTCCGCAAGGACAATTTATTGCAGCAGGCCTACGACCGTTCGCTCGAGATGCTGGAAGCCGATCGGGAGATGTTCCTGGCCGCATCGAGCTCTCTGCGCGAGCATGACGACGCGCGCATCGAGATCGACATCTATGCCAAAGACCAGCTGATCAACGCCTATGAGCGTGAAGTCCGCCGCAAGGTCTTGACCCACCTCGCGCTCACATCGAGCCAGAGCATCGCCGCGGGCCTCGCGCTGGTCAGCATCGTCATCGACATCGAGCGCATCGGCGATCTGACCAAGAACATCGTCGACCTCGCCCTGCGTCACCCCGGCAAACTCGATTGCGGCAACCTGGAGCCCGACGTCCGCAAAATCGAGACCACGGTCAAGACCATGTTCACCCTGCTCATCGAGGCGCTCCCGAACGGCGACGAAGCCAAGGCCAAGGAGGTCATGTCGGAGCACTGGTGGATCGCCCGCCGCGCCGACGAGATCCTCAACTCCCTGATCGTCCGCGAGGACCCCGATCTTGTGTGCAGCGAGGCGGTGAGCGCAGCGCTCTATGTGCGGTTTTTGAAGAGGATTTCAGCCCACCTCATGAACATAGCATCGAGCGTGGTCAATCCCTTCGACCGTATCGGTTTCCGAGATGACGATCTGGAGAACCCGCAAGACGACGAGTGATCCTCAACGCCATCAGCGCGGGTCTCAGAAAACGATGATGTAATCCACCTGGAGCCGGTCCATGACCTCCGCATCGGAGAAATCGCTCGCCGGTTGAGTGTGGTACCAGGTGAAGTTGAAGTAGGACTTCTTGACGTACCCGAGGCGGAAATCGAAGCGGTAGCCATCGACGTCTGACGCCATCGTCGTGTCCGACTGGGCAAAGACGTAGAAGAGGGCGTCGGGTTCCGAGTAGTAGCGGCTCGCCCGGAACATCATCTGGCCCTTCTTCCTGTAATCGCCGACCTGGAGGCGCACGAAGTACCCCGTGTCGTACTCCTTGCCGAGACCCTGCGCCCCGATGTTGAGATAGCCGAAGACCGAGAACTTCACGGGCCAGCGTTCGTTTGTCAACCAGCTCCAGGTGGCAAATGCATTCACAATCTCGAAGTCGCTGATCAGCTGATCTTCGTCGTCGAGGAGGTTGGTCACGCGGTTTCCGTGGAGATCGCCGTCGAGCGTGAGGTCGGCCACCATCTGCGGCCGCACCCATTGATCGAAGCCGGCGCCCACGATGAAGCTGCCGATTGAGTCAGAATCCAACTTGCCATAAACCTGGCCGCCGAGAAGGTAGGAGTCCCTGGTTTTCTTGTCCTCCTCCAATATGTACTGGTAGAAGTCGATCTTGAGAGGCCCGAAGGAGAGCTCCTCCATCGCACCCTCGACGGTGACATCGTCATCCCACTGCATGTCGGTCACGACCCACTTCTTCTTGGGGTCGAATTTTCCGAACGTGAGATCGAGCGACTCGCCAAAGTGGAAACCGGCAAACCCTTCAGAGATCGAGAGCGGTATCAGTGAAAACCCGCCATCAAAGCTGCTGTTGTCGGACACCGGGTCGAGGGGATCACCGCTCCGAACTTGAAGGCCAACCTCCATCCAATCGGTGATATCGGTGTAGATCCCAGGCCGGATCCGTGCCCGAAAGCGCTCCCGGCGATCGTTCGGCGAAATGTCGTCGACCCAGAAGAACTCGCCTCGCAAACGGAGGTCACCCCTGAAGTCGATCCGGTCGTACCACTTCTCGTCTTTCTCTTCGGTGGTCTTGTCGCCTGGTGGCGTCGCCTGTATCTCAACAGCAACCGCCTGCCCCGGTGGTGCCGGCGCCTGCGCGGCGATGCGACGTCGGTCGTACTCGGCCTGCACCGCGAGAGCTTGTTCCATTGTGATCACACCCTGCTCGACCAGCAACTCGAGCAACGGATCGAGCTCGAGCTCCTCAGCGCCGACTCCAACAACGGTCACAAACAAAATGACCGCAACCGAAATCCACACTATTCTTCGACTCATCGACTTCTCCTTGGATTGAGAATTGCGCGCTGGCACCATTTACACAGTCATCGGTTTCGCAACAGTCAGCGATCTATCTTGATTTCCGGCAACCCACCGAGCTCGAAGCCCAGCCAGCGGGCGACCATCGGTGCGACCGAGGTTGCCTCGAGCTCACCAAATCGCTTTTTCTTGATACCGGCGCCGCGGGCGAAGAGGACACCGCACATCTCGTCGTGCGACGCCAGAAAGCCGTGCATCCCGTAATGGCGGCTGGGCTCCAGCACCGGACCGTCGAGTCCCCACGCGGTGGTAAAGCCGGGCGCCAGGAAGACAACGAGGTCGCCGCTCGAGGGGTGGTCGAGACCGATCGCCGCCGCCTCACCGCGGCTGAAGATCTTCTCCACCACCGGCCGGCCCTCGGCTTCGAGATCGGCCAGAACCCGGGCTGCTCGACGCAAAAGCTCCGGCGCTTCGGCCATCGGAACTACACCTCCGGGCTCTCGCCCAACGAGGTTGAGATAGAGGTGGATGGAGGCGCCGCCAGAAACCGCAACCATTGGCGTGTCGGGAGCTATCCGAGATCGGCCGCCCTCCTCGATCACCTTCACGAGGCCGGCGTCGGCGAGCGCCCTGTTTGGCCGCACGGTCTCGAAGATCGGCAGCTGGCCGTGGTCGGAGACCACGACGAGCGCGTCACGCTCGGGTTCGAGGGAGCTCCAGAGTGATGCAATCGACTGGTCGATCGAGCGGCCCATCCGCTTGAGGCCCTCACTCGCTGCGAGTGCCCGCCCCGGGCTGTAGGCCCACTGCAGCTCGTCGGTGATCAGGCTGCCATGGAGGTAGACGTCAAGGGAAGAGTGATAGGCGAGAATCAGATCGGCATCCTCCTCCGCCAATACCCACTCGGTCATCCGGTCGATATAGCGGTTGAGCCGCTCACCCTGCTCGATAAAGGTGTCGAGATCAACGCCCTTGGAGAGGTCCAGCCACCAGTCGCCGACCGCTTGGTCGGGCTCTCCCGGCCACGGTCCAATGGCGTCGGTGAGACGGTCCTCGAAGGCGTCGGGATAGGCGTGCAGACGATTGACCTCGCCGAGGTAGAGACGGAGGGTCCCGGTGAAGCGGTCGATGTGGAGGATCTTGGACCAGGAACCATAGAGGTGCGACCGGAGATCGTTTTTCGCCCGCGCCTCGAAATCGATCGACACCCATTCCATCTCGCCGACATAATCCCAGTCGTCCTCGTCGGCGAGCCGGACCGCGACGGCGTCATAACGCGGGCGACCGTTGGGGTCGGCGTCGACCAGTGCCACGAGCAGCTCCTGATGATTCGGCACGGCGAAGCGGAGATCAAAACTGAGCCGCCAGAGCAGTGGTGCGAGACCGTCGTTCGACGGAACCTCGCCCGTGGTCTCGGCGGTCTCGGGGTCGAGCTCGACGACCTCGGATGAGGCCAGCGGTGGACCGGGCCACACGGTGCCAAAGTCCCCGATCCGATCGAGTGCTCCAGCATCCGCCCCCGGCCAAACCAGGGTGGCGACCCGTAGCCCGTTTCTGCGCGCCGCAGTCCACAAGGTTTCGACGTCGCTCGAGGCCGCGAATCCGGAAATGGATTCGTTGATTGGCTTCCCGGGTCTTTTGAAGGCGTTGCCAACGACACCGGTGCCGGCGGCATCGCGCCCGGCTGCGAGCGAGATGTGATTGACCGCCGTCAGTGTCGGATTGACCATGCGCAGCCGCTCGGCGGAGAATCCGAGCTGCGCCATGCCGGCCAGACCGTCGGGCGAGGAAACTGTTCCATCGGAGATCCACCGCCAGGCGAGATCGGCGCCAAGGCTGTCATAGGAGACCATCACCACCCGCTCGGCGCGGACCTCGGGCGGCCCACCGCTTTGGCATGCAAAAGCGAGGGAGAAAAATCCAACCAGACAGACGATCGCCAGACGTGAGAGGATCCTGTTTTTCACGTGGCGATGGTAGCGCAGCGTGGGTCGAAGTCGGGAACGGGAACGAATGTCAGCCGCCGCAGGGGATGACGTGAGCGGTGGGCCAGGCATCGGTGATCCGGTTGCGGGCCCGCTCCGCCTGTCCCTCCTCATCGAAGGGTCCGACCCGAACCCGCCAGAATTCGTCGAGGCCTTCGAGCACTACCGCCTCGACGCCGTTCCGCTCGAGCTCGGCCTCGGCCCTGCGCGCGTTGCCAGGGTCACCAAAGGCGCCCAACTGGACCCAGAAGCAGTCCTCCGGTTCCTCGACCCGATCCGGTTTTTGTCGCGGTGTAGTTTGGTGGCCTACGACCTTGATTTTGACCGGCGCCACGCCGTCGACGTCGAGACCGATCTTTTCCGCAGCGGCGTAGGAAAGGTCGATGATCCGCCCCTCGATAAAGGGCCCGCGGTCGTTGACACGCACCTTGACGTCGGCGCCGGTGTCGCGGCGCGTGACCTTGACCACCGAACCGAAGGCCAGCGTTTTATGGGCGGCGGTGAGCTCGTGCATGTCGTAGACCTCACCGGAGGCGGTGCGCCGCCCGTGGTAGGGCTCGCCGTACCAGGACGCGATGCCCTTTTCAGTCCACCCCTCCTCCACCGGTTCCACGGCTGGGGTCGGCGCCGGCGCAGCGGCTGTCGGTGTCGGCTCAGGTGCTGCCGGTCTCACACTCGGCTGTTGTGCCCCCCTGTGCGCACATCCAATGACAAGTGCCAGAAAAATACTGACGAGGAAAATTTCGGATTTCGAATTTCGGATTTCGAATTTCTTCCCGCCCGCCCCCGGCACTGGGAAGGTGGTGGTCGGTATTTCCGAATTCCGAATTCCGAATTCCGAATTCATGTCCTCAGACATCGAGGTCTTTTGCAACAGGCAAGTCCCCCGCCTCGTCAAGGACAGGCTGGACGTGCTCGGCGAGGAACTCGCGGACCTGCTGGGGGGCCCGGCCGACAAAGCGGGCCGGGTCGAGAAGGGCGTCGAGCTCGGAGCGATCGAGCGGCACCTCCGGGTCGTCGGCAACCAGCCCGAGGAACGGATTGGCGCCGCCATCTTCAAGCACCGCTGTCGCCGCCGCCCGCGCGTGGAGCCGCAGGCGCTCGTGCGCTGCCTGCCGGTCCCCGCCACGTCGCACGGCCTCCATCAAGATCGCCTCCGAAGCCATCAGCGGCAGCTCTTCCGCGAGGTTGCGGGCGATCATGGCGGGAAAGACCTGAAGTCCATCGGCGACGTTGTGGACAATCCGGAGGATCGCATCGGTGGAGAGGAAGGCCTCCGGCAGCGCCATGCGGCGGTTGGCCGAATCGTCGAGGGTCCGTTCGAGCCACTGGTTGGCCGCGGTCTGCGCGGGGTTGGCAGCGATCGAAATCAGCCATCGGGAGAGGGCGGTCACGCGCTCCGAGCGCATCGGGTTGGCCTTGTAGGGCATGGCGGAGGATCCGACCTGACCCTCGGCGAGGGGCTCCCGCAGCTCTTTGAGCCTCGCCAACAGCCGGATGTCGGTGGCGAGTTTTGCCGCCGACTGACCGACCCCGGAGAGCGCATCGAGGACGAAGGCGTCCACTTTTCGCGGATAGGTCTGCCCGGTCACCGGGTAGCAGTTCGAAAAGCCGAGGGTCTCGGCAACCCGTCGGTCGAGGGCGCGCACCTTGTCGTGGTCACCGTCGAAGAGTTCCAGGAAGGTGGCCTGGGTACCGGTGGTGCCCTTGACCCCCCTCATCAGGAGACGGTCGCGCTCGAATCGGAGGCGTTCGAGATCGAGCAGAAAGTCCTGCAGCCACAGGCAGGCTCGTTTGCCGACGGTGGTCGGCTGGGCGGGTTGGAAATGGGTCATTCCAAGGGCCGGCTCGTCGGCCCATTTTTCGGCGAAGACGGCGAGGGCCGCGACGACCGCCAGCACTTGGGTGATCACGAGATCGAGGGCGTCACGGGTGATAATGAGGTCCGCGTTGTCCCCGACATAGGCCGAGGTCGCGCCGAGGTGGAGGATTGGTTTGGCCGCCGGGGCACGGTCGGCAAAGGCCTCGAGGTGGGCCATGACGTCGTGCCGGGTGCGCTTTTCGTACTCCCGCACCCGTTCGAGATCGTCTGCCGTTACCTCGAGGTGGGCCAACATCTGCTCGAGGGCCTGGTCCGGGATCTCGAGCCCAAGCTCTTTTTCGGCAGAGGCCAGCGCCAACCACAGCCGTCGCCAGGTGGTGTAACGGTTACCCGTTGAGAAGAGCCGCTGCATCTCCTCGGACGCGTAGCGGCCGGTGAGTGGGTGGTCGAAGCGGTCGAGAGAGGTCATGGGTCCTCCTCAGGAAGTATAACGTTTGGATGAACCCGAATTAGGAATGAGGAATTAGGAATGAGGAATTCCCACCCGCCCCCCCGCTCTCCAACCTCCCCCTCCCCCTGCATCAAAGGACGGCACGGGCTATGATGGCCGGCGCTGGAGGAACGAGACGATGGTTCGTGTGACAACAGAGATCGGTCGGTTGCGAAAGGTACTGGTACACGAGCCGGGTCCCGAGGTCGACCGCATGGTGCCGCCGATGATGGAGGAGCTGCTCTTCGACGACATCCTCTTCGGCGACCGCGCCCGGGACGAGCACCGCCGCTTCCGCCGTCTTCTCCAGGTCCTCGGCATTGAGGTGGTGGAGGCTAACACGTTGCTCGCGGAGGCGTTGGCCGACGATGAGGCAAGGGCCTGGCTGTGGGCTCGCCTGCGGCCGGAGGCGCCGCAGGTGCTGCGCGCCGATGAGCCGCCGGCGTCGGCCGAACAAGCCGTGGCTATCGCCACCACCGGCCTGCTCGCCACCGACGACTGCCGTGGGATCGAGCTGGAGGACATCTTCCGGCTCCCGCCGCTGCCCAACTGGTGCTTCCAACGGGATCCACAGGTGATTCTCGGGGATGGCGTCATCTTTTCTGCCATGGCCACCGCGGCGCGCTGGCGCGAGGGTCTGCTGAGCCGTTGCATCTTCCGCTTTCACCCTGAGCACGCCGGCACTCCGGTGGTCGTCGATCCGCTGCGCGAGGCCCGGGAGGCGGGCCAGTTCTTCGGTCCCCACCGGCCGCGTCTCGAGGGCGGCGATGTTCTCGTGCTGTCGCCCGAGGTGGTAGCGATCGGCGTTTCGGAGCGGACCAACATGGTCGCCGTGGAGCTCCTTGCCGAGGCGCTGGCCAAACGTGATAACGGTCCCCGCTGGTTGGAAGTCATCCACGTCCCAGCGCGTCGCGCCTACATGCACCTCGACACTGTCTTCACGCCCGTCGACCGAGACGCGGCGCTGGTCTTTCAACCGGTGATCTGCGGTGACGGGCCGCAGCTTGCCGATACCTACGAGATCGATCTCGGATCATCCGATCTCAGTCCGCGCCACCGAGGATGCCTGTTGGAGGCACTTGGCGATCGCGGCCTCGATCTGCAGCCGATAGCCTGCGGCGGCGGCGACCCGGTGGCGCAGCAACGCGAGCAATGGACCGACGGTGCCAACGCCTTTGCTCTCGCCCCGGGAGTCATCGTGCTCTATGACCGCAACATCGCCACCGCGGACGCGCTGGCCGCCGCCGGTTTTCGCGTCCTGGCGGCGGAGGATGTCCTCCTCGGTCGCGAGGAGGTCACGCTCGATGGGAATGAGCGGGTCTGCCTGCTGATCGACAGCCACGAGATGTCGCGCGCACGCGGTGGGCCACACTGTCTCACCCACCCCCTGGAGCGCGACGACGCATAAGAGCGCGTCCTGCTTCGACGCGCAAGGTGCCACTCTTCGCATTGTTCGATTCTAAGGACTTACTGTTGAGCATTGCCTCTGGTGCGAACAATGCGAAGAGTGGCACCTGTGTCGCCGATGCTGCAAAGCGCCTCTAATTGGCGGCATGAAGGCGAATCTGCTTCCACCTGTCGTGGTACCAGAGCCACTGATCGGGATTCTCGCGGATGGCCGCCTCGAGGATCGCCAGATAGCGGGCCGTCAGCGGGACATCCTCGAGATCGGTCTCGGGCAGATCGTCCGTCACCACGGGCTCGTCATAACGTAAGAGGTAGTGTCCCGGTTTTTCGCACAGGGCGAAGGTCGGCACCACCGGCGCCCTGGTCTTGCGGGCCAGGCGGGCGAGGACGTCGGCAGTCCACGCCGGTTGGTCGAAGAACGGCACCACGACGCCCTGATCTTCTCGCACCCGTTGATCGATGAGGATCCCTATCCCGCCGCCCTTCTTGAGTTGAGTCAACACCTCGCGGACGATGCTGTGTTTACCGAAAACGTGGTTGCCATAAAGCCTTCGCAGGCGGTCGAGCTCGACCTCGAGGAGTGGGTTGTCGAGTGGCCGGTTGACCACCGACAACCCGGCCTCGATCTTGAGACCTGTGACCAGCGCCGCGACCTCCCAGGACCCGATGTGGGCGGTGAGAAAAAACACACCCCGGCCACGTGACAGGGCACGCTCGACATTCTCCCAACCAACGACATCGACGGCTTCCAACAGCTCCTCCGGACGCAGCCGCTGGAGCCGAATCGCATCGAGCGCCGAACGCGCGAAGTGGCGGGTTACCGCATAGGTCAACGCACGGCGCTCTTTGTCCGTCAGATCCGGAAAGGCGAGGCGGAGGTTGAAATCGATGATCCGACGCCGCCGACTGGGGAGCGTGGCGAAGAAGTTGCCGACGACGTCTCCCACCTTCGCGAGCCCGGCAGGAGATACCAAACCGGTCAATCCACGAGCCATCCGAAAGCCCGCAAACTCGGCGTGGTTGCGCAACGCCGAGCGGTTTCTGCTCACGATCTAAGCTCCGGCAACAGCCGCCACAGACCGTTCCAGCTGCCCTCGACGGGCTCGACCGCGACCTCGACTACCCACACTCCGGCGTCAGGTTGGAGTTTGACCGCGTCCTTGGCGGTGGTTACTGGAATGGCCGAGGCCGCCTTCGCCTGATCGACAACTTCGGATAGTTCCTGATCGGTGTAGGCGTGGTGATCGGGAAACCACCGGGTGCCGGCAATCTCAGCGCCAGCCTCCACAAGTGTGGCGGCGAAGCCGTCGGGGCGCCCGAGAGCGGCGAATGCCATGACCCGCCGATCGGACAGAATGGCCGGCTCCTGCCATCCTTCTCCCGGCACATGGACCCGGGTCGGACGCATGCGCGAAATGAAGACTTGAAGTTTTGGTGCAACGCGGTCGACTACGTGTTCGATTTCGGCCGCCACCGGACGCCATTCGGCGGGCGCCTTGGTGATCAACACCGCATCAGCCCTTTCGAGTGCGGCCACTGGCTCGCGGAGACGTCCCAGGGGAGGCAATCGTTCGCCGCCCCAGGGATCGCCGGCATCGATGAGCACGAGATCGAGGTCCCGTTCGAGCCGCAAATGCTGGAAACCGTCGTCAAGCAGAACCACGTCGGCACCCAGGCGCTGCGCCTCAGCCCCTCCGCGAGCACGGTCCGCGTCGACGATCACCGGCACCCCGGGAAGGCGGCGCGCCATCTCCAGCGGCTCGTCACCGACCTCGGCGGCGGTCTGTCTCGGATCCGGGCCGATGACCACCACCTGCCCGTCGTCAATGCGTTTGTAGCCGCGAGTCGACACCGCCGGCTTGCGGCCCATGCGGACGAGATCTCGTGCGAGGGCGATCACCGTGGGGGTCTTGCCGGTACCACCAAAGGTCAGATTGCCGACCGAGATCACCGGCACAGCGAGCCGTGTGCGTCGCATCCAGCCCCGGCGATAGGCAGCCCTCCGAACAGCAACCGCACCACGGTAGATGGGGGCCAGCGGCAGCAGCAGATAGCGCCAGGCCATAGATCACACCCGATGCACGAGCTCGACCAGGGCCGAGACTGTGCGTTCGGTTGCGCCCCGATTCCGCTCCACGACCTCGCGGCCGGCCATGCCGGCGGCGACGGCAAAGTCGGGCTCGTCGAGCCACGCCGCCACCGCGACCCGCAGTTCGGAGCTGTCCACGACGAGACGGGCGCCGCCCGCTTCGGTCATCTCGTCATAGACCTCGTCAAAATTGAAGACGTGGGGCCCACTGAGCACCGGCACGCCCCACACCGCGGGTTCGAGCGGGTTGTGGCCCCCGGTCGGCACCAGCGAACCGCCGACAAACGCCACCGTGGCCAGCCGGTAGGCTCGCCCGAGCTCGCCGATCGTATCGATCAGGAAGGCGTCGGAGTCAGGGGGCATGGCATCACCGCTGCTGCGGCGTGAGAAGACGAGACCACGGTCGGCAAGGAGCTGGGCAACCGCGTCAAACCGTTCGGGATGGCGTGGCGCCAGGATCAAGAAAGGCATCGTGCCGTCCGCACCGAGACCATCCAGAGCATCGAGGATCTGTGTTTCCTCGCCCTCCATGGTGGACCCGGCAATCATGATCGGACGATCGCCCGCAACCTGGCGGACTTCGTCCTCCCAGTCGAGCGAACGCTGGTCGGCCTCGAGGTCATACTTGACGTTGCCGGAAACAACGATCCGCTCCTTTGGCACATTGAGGCCGGCAAAGCGCTTTCCATCGGCCTCGGTTCGAGCGAGTACCAACGCCAACGGTGTCAACAGGGTCCCCAACCGACCGGCGACCCGGCGGTATCCGGCAAAGGATCCTGGCGACAGACGCGCGTTGACGACCGCCACCGGCACCTCGCGCAGCCCCGCCTGGTGAAGCATCTCGGGCCACAGCTCAGTCTCCACCAGCACCAACAGGCGCGGACGAGCGGCCTCGAAGACCCGGCTCACCGGACCGGGAAGATCGATCGGACAGGGAAAGATGGTCAGCCGGTCGCCGAGGGTGCGGCGGGCGAGGTCGAGGCCGGTCGCGGTGGTCGCGGTCAGGAAGATGGGTAGATCGGACGCCTGCCGTTCGAACTCGGCGACCAGCCCTCGCGCCACTTCCACCTCGCCGACCGATACCGCCTGGATCCAGACGCCGCCTTGCGGAAGTTCCGGCAGCGACCGTCCGAGCCGATCACGGAAGCGCGGCCGGCTCTTGCCCGCAAGCCACTGGCGAAGCTTGATCGCCGGCAATGCAATGGGCAGCAGCCCGCCCAACAACAAACGATAGATCCAGAGGCTCGCGCTCGCCATGCGTTAAGGATAAACCCTTCCCCGCGGGGTCAGGCAATCGTCGCGTATTCGACCTCACCGTCAAGCACCAGGAAGGTGCCGGCGCGGCCCTCGAGGGCCTGTTTGAGGCTGTCCTCGTCGGTGATCAAGACCTCCTTGCCGGTCGCCTCGACAAAATCCATCGACGCTTGCACCTTGGGGCCCATCGAGCCCGTCGGGAATTGATGGCTCGTCATCATCTCGCGCGCCTTGGAAAGTGGCATGCGGCGCAGCCAACGCTGGTTGGGGCGGCCGAAATTCTCGGCCACCATTGGCACCTGGGTGAGCATGATGAAGAGATCGGCTTCGAGCTCGCGGGCAAGCATCGAGGCGACGTAGTCCTTGTCGATCACCGCCTCAATGCCCCGATAGTAGCCACCGACATCCTTGTAGACAGGCACTCCCCCACCGCCACCCGCAACCAGCACAGCACCGTTCTCGACCAGACGTTTGAGGAGGTGGCAGCCGATAATCCGCTGCGGCATCGGCGATGCGACCACCTTGCGCCAACCGCGGCCGGCGTCCTCGACCATCTGCCAACCGTGCTCCTGCATCAGCAAATTGGCACGGTATGCGGTGAAGTAGGGACCCACCGGTTTGGTGGGGTTTTCGAACGCCGGGTCATGGCGGTCGACCTCGACCTCGGTCAACATCGCCGCGATCTCCTTTTCGAGCTGCTCTTCGTTGAAACGATTGCGGAGTTGGTTGGCGAGCATATAACCCATCGAGCCCTGCGTCTGGGCCACCGCCACGTCGAGCGACTGTGGCGGGATCTTCGTGATCGCCTCTTCGACCTGGATCATGATGTTGCCGACCTGCGGGCCGTTGCCGTGGACGATGGCGAGCTCGTAGCCGCGGTGGATGATTTCTACCAGCCACCGGGTGGCCTTCCAGCTGAGGGTGAACTGCTCCTCCTGGGTGCCGTGATCCTGCGGCCGGAGCAGCGCGTTACCGCCGAACGCTATGACCGCGGTTCGCCGCTGCTGACCGTCGAGCTCGATCCGATTCGTGTCTGCCATCATCACCTCCGTCCCGTTTCGACGGGGAAAACTCCATTGTGTGATCAGGCCCTCACCATGTCAACACGGGTTTTCCCCCGCGTCCGAGTCCGAGTCCGGATTCCTACCGAACCTGCAACACAATGACCCGCTCCACACCACTCACATCCCGGATTCTTCGAGCCACGGCAAGATCGGATCTCGACGCGAGCTCAGCAACAGCGTCCGCCTGACCTTCCCCAATTTCCATCACCGCCCCGCCGCACACCCGAAGAAGACGCGGCAGATCAGCGAGCAAGCGGCGCACCAGATCGAGACCGTCGTCTCCGCCGTCGAGAGCCGCCTGCGGGTCATGACAAACTTCAAGTGGCACCCGCCCGATGTCATCCGTCGGCACGTAGGGGAGGTTTGCGACAATCAGGTCCCACGGCGGAGCGACCGCGGAGGCAAGGTCACCCAGGAAAAGAGGCACTCCGACTCCGTGACGGTCGCGGTTACGCCACGCAACCGCCAGCGCCGCTGGCGATCGATCGACAGCCGACACCCGCCACCGGGGGCGTTCGGCGGCCAGGGTCAGGGCGATGCAGGCCGACCCGGTACCGATGTCGAGCACTCTCGCCTCGTTGGGCAGAGGCAGTTCGAGAGCCGTCTCGACGAGCAACTCGGTCTCCGGCCGCGGCACCAGTACCGCCGGGCTGACCTCGAAGTCTCTTCCCCAGAACGGACAGGATCCCGTCAGATGGTGAGCGGGTTCGCCGGCTGTTCGTCGTCGGAGCCAATCTTCGTACCGTCGTTCAACATCCGCCGGAACTATCCTCTCAGGATGGAGCCGCAGGGTCATTTCCTCCACCCCCCAGGCCGCGGCCAGCAACCACGCAGCCTCCCGCCGTGGATCTGGAATCCCCTCCCGCTGGGGTAGCGTTTCGGAGCCCTTCGCAAGCGCCTCGGCTGTTTTCATCGTTTTTCACCACAACCACGAAGACACCAAGACACGAAGGGAATCACAAAGATTTTCTTCTCAGTTTCACGAGAGCCCTCAAGCTGACGACCGAAAAACACGAATGGTCTTCTTTGTGAAGATCTTTGAGCCTTCGTGCCTTCGTGGTTCAAAATCCGGTTCCCGTCAGGAGAGCTCTTCCTTGAGACGCTCGGCCTGGAAGTCGGCGATGAGGGGTTCGAGCAGGAGATCCAGATCCCCCTCGAGGATCTCCCCCAGCCGGTGGACGGTGAGAGAGATGCGATGGTCGGTGACCCGTCCCTGTGGAAAGTTGTAGGTGCGGATTTTTTCGGAGCGGTCACCGGAGCCGATCTTCGAGCGACGATCGGCGGCTCGTTCCGCGTCCCGTTCCCGTTCTTCGCTCTCCTTGAGCCGCGCCTTGAGCACCCGTAGGGCCTTGGCCTTGTTCTGGATCTGGGATTTTTCGTCCTGACAGGAAACCACGACGCCGCTCGGCAGGTGGGTGATACGAACCGCCGAGTAGGTGGTGTTGACGCTCTGCCCGCCCGGGCCCGACGAGCAAAAACGATCAATCCGGAGGTCCTTCTCATCGACCACAACTTCGACCGCCTCGGCCTCCGGCATCACCGCCACCGTTGCCGCCGAGGTGTGGATACGGCCGGAGGCCTCGGTGGCCGGGACCCTCTGCACCCGGTGCACTCCGGACTCGTATTTGAGCCGCGAGAAAGCGCCATCACCCTCGATCACCGCGACCGCTTCCTTGGTACCACCAAGGCCCGTGTCCGAAGAATCGGTGACCGAGATCTTCCACCGCCTCGACTCGGCATAGCGTCCGTACATGCGCAAGAGTTCGCCGGCGAAGAGCGCGGCCTCTTCGCCTCCGGTCCCGGCTCGAATCTCGAGAATGACGTTGCGTCGGTCGTTGGGATCCACTGGCAGTAACAGCACCTTCAACCGCTGCTCGAGGTCCTCCAGGCGCGTCGTCAGTTCCTCGATCTCGGCTTCGGCCATCTGCCGCATTTCGTCATCGTCCGCCTCGGACATGACCTCGCGAGCGCCCTCGAGCTCCGAGGCGGCCGAGCTGTATTCGCGATAGACGGCCACCACCGGCGCGAGTTCCGCGAGCTTCTGCGCCACCTCGCGCGAGCGGTTGGGATCGACGGCTATCTCCGGATCCGCCTGCAGCGCGAGAAGATCCTCGTGTTTTTTGGCAATCTCTTCGAGCCGCTCAAGCATGGTGTGCCCCTGATCCCGGCAAAATCGTAACCCGTTTCGTCAGACAAACGAAAACCCGCGCGAAGACATTCGCGCGGGTCGACATGACCGCCCATGGGCGGCCGGGATGAGCTACTTGGCGTTGGCGGTCTTGCCGTAGCGGCGCTCGAACTTCTCCACCATTCCGGCGGTATCCACCAGCTTCTGTTTGCCGGTGTAGAACGGGTGACAGGCGTTGCAGATCTCGAGCCGCAGCTCGGTCTTGGTTGATCGGGTCTTGAAGGTGTTGCCACATGCGCAGCGAACCTCGACCTCATGGTACTCGGGATGGACTCCAGCTTTCATCTCGCACCTCCACCTGGCCCATTCGGACCAAGGACGTGGGATTCTACACCCAGGGACGCTCAGACGCAAGCCCCACAGGACAAAGAGGTTTGAATTCGGAGTTCGGAATTCGGAAGTCGGAATTCCCACCCAGCCCCACTTTGCCCTTGTGCGATGGAAAATTCAGAATTCCGAATTCAAAATTCCGAATTCGCGCGAAGCGCGCTAGCCGACTCGCCACACGGTGTCGATGACCGTGCCATCCACCCACTTGACCACCGCCACCGGATCATCGGAGCGCGCCGGCTTTGCCGGCACACCACAGATCCGATCGAGCTCGGCCTTGAGGTCCTCGATCGGCCGGATCGGCAGATCCGACCCCGCCACCGCATCTAGCAGATCCTGGCGCCGAGGATTGATGGCGATGCCGCGCTCGGTGACCACGACGTCGATCAACTCTCCGGGGCCGCAAACGGTGGTCACCTCGTCGACGATGACCGGAATGCGGTCGCGGAATGAGGGAACCAGCAACATCGCGCAGCGTGCCGCGAGACAGTTCTGCCAGCCGCCGATGCCGTGCAGGAGCCGGCCATCGGAGTGCGTCACAACGTTGCCGTTGAAATTCAGGTCGACCTCGGTCGCGCCGAGCACCGCAACATCGACCATCGACGCGAAGTTGCCCTTGCCGTGGAAATTGTAGGAGGTGAAGGGCGAGGTGTCCTGGTGGCGCGGATCATCGCGCATCGATCGCACACCGTCGAGGTCGAAGGTCTGGCCATCCAGAATGTATTCAATGAGGCCTTCGTCGAGCATCTCGACCATGTGCTGGGTCGATCCGCCGCGGGCGAAGCGGGCGGTCACGTCCTCGGCCCGCATCAGCTCCGCGAGATACATCGCGAAGGCGAGGGTCGTGCCGCCGGCGCCTGCCTGGAATGAAAAGCCGTCGCGCATGATGCCGGCCTCGGCGCAGAAGCGGGCCGCGAGCTCGGCGATACGGCGGCGGTCCGGGCTCTGGGTGATACGGGTGGTGCCCGACACGATCTTCGAGGGATCGCCGATCGACGGAACCTCGACCACACAGTCGACGTTGTTGCCCTGAATCTGCCACGGTAGACAGGGGAAGGGCACCAGATTGTCGGTCACCACGATCACTTTCTCGGCGTAGATCGAATCGGCCAGCGCGAAGCCGAGCAGGCCGCAGGCTGCCGGACCGTGCACTGCATTGGCATTGCCGAAGAAGTCGGCAGTTGGGGCAGCGATCACCGCGACATCGATGTGGACCTCGCCGTCCTGGATCGCCTGCCAGCGCCCGCCGTGCGAACGCAGCACCCCGAGACCGCGCATCTTGCCGGCCGAGCAATAGGCCCCGAGCGGGCCGTTCATCGAGCCCTCGATGTGGTGGATCACGCCGCTGTCGAGGTGACCGATCTGGTTGGAGTGGACCGGAAATGACGCGGACGGAAACCACATCAGGTCCTTCGCACCGATTTCGGCGGCGGCATCGAAGATGAGGTTGCCGACGGCGTCCCCGTTGCGCAGGTGGTGGTGGGTCGACACGACCATGCCGTCCGCCAACCCAACCCGCCCGAGCGCTTCCTTGAGCGACGCCGCCCTCTTGTCACCGTCGGCCGGAAAGTCTACACAGCTGGCCACTCGCGGTGCCGCTTTGGTGCCCTCCGGCCGGTGCTTGCCGACACCCTTGAACGGCACACCATCGCGCCCGTTGATCTCCAAGGGCACTTTTCGGCCTACCGCGTTTCTTTCGAGCTTCACAGCCATGTCTGCTCACCTCCGGAGCAAGTGATCAGTGATCAGTAATCAGTGATCAGTGCGTGCTCGGCCCACTGATAACTGATGACTGATGACTCTGTCACGCTTCAGCGTCCCAATCCTCTGCCAGAACTCCACCAGCGACGGCAAGCTCAACGGTACGAAAGGCTTGCTTCACCACGGGAGGATCGACCATCTTCGAGCCTACCGCGACGGCGCCCAGACCCCGCGCTTCGGCCTCTCGAGCCGCCCTCACCACCCGAACCGCTCGTTCGGCTTCAGCCTCCGACGGCGTCATTTCACGATGGACCACCGGGATCTGGCGTGGGTGGATGCAACCTATACCGTCAAAGCCAAGGCCGCGTTCACGTTGCACGTACGCGGCGAGGCCCTCTTCGTCCTCGATACCCGAAAAGACCGAGGCGATGGGCTGGACGCCCGCCGCTCGTGCGGCGTAGACCGTTGTCTGACGGGCGAGAAAGCTCTCCCACCCCTCGGCCGTCCTCGGTGCCGCGAGTTCTGCCGACAGGTCCTCCAGCCCGAGCGTCAGGGCTACCACCGAGGTATCGGCGGCGGCGATGTCGAATGCGCGGTGGATGCCTCCCGGCGATTCGAGAATCGGCATCAAGAACGCGGCGTCCTCGCCGACAAGGCTGCGAAAAATCTCGGCCGCACGGCCGACCTGCGAAGGTTCCTCGACCTTCGGCAGTAGAACCGTATGCGGGTTGTGGGCGGCGATGGACGCGAGGTCCTCCTCACCGACTGCGCCCTGGTTGACCCGAACCATGCGTTCCGAGGTGCCCCAGTCGAGGGCAACCAGCGCGTTGCGGACAAGCAGGCGGGCAGCATCCTTTTCCGCCGGCGGCACCGAGTCTTCGAGGTCGAGAATGATGCCGTCGGCACCGTAGAGCCCGCCGGAGACCATCAGTTTCGGCTGGTTGCCGGGGATGTAGAGACGGCTCCGCCGCAGGCGCTCGCGGTTTCGTGGCGCATCCGCACCCGGTGCCGGCTCGGGCAGAACCGCGCGGCCCTCGAGACCTGCTCGTCGAAGACAACACTCGACGCGGGCAAGGATCACCCACTCGAGCGCGCCCGCATCGTTGACAGTCAGACGACCGGTTTTCAGAGCAAACGCATCGGCAACCCGGCGCACGGCGTTTTCGATGGCCTCGCCATACAGATAATCGACCTTGGAGACGACATCGACCGTCAGCGCATCCGCCGTCGGTTCGTAGCTGACGTTGAGATCCGAGCGGACACGGTCGCCCTGAGGTCCCGCCATTGCGGCTCTCGATCCTTGCTCGGGCATCACCTCACCTCCGAATACCCCACAATATCACGTTAAAACGTTGAGTGCTCAACGTTTAGTCACAGAGCCGAAATGATTGCATCCGTCATCTGGGTTGTCGTCGCCGCACCCTGATCGATGGCCTGCGGGCCACCCCTCAATTTGAGCATGTCGTAGCAACGGACGTTACCATCGGCGATCACCTTCGCGACAGCGGTCCGGATCCGGGTCGCCGTTTCGGTCTCCCCCAGCCAGTCGAGCATCATCACCGCAGAGAGCACCATTGCGATGGGGTTGACGATCGACGGGTTGAGCTCAGCGTACTTTGGAGCCGATCCGTGGGTGGGTTCGAAGACTCCGACGTCCTGGCCGATGTTGGCGGAGGCCGCGAAACCGAGACCGCCGACGAGGCCGGCAAAACCGTCGGAGATGATGTCGCCGAACATGTTACCGGCGAGGATGACTCCGTAGTCCTCCGGATTTTTTGTCAGCCACATCATCTGGGCATCGATGTTGGTGTCCCAGAGCTGAATCTGCGGGAAGGCTTCATGCACCTTCCGCGCCTCGTCGAGCATCATTCCAGAGGTCTCCCGAATGACGTTCGGCTTTTCACAAACGGTCACGCTTCCATAGCCATGGGCGGCAGCGTAGGCGAATGCCTCCTCGCAGATGCGGCGGCATTTGGCGCGGGTGAAGATCCTGGTCGACACCGCCAGATCCTTTCGCGGGACGTCCCGGAAGGCTGCAAATTTGGGGTGTGTGTCGAGAGCATCCCACACCTGATCGGGCGGGTCGGTCCACTCGACTCCACCATACAAGCCCTCGGTGTTCTGTCGAAAAATGACCGCATTGACCTTCGGTTCCTCGGCACCGCCGTCGGCACTTCGTCGGATGAAGTTGAGCGGGTTGCCAGGGAAAGCAATGCATGGCCGAATCGACACATCGAGGTCGAATCGCTGGCGAAGGCCGACGATGGGTGAAAAGTAGACGTGGCCCTCGTCTCGAAGCGCGGGGCTGATCTCGGCCGCCGCCTTGTCCTTGGGCTTGGAAGTGATCGCGCCAAAGAGCGCGACCTTGTGCTCCGCGATCAACTCGACGGTCTTTTCGGGAAGAGGATTACCCTCCTCAACCCAATGCTCCCAACCAATGCCGGCCGAGATCCAATCCGCCTCGAAACCGGCCGCCTCGAGTACCCGCAGGGCCTC
>Ga0316193_10000816_pt1 | contig 20096 bp, 14 predicted proteins | sample MerIslsedime2_MG_FD_207735 | JGI IMG/M metagenome (GOLD analysis project Ga0316193, IMG submission 207735) | Coastal sediment microbial communities from Maine, United States - Merrow Island sediment 2 | ecosystem: Environmental > Aquatic > Marine > Coastal > Sediment | place: USA: Maine... | reverse complement strand
CTCTTCATTATTCCCATTTTGTCGCCAGAATGACTGTAATGCGTGTAAACACCAAGCGGCACATGTTTTGATACTCTGGCATCACCCTGAGGCACCAGTTTATAGGTTAATGGACTCTTGCGTATCGCCTCCTCAGTCGATTGAACCAATGAGAAATAGCGATAGTTCATGTTTGCGCCTGCAACGCGCACTACGCCATCAGACCCCTTCTCAACCAGGTAACTATTAATAAAATCATAAAATTTATTATCAATCCCCTGACCAGTAAGCACAAAAGGATAAAATGAATGATTGGAATAATCGTATTGAAGATATCGCTCATTAAGACGCCATTGACCATGACTACCAAGGCATAACCAGTCAAGTACTTGTTGTCCCGGTTCGACACCGTGAAACCATGACTTGATACGACCAACGCGAGCCTTACCAAGAACTGCAAGCGTGGAACCATGATTTGCAGGAGCGAGCATAACCAGGTGCCTTAGTGGGCAATTATTAAGCCCATCTGCCCCATAAAACCTATCTACCCAGCTTCGAACAACCGGCCCGCCGGTTGAATGGGTAATGCAGGAAAACGGAGTAATATTTGTATCATCATTTCCGGGAAGGTCATGAAGAGCCTTATCCATGGCCCTACAGATATCATCCATTGTCACTTCATCGTGAAAGCTAATATATCTACCTAGATACACGTGCTGTATTTCAAGATCCAGCCCATAAGCAGCTGCGGAATTGGACAATGCCTGCGGCAGTTGACCATAAGTGTTTGTGTTGGTCACACTCCACCCATGTACAAATATTAACCTCATTGCAACCACCCCCCTAACAGGTATTGAGATCACTCATTCATTGTAATTATTTAACGAATAATGTCGATTTCTCGAAGAAACTCTGTTACTAACCAATGCGCTTTAGAATAAAATATCGATGATTACGATTTCACTTGATCGGCTATTTATAGCTCCATGACACATATTCATAATCCGCGCCTCACTTAATAACCCTGCACTTGTCAATAGACTATCATTTACTACTTATGTAATCGAAACTATATTTAGTAAAACATATACTTCTCAAGCATTTATAAAATCATTGATAAAACGCCCTCGAATGTTTCTTTAAGAACCTGAAAAATTGCATTTATTGCTTTCTGCACAGCTATTAGTGTTAATGTTGAAATCGCTACCAGGACGCTTTCAGTTGCAGTTCTTTGCATTTGAAGCAATATTTTGCCGGTATCAGCAGAATAACCCTGGCTATTGTCAAGTTCATATTTTGCTACGTTATCGGCTATCTCAACAATTTGAGAGCTTATTTTTTTAAATTCAGCTGGAGCATATGCTTTTACTGAATCCCATCCATCTTCAAAAGCGTCGGATGCTGACTCGAGCATTTGATTCAGCACATTATCGAAAGTAATCTCCATTATCTATACTCCCTTTCTGTTTTTTTAGCTGTTTCCACAACCCATGCGGCATTAATTGACTGGTTTGTAATCTTCATTGCTGTCTTACTCGTTGCAGGCCTCAAGCATGAGATCTTTGATGGTTCAGCATCCTCATCTTCTCTTATTCCAATTGCTGTGCATTTGTCAGTTTCTTTATGGATTTGCTGAAGTAATAGTAATTGCTGCTTTACCAAAATGAGCAATCGTTCTGTACATCCATAGGAATCACCATCATCTTTTTGCTCTGCTTCGAGGGGCATATTATCTCCCATAATCTTTTCAACCTTGGCAGTAACATCAGTGGTTAATTTACAACCTTTCCCCGACGACTGTATCGCCGCCCTGTCGATTAATAGATTAATTTTGGCCTCTAGAGCATTATATTTCTCCCGATTTTCTTCAAATGTACCTTCCTTTTTACCAGCAGAGTCGCTTAGATTCATAGCCAAAGTATTAATGGATTCCTTGTACGCCTGTAAGCCGTTATCGATAACCTCATCATATGGGCTAACAACATCTACCGCCACACACCCTGTTATTAATACGAAAAGCAAAGCCCCACTTACTCGTTTCATAATACTTCCCATTTGTGTTGTTTTCTTATTGCCAGTCATGTTCTTAAGCTCAAGCATCATCTATGATTTTTCGAATAATATTTCAAACAGATAAATTAACCGGAAAGCTTCTAACCAGGGGATGGGCCACAGTTTTTGTGATTAAAAAATAATTCTTCCCTAATCCTGATTTTCCCGCAGGTTCAAATAGAGTTAATAAAAGCCTTTTTTCGAGAAATAATTGCACATGGATACTTAAGATTCGCACTAGAGATTTCTATAACAGGCCATAGTTTTGCCGCTTGTATTAAGCTGCTGCTGAATAAACTGTATGGCTTTCTTATTCATAACAGCAAAGTAAAGCTATCTATTTTCATAATAGACAACGCATATCTGTTAAGACGCTCTAATATTCTTTCCGTCTGAAAGACTGGCAGCCATTATCAATCAGGTTGCAGTGTAAAAATACACTATGCTTATCCAGGATCGCACCCTCCCCAATAACCTTGTGCTTTTGAAATGAACTTATTATTTACTCCTTTGATGAAAATAATGCAAATTAGCAATTACTAATAAAACAGCCCGCACAAGCGGGCTTTAATATCTGTCAATAAATTAAATCAAGAGGTCTGACACCCTGCTTCCATGTGCATTTAAAAATGGAGTATTGCATACGCGATTCCCTCAAAAAGCATAGTAGTGCCCACGAACCTTCGACTCCCATTTCAAAAACACTTCTCGAATAGCCGCCCTTTGCAAATCAGATACATCTGGCGCCGGCATTTTATGTATAAATACATCGGTAACACCTTCGTCAAAGACGCCCCCTTCGATGTCGTTCTCCTTGAATATCAACAAGGGCAGTTGCAGACCAAAAAGAACACCGGCTTCCAGATGATTCCAGGGCGTTGGGAAAGAAACTGACTTTTTCGAACTTCTTTCGCTATCGGTGCCGCGTTTCCAGGTACCAGCCTGTGTAAAAAACTGCTCGAAGCCAAGGATAATCCCGCCCGAACAATGCTTGGCGATGACATAAATCTCTCGCAATGGCAGATCGGTCGGGTAGTCGGATCTTCCGAGCGCGCGCGGTTCTAAACGCAGCTCTTCGAGTTCCTCGATAATAATGCGACGGGATTCTTCCTGTTGTGGATTCAGCGCCGTCGGACAGGAAACGAAGACTGGAATTTTCATGCATCTATTCCCTATGATTTAAAAAATAATGTGCACCCGTAAATCTAATTATGTTTCATAAACAGGCTCTGCCGGCAGATTAGAGGGATTGTATCCCGCCACCTTTTGCATACGCTGTTTGGTCGATATGTGCACTTTTGCTGATTTGGCGATTGGGCGTGCTTTGGTGCCAAAGGCTTTCCATATGCCATCGTATGAATCATGCAACGTGCCGCCAGGATTTTTCTTCAATTTTCTAACAGCACTGGCTTTGAAACTAACGCCATGTTTGTACGCACGATCAATCATCCAGTGCAATGCTATATCTGACAACCCACATTCCTTATAGCCGCCGCCCACATCGGAGTGTACGCCGGAAAACCACGTCTGGTTGACACGCGTTTCATTGTTCCATTTCAACACCGGAAAAAACTTGCGTTTCTCGTCGATCGCCATCGCGTGATAACCTGCTACAACGCCCCTGGGTAATTTATGGTCGTTGAAGTCTTCATCAGTTGTGGTTTTAACCGTGTCCCATACACCCAGCATTTCGACTGGAATATCAAAAAGTGTACCGCTTTGCTTTAAATGATCCGCACTGTCAGCATCGCGCTTCAGGTAAAGCTGCCAGGCCAACTCAACATCGCCAGCTTTAACAGGCACACCGCTGTGCGTGATCAGCCCCGCCAGGCGGCGGGCTGCATAAGACCCTCTGCTGAATCCAAATATAAACACCTTGTTTTCTTCTCTTGCCCAGTCCGTATCCGCAAAGCGTTTTCTCAGGAAGCGATAAGCGCCGAGAATCTGTCGATCCAGTCCTTTGCCATAAATACCACCGGGGAGCGCTTCCCAATGGGCAGTGCCTACGCCTTCTTCATAATGTACAATCTGGTTTTTCGCTGCGCATGCATTGAGTATTTTGACGACATTTGTGTGAGCTGACTCATCGGTATCGTTCCATGTACCGTCACAACCAATAATCAGATTACGGACTTTTGACATACTGATAGCCTCCTACTTAACATTACTGACCTGGCCGGTATATTTCTTCATCTTCATCCGGAGCAGGCGTGCCGTCACACCACCATTCAACTGTCTGCGGCACATAGATACCCAGCGAAAAAGCTGACGCTAGAACATATGCCATATTGGTGTGATAGCGGGCGCGATACAGGCCTCGACCATTATCGCACTTATCTACAGGCGGTTCTGACCAGACGAAACTATAAAACGAACCATGCACGGTATGTGTGCCTGTTTTTGACTGTGGTGTTTTTTGGCCATCGCCTTCAATTGTCATTGTTGTGCAGCCAACTAAGCTGTAGATACTACAGCAGACCAATACTGCTCGAATTGTATTTTCCATATCGCTCTTCCCGGCTTTATTAACTGACTTGTGATTATTTATGTAAAACGATTGCATTTTTAGAAAGAAAACCTGACCAGCAATAATAATCCTTATTGGAAAAAAAGAGTACAGATTTTTCCATTAATTGATTATTCCAATCGACTCTGACCCCGTTTGGTTCAATAATAGGGCATGAATAACAGGGACCTGCCCCCGTTTATTTTGACCCTGTCTATTCCTCGAGTATTAATAGCGACTCTTTGTCAGTTTTATTAATCAAAGTGCATAAAATGCGGGTAGCCATCTGCGGCGCATTTGTAGATAAATGGATTGGTCGCTGGATCGCGCAAAAACATTGCCGCAGCCCAGTCAGCACATTCGACCTGGTGTATCACTTCATGCGAACTGTTGGGCCATACTTTTCCCCACCATATCCTGGCGTTTTCAACCACGGGCCTGGCCAACTCCGATGGCGTAACTGGATCGAGTTCGCCTGAATAGATCAGTAGTGGCGTATCGATTTGATATGTCTGTTTGAAACCGGCAGTCGCCGCTGGTACCTCCCAGGCTTCGCACATTGCTTCCATATGGTCAAAGACCTTCGCATTCGAGTAATGTTGAAACGGGTATTTCATCAACTCGCTGCGAGCAACCGAAAAATCGACGAACGGAATTTCATCATAGCAGGCATATGACGCATAAGCGCCTTCATCGATATAACTGATGGAGATATCAGCGACGTAATAATCACCTACCAGTTCTTCCAGGTAATCATTATTACCGGCAAATATGGCCACCAGGTATTTTGGGATACGCCCGATCATGACTGGATCATAGATGGCTGCATACAGACTATCGAAGAACATCGATGCCGTCACCTTGACCTCGACCGGCTTGTCGTCACCTGTACTATTCACAGCGATGCTTAACGGCGATTCATCCAGTTTTTCGAGAAAACCTGCCAGACGTTTGTCTAAATCAGTGCCGTATCGACTGTAGCAATGAAAATCCCTGTTGCATTTATCGAAAACGCGCATAATGGCCTCGTAATTGCGTCGCGGTTCATATTCGTAAGTCTTGATTGATTGCGGGTATATCCCGTCGAGTATCAGTGTCCTGGTGGCGTCAGGATAGAGTCGTTCATAGACCAGCGCGACACGTGACGAGTAGGAAGCCCCGTAAACATTAAGCCTGCCAACCCCGAGACCGAGGCGAAGCTGCTCGAGATCGTTTGCCGCATTAACAACATGATACTGGCTCAGATCAACGCCCTGTTTCTCCAGCCTGTGCTTGCAGGCGGAGTAAGAGTCACTGATCAGGGTTATCAGTTCCGGGCGCTCGAGCTTCTTGTCAAGTAGAGACTTTGCGGCATCTTCAATTTCATGGCAGTCAAGTCTCGGCACAGCACTGCCAACACCGCGGTTGTCGAACAGGATCAAGTCACGATTGGCATTAACTGTCGAGTGAGCCCAGCTAGTCCATAATGGATTTTCAGCTGCTTCCCAGTCTGTACCTGAAATGCCTAGTGCAACACCGGGACCGCCGCCACCGGCAACAAGCAGGGGGTATGTGTCTTTGTTACCGGCATATGCCCTGAAAATAATGAAGGGCAGTTCGATCAACCGGCCCTGAGGTTTGCTGTAATCTTCCGGCACACGCAGCACCCCGCATTCAGACCGGGGCCATTCAGGTTCCGATTGAAACCAGCACTCCTTGATAACGATATTATCCGCGTATGAAGCCCTGGTGTGTTTATCGCCACCCTCAATAACGAGGCTGCAGGCAAGAATCAACAGCAATACTGATGTTGCGGCCTTCATATCAATCACTACATTGTTCTATTCGTAGTGCGCACATTGGCCAATATTCTATATCAGGGGGTGGTAAAGGGGCTGAGCCCTATTAGTTTTTTAAAAACCGTGGCCTGCCCCCTATTGTTTTAAAAGCAGCGTTCAAGCCTTTAAATCGGGCTTATTTTCAGAATAATTCATTGTGAGACAACAAGTTACTCTGGTCCAGCCCGGGATTACCTGTCCATTTTACGAAAATGTAAGGCATAAGCCTGTTCTCGTTCTGCAATGTATACCTTATATATACCAGGACAGTAACAGGTCCGAATATTCCGGACTGAATCCATCATCAGTTCATGCTAATATTGCTTCCGCCCGTTCAGACGCAACAAAAGGGTCCTGCAAAGGACTTTATACACAGTGAAGATCCAGCGCTGAAAACATAGTATTTACGTGTAAATGATACTGCTATAACAACTGATTCAAAAATCACTGTTACAGGCGCTTCACTCCACAAGGCCGCGCCCCTTCTTGTCAATCTGCCCGGGTTTTCTGACCAGCTAATAACTCCGGACTTTTGATGAACCTTACTGCATACTTTTCATTCCTTAACTGGTTTCGACTTGTCACCAGAGAGTCGATCAAAGCCGACCTTTTTGCCGGCCTGACCGGCGCAGTTATCGTACTACCACAAGGCGTCGCCTTTGCAACCATTGCGGGTCTCCCGCCTGAATATGGTTTATACACTGCAATGGTTACACCAATAATTGCCGCACTCTTCGGTTCTTCTTATCACCTGGTATCCGGCCCTACGACTGCAATCTCAATTGTTGTATTCAGCTCTATCAGTCATCATGCACAGGTTGGCTCGCCCGAGTTTGTCTCTATGGCACTAACACTTACCTTCCTTGCCGGTGTCTACCAGCTCGCTTTTGGCATTGCCCGGCTGGGCACCCTGGTCAATTTCGTTTCACATACGGTGGTGATAGGTTTCACCGCCGGAGCGGCAATCCTGATAGCTACCAGCCAGATGAAACACATACTCGGTGTCTATGTACCCAAAGGCGAATCATTTCTGCACACATGGGTAGATATCTACAGGGAGCTTGGCGATATAAACTATTACCTCGTTATTATTGCAGTCACCACGCTGGCTACCTCGATTATTCTAAAACGACTACTTCCCAGGTCCCCAAACCTGCTGGTCGGAATGGTCGTCGGCAGTATCCTCGCTATATTCCTGAAAGACTATACCGACGCTATACAGCTGGTTGGTGAGATTCCGGCACATCTACCACCGTTATCCTCACCTGACTTCACCTTTTCAACATTACAGATGCTGGCGCCTGAAGCATTTGCAGTCGCGTTGCTTGGACTGATTGAGGCTGTTTCTATCAGTCGCTCTATAGCCACAAGATCCAATCAACGCATCGATTCCAACCAGGAGTTTATTGGGCAGGGCATGTCGAACATATTCGGGAGTTTTTTCTCGAGCTATGCCGGTTCAGGCTCATTCACGCGCTCAGGCATCAATTATGCGGCTGGTGCAAAGACGCCATTATCCGCAATCTTTGCCGCCTTGTTTCTGATGGTAATCGTATTATTGATTGCACCGCTCACCGCCTATCTTCCTGTTGCTGCAATGGGTGGCGTCATATTACTGGTCGCATATAACCTGATCGACTTTCATCATATACGCAATATCCTGATGTTGAGTAAATCAGAGTCTTCAATTCTGATAATAACCTTTCTTGCAACACTTTTTCTGGAACTGGAATTTGCCATCTACATTGGCGTGCTGTTATCGCTTGTTTTCTTTCTATCAAAAACATCGACACCGAACATACCCACCTTATCTATCGACAGTACTGGTGAAAATGCCAGCAGAAAACTGATCAACGTAATGAACAAGCCTGCCAAGCAATGTCCCCAGCTTAAAATCATAAGAATTGACATGTCTGTCTACTTCGGCTCGATCAGCCATATACAAAATCGAATCGGACAGATTGTTGATAGCGAAAAGATTCACCATATTCTGATTGTTGCCAGTGGCATCAACTTCATTGACCTCGCGGGCGGTGAAGCACTTGTTGCAGAGAACAACCGCCTGACAAAATATAATGGCGGACTGTATTTTGTTGGTTTGAAATCATCGGTGTATGAGTTTGCCGCCAGATCGTGCTTCATTAAAAAGATAGGCAGCGACCATTTCTTCGATTCAAAAACAAATGCAATTAACAGCATTTACAAACGCCTTGACAAAACCATTTGCGCATCATGCGAGGCGAGAATATTCAGGGAGTGCGAGTAGGGAATCATGGGGTCAGACAAAGGTATTGCGGCTGTAGTGATTTAATTATTACCGGCGCTAATAGGGTAATATCTGACCTTTGAAAGATTTCAGGTATCAGACATTAGCAATGACTACTCAACTCAATGTACTGGGCACGGAGCTCGAAATCTGTTGTCTCGACCCGCTCACAGGCTTTCAACGTGATGGCAATTGCTCAACCGGACCACAGGACCCTGGTTCGCACACTGTGTGTGCAGTGGTTGATGAAACTTTCCTCGAATTCAGCCTCGCCGCCGGGAATGACCTGATAACACCCATGCCAGAATACGGTTTTCCCGGGCTCAAGCCCGGCGACAAATGGTGCCTTTGTGCATCTCGCTGGAAGCTGGCCTATCAGGCGAACTGTGCACCGCCCGTCTATCTTAGAGCAACGCACGAACGCGCTCTGGAAATCATTGAACTGGATATACTCAAACAATTTGCTCGCGACCTGAGTTAAAGACATTAATTGATTATCAGGAACAAGAGAGTATTGACCTTATTATTCTGTACTCACACCACCTATCTAGAAAAAGGGGAAAGATTTATTTCCAGGATAATCAGAAATAAATAAATCTGTCTTCTTTTTAGTCATAAAAAATCAACGAGCCTGACCCCATGACTTCTCTAAAAACTGGCTTATGACACGTTAACCGAACTGGACGCACTCCAGTGTAGTTACACTTAGATGTTTATCACCTTGCTCGGTAAAGATGTCTGACCCACTGCTGTCCCACTTACGCGTCATTCCCGCGAAGGCGGGACTAAATCTGCATGAGCAGATTTGAACAGCCTATGGCTGGCCCGCAGGGTGAAATACATGGATGTATTTCATAATCCAGTGGATTTTGGCGGCATACTGATCAATAACTTACTGGATACCCGCTTCCGCGGGTATGGCATAACTATTGTTCCGTAAATTCATGTCGAACATTAGCCCAGAATAACAAAACCACAGTAATAACAGTATTAAATGCAATCATATAACTTTTAAGTGGACAACATTGGGTCTGACCTGTTTAATTCTTTAAACTATAACGATTCTGAACTAGAACCTGGAAATTGCACTTCAATACTCGTGCCGAGCCCCGCTGTACTATTAATCTCGATCGGCCAGTTAAAACGATCTGTTAAGCGCTTAACAATTGTCATGCCAACACCGTGGCCGGACGTGTTGTTATTGTTACCGCGATAATAAGGCTTGAATAAATCATTAACCTGTTGCTCGGGTATGCCCTTACCGCTGTCATTAATAATAACCTTGTTACTTATGATTTTAATGTCAACAGCACCCTCGTCCGTATACAAGATCGCATTGCGAAGCAGGTTTCCCACAATAACCGAAACGACCTTGTCGGGGGCTTGCGCATACAACCTGTTTTCAGGGGAAAAATTGATAGCCAGATCTTTATCCTGAATTAACAGCTGTGCACGATCAATTTCTTCTTGAACAACATCATTGATGCAAACTTTATCCTGCGAAAGCTCCTGGTCTGATTCCCTGGCCAGCAACAGGAAGGCTTCGGTGAGCTCTTCCATATTTGAAACAGCTCGCTTGATACGATGAACCGTTTTAAGCGCAGGCGCGGACAGTTCCTGCTCTGATAACAGCATATCTGCTGCAATATTGATTACAGTGAGTGGGCTGCGTAATTCGTGGCTTGCATCACGGGTGAAGTTGCGTTCTCTTGTGATAAACGATTCCAGTCGTTCGCCAAGATGCATAATCGCATCGTAAAGTACCTGGATATCATCATCTGGCGCCAATAAAAACTTGTCATCCTGCAACAGAGAGAAGTCCGCTGATGAGAAGTCTGGCGATGAGAAATCGATCTCGTTGATATGCCTGGCCAGTTGGCTGATCGGTGAAATCGTGCGACGGCTGAACCTGTATGTAAACCAGAGCGAGAGATAAAGTACGATTAATACCAGTGCAAGTGGGAATATACCGTAATAGGCCGCGAGCGAATCAACCTGGCCACGGTTATATACCAGGTAGAGTCTGCGCTTATTAATATCTGACAGATAAACAACAAACCGGTTTGTATTGTCTTCGTATTCATGGAAACCTGTTTGCTCTGGAAAGCGCTTAAGTACCACCTCAGGTAAGTCTTCGATGTTCAGGTAGCCTGTCAGGTTAAGTGTGTCAGGAAGAGGGAAACTGGTGTCATTGCTGTAATGTTGCCAGAAATAGTCCGCCTCTTGCTTTATCGCCTGCTTGATGAGGACCTCTTCTAGCACTATTTTGGCAAAAAAGACGCTGAGCATAACAGCAATGCTTATCAGCAGGGCCTGCAAAAAGAAGGCCCGGTTGATTTTACTTATCAGGCCGCTATGGTTCCGCATCGGGATCCACAATCTTGTATCCACTGCCTTGAATTGTTTGCAGCAGCTGTTTATCGAAAGGCTTGTCGATTACTTTCCTGAGGTTGTAGAGATGGCTGCGTAGCGTATCACTGTCGGGCAATATATCACCCCAGACCTGGCGCTCAACTTCGCGGCGGCTTACGACTGCTGGTGAGGCACGCATCAGAACAGTCAGTATCTTGAGCCCGGTTGGTGTCATATTCAGTTCTTTGCCTGCACGTTTTACACTCAAGGTTGCAGTATCCACCGTGAGGTCGCCAATACTATATATTTCTTTTGCAGTTTCTCCCTTGTGGCGACGAATTAATGATCTTACCCGCGCCTCGAGCTCCTGGATGTCAAAGGGTTTAATAAGGTAATCGTCAGCACCGGTCTCCAGTCCTGTGATCTTGTCGTCGAGCGTGTCTCTCGCGGTGAGCATGATGACCGGGGTATCGCGACGCGCTTCAGTGCGTAGCTTGCGACATACATCGATACCATCCATGCCCGGCAACATCAGATCAAGAATGATCGCATCGTAACTGTTGCTGACTGCGAGGTGCAGGCCGGTTACACCGTCTGCCGCATAATCGACTCCAAAACCCCGATTCTCAAGATAGGCGGTGACCATCTCAGCAATGTCATTATGATCCTCGATCAACAGAATCATGGAATTCGCTTCAGCAGGCATGGTGAATTGAAACCTCGATTGAAACCAGAAATCGATTGCCTGGGATGAAGCTGTTGGCTCCTTTAAAAAATCTGGCATTGAATTCTGTATGTAACATGATGTTATAGCGTAATGCCTGCGCGCTGATTCATCAACAACGATAATGAAAATATAAATATACGACCCACGGGTTGCGACACACCCGTGGGTCGTTTTCACCCTTAGTTGGTCAGTACGATGATACCGAAGTCTGTCGGCAGGATATCCGGCAATGCGTTCGCATCGTTCGGCTGACGAGCGATCACGGTGGCAACAACGCCTGCTGGCAGTGATGCGCCTTCAACGTTGATCGCTGCAACGCCAAGTGATAACGGGACGACTCGGATATCATAGTCACCCGGTGGCACGGCGACATAATCGGTGATCGCACCAAACTCAAAGTTCTCCAGTAGAGGTGATCCGGCAAGACCATTTTCTACATCTTCTTTAGTAAACTGGCCTGCAGGTGTCACATAGACATTGACCGTGCCAGCAGCAGGTGCACCATGTACAACCTTGACACTGGCTTGTGTAATGATTGAGCGGTTGCTGTCTTCTGTGGCCAGAAGCCCAAACGCAGGTTCTGCTGTAACCAGGCCTGCTGCAATTACTGTGTACTCGGATCCCTGGGCGAGTGGTACTTCACCTGATGTAAAGACGATAGCGCCTTCATCGACAGCAACGTCAAATATGAAATCATCTGCAGGAGGCACGAGTACGAATGAGCCATCGGTTGTTAGTGGCAGCGGGGGGTTGCCAACCGGAGGGGCGATTTCCGTATATCTGAAGGAGTCAATCAACTCCAGACCGGTCAATCCAAGCGATACGCTGTTAGCAAGGACTTCAACCGGTCCGCCTGCTGCGGTATCTGCATCCGGTGACGCGTGAACCACGCGGGCGCCGGCATTGGTGTCTTCATCCAGCAACACCACGTGTGCATCATCGGTTGCAACCAGCAGCTTGACGGGAGATGCTGCGATATTGGTAGCAGTGGTTGTACTGACTGCTACCAGCAGCAATTTATTACCTGCAAATGGCGCAAGATCGACACCGCTGATGTTGTAGGCGACGTTTTTAGTACCAGCAGCCGTGACTGTAATGTCATATTTGCTGGCAGGTAGTGCACCTGCATCAACAGCCGGATCCTTGTAGTCAAAGGTGAAGTTTGGCTGCAGGCTTATATCGCTGACGTCTGTACCGGGTGCAGTAACATAAACATCTACTGGACCAGCAACTGGAGATGCATGCACTACCGAGATGGCAACTTCGCCAGCTGCTGGACTGGCAGCTGATTCATCAGCGACATATGCTTCTATCGCTGCTGTCTCATTGACAGCGATTACGGTATAGCGTCCATCATTCATCAGGTTGAAATCAGGTACGGAGATCACATCTGCATTGCCTCCGGGAATAATTCCCTCAACCGTAATATCTCTTGAACCAGCAGCAACACTGGCGAATCCACTGCTCTCTGCATAGTCCAGACTGGTAACGGGGGTGGCGTTTCCTACAGACACGTTAACAGGCGGCGCATCCGGCGATGCATGTATCACGCGTAGAGAAGCTGTTTCATCGTCTGTGTCACAACCAGTAACTGTAGCTACGCCGATAATTACTGATGCCAGCACAGCTGATTTTGAAATAAAGTGCTTAATAGTCATTTTTCCTGCCTCCAGAAAAGATTATTTGTATTTACAGGAAAGAGATTACGTGCAGGCGCGTGAAGTCAATGTCAATACGATGTGAAGATTTCGTCAAAAAGCAGGTAAGTCGTGAAATAGTCTAAATAAATGCTGATATACACATACATCGAAGGGATAAACATTTGTTTGGAATGACAGCGCCAGTGAGATAAGCGCTGTAACTTTGGCTTCGTTGTCAGGTATAGCTCAACAGGAGATAAGTGGGGTCACGGAATCATGGAGATCAACGCCCCACCACTTGTTTCATTTAATGATCATATCAGCGGTCCCTGAGGTGGTTTATGGAAAGAAGCAGGGTGATGCTTGCGCGTGAGCAGGTTCTTGATGTGCCAGTGTTCGTTGGCCGGTATGTTGTCATCAATCTCAACTTCACCCTTTTGATTGGTCGCGATCGGCTTGCCATTTTTATACAGAATACGATGGCCCGCCTGGGCTGCGATGCGTTTACCCGGCGTGATGATGCCGGTCAGGTTCAAGGGGTCGGCAGTACTGATAGCAATCAGTTGCTCGTCAGGCTGCTGCTTGCGCACCTCGCGCAACAGGCTGACCGCTTCGGGTAAGGCAAAATGTTCACCGGCAAAACCCTGCACAAAACGCCCGCCCCTGATTTCACCACGCGCTTCCAGCCGGCGAAACACGTACAGCAAATCACGCCACGAGGGCAAGGCGCTTTCCCTTTCCAGCAGTTTCCTGAACACAACGCCATAGCGCGACAGCAGGGTGCGGGCGATTTGTTCAATGCGTTGCTGATCATTTTCGTTTTGCAGCGATGGACGAATCAGTGACCAGCGGCCGCCGGCAGCCAGGGGTGTTTGCAGTACGGGGCGGCGCCGGCTGCGCGATTGTTTTTTCTGTGGCGTAATCAACGCACGCAGCCCCTGGAACTGATCCGAGTTGACCAGCCCCCAGGCAACCAGCTCACCCAGTGTCGTTTCCAGTTGTGTTTTCAGCAGCCCGGTTTGCTGTTGTAATTCATCAAAAAAACTGGCGCCCCATTGTTTCAACACATCGAGCACTTTTACCGCGGACGAGCTTATCCCCTCCGGTACCGATGTTTCACCCTGGCACCAGATCATTAAATGCGGCCGGAAGATGAACGCCAGCGGCGTGGTTTTTATCGCCGGGTTCTTGCGCTTGTTGTCTTTGCTTGCCGGCGTGTTCAGCCGCAACCAGGCGAGCTTGCCCGAACTGCACAGTTCATCCAGCTCGGTTGAAAAATAAGGTTGTAACCGCGCCGGCAGAATATCCTCTTCCCAGCTGCCGGCAGGCAGGCTGACGCCCTCGAGCTGCAGCATGACGCGTTCCAGTGCCGCGATACCTTGCGCCGGTTCATCCAGGCCCTGCCAGCTGAACAGGAAACGCATGAAATCCGCCGGGCTCACCGGTTCGATTTCACTGCGCAGTTGCTTCAGGGTGTAACGGTGGATACGCGCCAGCAGGCCACGCTCGCACCACTCGGTATCAGCTTGCTGCGGGTTGAAATGACCCTGTATCACAAAACCTTCCTGTTCCAGCTGCAGCAGCGCCTGCTGGATTTCATTGGCGGGCCGGCTAACGGGTTGCGCCAGCTCATCAACGGTGACCGGACCCAGGCTTTCCAGTCGGCTGCGCATGATTTCGGTGATAGCGGTTTCAACAGATTCAGCTTCTGTTGATGATAAAGGCTCGATGGTCGGTGCCATCTCGCCCTCGGGGCATAACAGCTGCACCGCCTGCAGGCGTTCGGCCGCCACCCACAAGACCTCGCCGGAGGGCAGTTGCAGACGGGTGGCGCGTTGCCCCTGTTGCAGCTGTGCCAGGTAGTGCTGCCAGTGTTCCAGTTCCTTCGAGCCGATTTCACTTTCTGCAATAAAGCCGGTAATCACCAGCGCATCGTGCAATTCATCGGCATTGCGCGGCTGCGGCCAGGCTTCATCTTTGACCTTTTGTATGGCGTCTGGATTCAACCGCCCCATGTCGGCCGCGGTTTGCGGATCAAGATGGCGGCGTTGCTGTACCGCCAGTGCACGTCGTTCCTCGGCCGGTGCATCATCCAGAAAGGCGTAGGGTCTGGCGTTGAGGATCTCGTGCGCCATCGGCGATGGTGTGGGCAGGTCTTTGGTAATCACCTGGATGCGCTGTTGCTCGATAGCCGTCAGTACCTGCTTCAGTCCGTCGATATCCATCAACTCGTGCAGGCAGTCCCACAGCACCTGGTTTACCAGTGGATGATCCGGCACTTCACGTTCGCCCTGGATGTTTTCAAAACAGGCGAGCTGGTCCGGAAACACCAGCGCCACCAGGTCCTCGGCATCGTTGCGCTGGAACGGCGCGGGTACGCGCTTGCCGCCGCGCATACGTGGCACTGCCAGTGAAATATTGGTCACCCAGCGCCAGCGGGTCGGAAACATCGGCGCATCCAGCAGGGCCTGGATCAAAACATGTTCGACCGTGTCCGCTTTCAAATACCCCGCCGGTTCCTCCAGTGGAAAACTGTGGGTCGGGCCCAGCGACAGGATCAGGTTATCTTCGTTGGCCGCTGCCTGCAGTTCAAAATTAAAACGGCGACAGAAGCGTTTGCGCAATGCCAGCCCCCAGGCCTTGTTAATCCTGGAACCAAAGGGCGCATGGATCACGAAATGCATGTCACCGGTTTCGTCGAAGAAGCGTTCGAATACGATGGACTTTTGACTCGGGATCACATCAAACACGGCTTTGGTCGTCGCCAGGTAGTCGGTTAACTGTGCCGAGGCCACCGGATCCAGCTCAAGCGCCTGCTCCAGGTAATGCAGTGCGGCCGGTGGTCCCTGCTCCAGCAGTTGATCGATGGTTTCGCGCAGACGTGACACGGCCTGTGACAGTTCATCAGTACGCCCCGGTGCTTCACCAAACCAGAACGGAATGGTCGGCGGCTGGCCGTGTGCATCTTCGACAAACACCCTGCCCTGTTCGATCTTCAGCATGCGGTAGGAAAAATTGCCGAGCTGAAAGATGTCACCGGGCATGCTTTCAAACGCAAAGTCTTCATTCAAGCTGCCGACGAACAGGCCTTCGGGTTGCAGGATCACATCGTAATCAAACTGGTCGGGTATCGCGCCGCCATTGGTAATGGCCGTCAGGCGTGCACCGCGGCGAGGTCGCAACATGCCATTGACGGCATCACGGTGCAGATAAGCGCCGCGCCGCCCGCGCCGCGTGTGAAAGCCATCGGCCAGCATCTGCACCACGTCGAGGAACTGTTTTTCATCCAGCTCGTGATAAGGGCGGGCGCATTTGAACACCTTATATAGCGCCTGCTCGTTCCACTCGCGCCCGGACACCTCTGCAATGATTTGCTGGGCCAGCACATCCAGCGGCTGCTCGGAAATCAGGATACGGTCGAGTTCATCGCGCTTGATTGCATCGAGCATGGCCACCGCTTCCACCAGGTCATCACGACTGAGCGGGAACAGCCTGGCCTTGGGCGTGCCGGCCAGGTGGTGACCGGAACGGCCCGCACGCTGCAGGAAGGTGGCGATACTGCGCGGTGAACCCATCTGGCACACCAGGTCGACATCGCCGATATCGATACCCAGTTCCAGCGAGGCGGTCGCCACCAGTGCGCGCAGTGATCCCGATTTCAGCCGCTGCTCTGCATCCAGCCGATGCTCCTTGGCCAGGCTGCCATGATGCGAGGTCACGGCCTCTTCTCCCAGCTTCTCCGCCAGTGCCGCCGCCGCACGCTCGGCCAACCGGCGTGTATTGACAAAGATCAGCGTGGTGCGGTGCTGTTCGATCAGCTGTTCGAGGCGACGGTAAATTTCATCCCAGGCTTCATTCGCCATCACCGCCTCGAGCGGCGAACCTGTCATCTCGATGGCCAGGTCGCGCTGGCGCACATGACCGGTATCGATAATGCTGCAGGCCCTTTGTACCGGATCCGGATGTTGCCCGGTCAGAAATAACGCCATGTCCTCGATCGGTTTCTGCGTCGCCGAAATACCGATACGTACCGGTGGCCTGGCACACAACTGGTTCAGTCGTTCCAGGCTCAAGCTCAGATGCGCGCCGCGTTTGTTGCCGGCCAGTGCGTGAATTTCATCGACGATCACACTGCGCACGGTCTTCAACATCTCGCGGCCGGAATCCGAGGTCAACAAAATATACAGCGACTCCGGTGTGGTCACCAGGATATGCGGCGGATGGCGCTTCATCATCGCGCGTTCCGACTGCGTGGTATCACCGGTGCGAACCTGGGCACGAATCGGCACATCGTCACAACCATTTTCCAGCAGCGCATCGCGAATGCCGTTCAGCGGCAGTTCCAGGTTTCTATGGATATCGTTGGACAGAGCCTTTAGCGGTGAGACATACAGCACATAGGTTTCATCCGCCAGGGGAAACTGCAGGCCTTCGTGCACCAGTTGATCGATCGCGGCCATGAAAGCGGCCAGCGTCTTGCCGGAACCGGTGGGTGCCGCAATCAGGGTATTCTGTCCAGCCTGTATTGCCGGCCAGGCCTGGGCCTGGACCTCGGAAGGCGCGCCAAAATGCTGGTTGAACCATTCCGCGACAGCCGGGTGGAATTGAAACGATGGCATGGAATTATGATACTCCAATTTTTCAGGGTGTCATTGATGTCTTTAGCTGGAACCACATGCATTCATTTGCATCAAATCCCCATAAACTCAATATAAGAGCACGCTATGAAACTCCTTGCACTGACCTTACTGTTCATGACCGCCACCTTACTGGCTTACGCGTCTGAAATGACCAAAGCGGAATCAAGCGCAATCAACGCAGCAGCCAACTACCAGAAACCATCGGACGCCGAATTGAAACAACGTCTGACACCCCTGCAGTATTCCGTCACACAGCACGAAGATACCGAGCATGCATTCGATAATGAATACTGGGATGAAAAACGCGAGGGCATTTATGTCGATATCGTCAGTGGAGAACCACTGTTTTCTTCCAGGCACAAGTACAAATCAGGCACTGGCTGGCCAAGTTTCTACAGGGCGCTTGAGGATGACAACATCACTACCCGTGACGATTACTACCTGGTCTTCAAACGCACCGAGCTCAGGAGCCGTGATGCGGATTCACATCTTGGCCACCTGTTCAAAGATGGGCCCGAGCCAACAGGCCTGCGCTACTGCATCAATTCCGCATCGCTACGTTTTATCCAGAAGGAAAAACTTGTTGAAGAAGGTTATGGCGAATATCTGAAAGATTTTGAATCCAGGGGCAGCAAAAAATAAATCTATCCCCTTATTTCGCCATGTTTTATCTGTTCGGAAAATCTAGCATACTCAGGTTGGCTGGTTCAATATTAATGGGTAGCGTCCCCTTAATTCTATCGACCTCTCAGTATGCATGCTGTAGAAATATTATTTTTTAACAACTGATGGAGGTTGTTATGGCATTGTTGATTGCAGGCTTAGTGTTGTGGTCACTGGTACACCTGGTACCCGCATTATTGCCCGCAATAAAAAAGCGCTGGATAAATATGGCAGGGAACAACGGTTACCAGGCCACGTTTTCGATCCTGATCGTATTATCCCTTGTTATGATCGTGTACGGCTGGCGCCACGCCATTCCTGTGCACGTCTATACGTTGCCTGCTGTTGCTATCCAGCTTGCCATGGTGCTTATGGTTATTGCATTTCTACTGTTCGGCGCTGCTATCGTACCTTCGCGCATAAACAGTTACATTCGCCACCCACAACTCTTGAGCGTGTTTATCTGGTCGTTCGCTCACCTGCTCGCAAATGGCGACAGCCGGTCCATCGTTTTATTCAGCGGCATGGGCGCCTGGGCAGTTCTGGAAATTACCTTGATCAACCGCAGGGAAGGTGTCTGGACCAAACCGCCCAGACCCGGCCTGAAAAAGGAAGCCTTGAGCATTGCAGTCAGCCTGGTTCTTTTAGTGGTTGCAGCGCTGACACATCCTTATATCGCCGGTGTTGCCATTCGTTAACGTCGAGTTGATTATCATTAAAAGTGTAGCGTCTGCTGTTAATCTTTAATTAAACAGCATGTTCGACCATGCCTGTGAAGACCTGGGTGGTAGACAATTGATGAGTTGGCCTAATTAACAGAAAGGCGCAGCAATGCTTCGTTCTGGTCAATAAAAAACTGGAAATGCCTGAGAAAGTTCATACCCAGCAAACCATTGATATCCGGGCCACCACTCAAATCCAGCACACCGACTTCAAGTTGATTGACTTTCCAGTTACCCACAGTGAGGGAATCAAGTATATAAATAGGTGCCCGTACCGGGCCGTTTGCTGTATTAAAGACATGGGTCCTGCCGGTATCTTGATAGCGGATACCATGTTGCTCAAGCACATCAGGTGTGAGTATCGTCACGGATGCACCCGTATCGATGAGCAGCCGTATATTCCGACCACGGACCGGACTCGCATCAACAATAAAGTGATTGCCGCTGCGGTGAAGCGGAATGCCGGTTATCCCTGCCGCAGAATCCTGTGCTTCTGTATCATCTAGCTGTACCAGCGCAATAGTCAGCTCTGATAGCATCGCCTGTGCTTGTGCACCCACATCAGGATCCTGCGCTACCAACAGCAATGAACGACGGGCAGCTTCCCTGTCGTCAAGCGCGAGCTGCGCAGCAGCGAGCCCCATGAACCAGGGGGCATGATCGGGTTCCAGCTGGGTGAGTTGTTGGTACAACGCAAGCAACGTGTTTTGATCGTCGTTGCGTTTTAGTGAG
>Ga0316193_10000815_pt1 | contig 20130 bp, 19 predicted proteins | sample MerIslsedime2_MG_FD_207735 | JGI IMG/M metagenome (GOLD analysis project Ga0316193, IMG submission 207735) | Coastal sediment microbial communities from Maine, United States - Merrow Island sediment 2 | ecosystem: Environmental > Aquatic > Marine > Coastal > Sediment | place: USA: Maine... | reverse complement strand
CACGAGCAGAATCCCCAGGATGTGGACCAGCTTGTACAGGTTCAGCGATATCATGCTTCCATTCCGTGGTCGAGGACTACGTCAGCTGACACCGTCGCCCGGGCGCACTTCGCCGGCCCGGTACCGAATGCGAGTCTACTCGTCCCGCGGACGCAGTTCCAGAGCCGCCGAGTTGATACAGTAACGTTTACCCGTCGGCGCCGGGCCGTCGCCGAACACGTGCCCGAGGTGCGCATCACAATGCGTGCACAGGACTTCGGTGCGCTCCATTCCGAGGCTCGCGTCCCGCTCGAGGCGGACCGCCCGGTCTGCCGAGGGTCGAGTGAAGCTGGGCCATCCCGAGCCGGAATCGAACTTGGCGTCGGACTCGAACAACGGTTCACCACAACAAACGCATAAGTACCGGCCCTCGGTCTTCGTGTCGTGATACTCGCCCGTGAATGCTCGCTCGGTACCCTTCTGCCGGGTGATCCTGAACTGCTCGGGCGTCAGTCGCGTCCGCCATTCTTCCTCGGTTCGATCGACGCGATCCGTCCTGTCAGTGGACTCCGTCATGTCGGCTCCCTTGTGATATCGGCGATTCAATGACCAGGCGCATTTCGTACGTCGCCGGGCAACCGAGGATCCTCGCCCGGGGTTACGCGACGCACTAAAGTTGAGCTTCACGAGCAACCGGTGACCGAGCGGCGCGAGCACCGGTCGAGGAGTCAGGCCCAGGTCAGGGGGACACGAATGTCGGATCCGTTCTACGTAGCGCGTGGAAGAGTGATGAAGATTGAAGGCGTCCACCGGGCGGCGGAGATCGCGGCCGGGACGCGGTTCGAGATGGGAGTGCACGGCCCGATCAAAGAATACTACCGGATCGATTCGAAGGACCTTCCGCTGCCGGTCGATTACATCGTGGCGGCGACCGGCGGCTGAATGCTGGGAACGCTAAATGGCGCGCTGGAGGCGCGCGAGATCAAGCTGGCGCCAGAGGACATCACGGCCGAAGTGGAGGGAGTCAACGAGGTGCGAGACGGACTGCCGGTACTGACTCGGATCGTGGTACGCTATACGCTGCAGATTCCGGCTGGTACCCGGGAGACCGTGGACCGGGCGCTGGCGCGACACGGCTCGAAGTGTCCGACCGCGGCGTCGCTGGCGGGAGCGGTGGTGGTCGAGTGGGAGGCGGAGATTTCAGAGGCGCCCGAAGACTGACCGGACGGCGGGGTGTTCAGTCGGGATCGGTGGCCGGGCGTTCGCTGCGGACCAGGTATCGGACGCCGAGCAGGATCAGTACGACGGAAAAGAAGATGCGCAGAGTCCGGTCCGGCAGGGCCAGGGCGCTGCTGCCGCCGAACCACGATCCGGCGGCGATCCCCAGCATGAGTGGAAACACGACGTCCCGTCGGACGTGGCCGATCCGGGCATGGACGACCGCCCCGACGGCGCCCGACGGGACCATCGCAGCCAGGGACGTCCCCTGGGCGAGCTGCTGTCCAAATCCCGGACCGAGCGCCAGTCCCGGGACCATCACGGCGCCGCCACCCACCCCCAGCAGACCGGACAGCCCCCCGACCAGGATTCCCAGCAGAACCAGCGAAATCGACGCCGCCGTTCCATCCAGGAGTCCGGTGACCGGAAACGATCCCTTGAACTGAAGCAGGATCGCATTCCCGATCAGAAACAGACCGAAAAACCGTCTCAGGACGGCAGCCGGAATTCTGGCGCTCGAGCGTGCCGCGAACATGGTCGCCGGCACGGCTCCCACGGCCACCAGGGCCGCGGCCTGCCAATCGACCGCCGCTCCGTTCCCGTACACGAGGGCGCCCACGATGCCTGTGAATACCACTCCGACGAGGCTCGTTCCGTGTGCCGAATGTTGATCCAGTCGGGCCCAGCCGGTGAGCAGAGGTACCATCACGGCGCCGCCGCCAATGCCCAGCAGGCCACCGAACGAGCCGGAAATCAAGCCGATAGCCAGCGAGATGCGGCGGGGGACGGGTCGTTGACCGTCCCCCGGGGTAGCCGGAAAAGGAGGCGCGGTCGCCTCCCTACATCTTGATGTCGAGGAGTTCTACCTCGAACACCAGATACGCGTTGGGGGGGATCGCGCCGGGCCGGCCGCGCGCTCCATAGGCCAGGCTGGGCGGGATGACGAGAATTCGTTTGCCGCCAATCCTCATGCCCTGGACTCCCTCTTCCCACCCGGCAATCACGGACCGTCGACCGAGCTGGAACGAGTACGGCTCGTCCCCTTCCACGTTGCTGTCGAATACGTCGCCGGTGGGTAACCAGCCGGTATAATGGACCATTACGACGTAGCCATCCCGGGCCGCGAGGCCGGTACCTTCCACGACGTCCCGCGTGTAAAGCCCGGTACTCGATCGCTGCATCTCATCCAGGTCGATCTCGAGAGCCACCGCGAATTCGGGTCGAAGCTCTGTCTCTACCGGATCGGGAGTACCCGAGGCCTGGGTCTCGTCAGCGTCGCCCGTTCCACCACACGCGGCCAATGCCGCGAGCAGTCCTGCAAGAGCCACGTGTCGTGAGAAGATCCTCATTCCTGTCCCTCCGCTTCCGGTTTGCGGGCTGCTAGCTGCGTATCCACCATCAGCAGGGCGGCGCCATCGGATCCGAACATCTTCATCCGCTCCACGATCTCGTCGATGCTGGCCTCTTCCTCGACCTGCTCGGAGACGAACCATTGAAGCATGACCTGGGCGGGATAGTCACCCTCCTCCACGGCGAGCTTGTAGAGGTGGTGAATGCGCGAGCTGACGAATTTCTCGTGCTCCAGCGACTTCTCCATCACGGCCACTGGCGAACCGTAGTCGACCGGCGGGGCATCTATCGCCTGCAGCTCCACACGTCCCCCACGCTCGAGCAGGAAATTGAAGAAGCGCATCGCGTGATCCACTTCCTCCTCCGCCTGCATGGTCATCCAGTGCGCGAAACCGGACAGGTTCCGTTCGGCGCACCACGCCGACATCGCCAGGTACATGTATGCCGAGTACATCTCGAACTTGATCTGCTCGTTGATCTCATCCACCAGCACGTTGCTGATCATTATTTGGCTCCCGTTCAGTATCGTTCACGACGGATAGACGGCGACGACCGGCCGAATCCTCTCAACCTGCGCCGCCGCCCCGGGCCGGGCAACCTCCGGCCGGGAGCCCGTTTGCGGCTCGGAGTCGGTCGGTCGACGCCGTTTGGATGATGCAGCACGAGGTCGACTCAGTCACCGATCCACACCGTCTTGATGTTGAGGAATTCCCGCAGGCCGTATCCGGCCAACTCACGACCATATCCCGAGTTCTTGATTCCGCCGAACGGCAGGCGCGGATCGGAGGCGACCATTCCGTTGACGAACACGGATCCCGTCTCGATTCCGTCGATGAACCGCGATGCTGCAGCCGGATCCCGGGTCCACACGGATGCTCCCAGGCCGAATTCCGTCTCGTTGGCCAACTCGATCGCCTGCTCGACGGAGCCGAAGCGCAACACGGCCGCGGCGGGCCCGAAGGTCTCTTCGATCCGGAGCGGCGTGCCCGGGGGAGGATCCGCCACGACCGTGGGCGGATAAAAGTAGCCTGGTCCCGTAACTGGCTCTCCCCCCAGCAGGAGCCGGCCACCGGCGGCTATCGTCGCCTCGACCTGGGCTGCCAGCTCATCCCGGATCGACGCCGTGGCGAGCGGACCGATATCGGTTGCCGGATCGAGCGGGTCTCCGACCGAGAGAGCGCCCATCGCGGCCGTGAACCTGCGCTCGAACTCGTCCGCTATCGGCTCAGCGATGAGAAATCGTTTTGCAGCGATGCAGGACTGGCCATTATTCATCGTGCGGGCGATGACGGCGGTCGAGATCGCTGCCTCCAGCGCCGCGTCCTCGAGAACCACGAACGGGTCGCTGCCCCCCAGCTCCAGCACGGTCTTCTTCAGGCTGTCTCCGGCGGCCCGGGCCACGGCTCGACCGGCCGGATCACTCCCCGTGAGGGTGACCGCCCGGATTCGGGGGTCGCGAATCAGTTGGTCGACGCGTTCGGAGCCGACGAGCAGCGTCTGGAACATGCCATTCGGGGTGCCTGCCGACCGCATCACCTGCTCGATCGCCAACGCGCAACCCGGGACGTTCGAAGCGTGCTTCAGAAGGCCTGCGTTCCCCGCGGCAAGGGCAGGGGCCGCAAACCGGAAGACCTGCCAGAACGGGAAATTCCATGGCATCACGGCGAGCACGATGCCGAGCGGCTCGAAACGGACGAAGCTGCGGCGCGCGTTGGTCGCAACCTCTTCATCGGCCAGCAGCCGGGCCCCGTTATCGGCATACCACCGACAGACCCATGCGCACTTGCGGGCCTCCGCCTCTGCCGCGCCGATCGGCTTTCCCATTTCCAGCGTCATGAGCCGCGCGAGCTCAGGGGCCCGTGACTCGAGTTCTTCGGCCGCCCGGTGAAGGATCGCGGCCCGATACTCGATGCTCGTTGGCCGGAATTCAGCCTGCGCCGTGACGGCGCGGGCGAGCCGCAGTTCGATGTCTTCGGTGTCGTGAGGCTCGTAGGATTGAATCGTTCGGCCGGTGGCCGGGTTTACGCTCGTGATCGGCATCGTCGCCATCCGGGTCGTGGTGGTTGGATGGTTCGGGATGGGGCTGTGGCTGGACGGGAGGCCCACCCCGGCCGCAAACTGTCACTGCGGGTCGAGTGCAGGCAAACCCTGCGCGAATCCCGCATTGACACCTCTCCAGCTCCTGCTGCGTACGGGAGACCATGAGCACACCGAGATTCCCGCTCCGACCGGCAGTCATCTTTGCCTGGACGATGCTGAGCCTGAGCGCAGCGAATCCCGTCGGAGCGGTATCGCCCCAGGAACCCGTCGTGTCGGGAACGGATTCTGTCGCACCGGGTCGATCCTCGATCGCTGCGGACACCTTCCGTGATGAGGCGGCCCGGGCGCTGATCCGGCGCGCCCGGGAGGAGAGGGGGAGGGAAGCCGCGGGCCTCGCCAGCTGGGAATCGACGATCCGGGAGAGGATCTCGGTCGGTCTGACGACCCAGGATATCAGGCGAGAGCGCGGCCTGTTCACCAGTGAACGCGTGGGACGGGTGCGCTGGGACTCCGCAGGGGTCGAAACCATCAGGTGGTTCGGCATCCGCCGGGCCGTTCCGATCGCCGGAGAGAGCGCGGAAATCGAGGCCGAGAGCCCGGAGAATCTCACCGAGTTCCCCGTCGATCCGGCGGGAGACAGGCTGGTGCTCGCAGGATCTCCGTTCCACCACCCGCTGGCCGACGACGCCGGCGCCTACTATCGCTTCGCGTCCGGCGACACGATGCGCGTGATCCTTCCATCGGGTGAGGAGGTGGTGCTCGCGGAAGTACGTGTGGAGCCGCGCACGTCTGATTTCGAAGTCCTCGCCGGCTCTCTGTGGTTCGACCTGTCCAGCGCCGCGCTGGTCCGGGGCGCGTTCCGTCCGGCGCGGCCGTTCGATCTCCAGCTCGACGAACCAGACGAAGCGGAAGATGTGCCGGGTTTCCTGAAACCGATCATCGTCCGCGTCGAGGCGATGATCGTCGAGTACGCTCTCTACGATCTGCAGTGGTGGCTCCCGACGCGCGTGCGGTTCGAAGGCGATGGCCAGCTCGGCTCGCTGCTCACGATCCCGGTGGTCGTCGAAGCGTTTACACAGGACGTGGAGATCAACGAGCCCGGACTCGATCCCGAATTCCCGGTGCCCGACGGCTGGACGCGGAGCGAGATCGGCCCGTGCGACGATCCACACGAAGGACGCCGCCGCAGAGGCGAAGGCGGCGAGCCCGACGAGGGCGACGCCGAGGAGCAGGAGGCCAGGGAAGCGGGCGAGGAGGCAGATGACGCCGATCCGTGCGAGAATCCCGACGGTCCAACCCGCATCATTCTGCTGCCTCCCGAGGCATCTCTCGTCGCATGGTTCGACAGTGATGAAGAAAGTCAACTATCAGATTCAGAACCATTTAGTTCTGATGAGCTGAATCAGATTCGAGATCGACTGGGCAGAATTACTCTTCCCCCCGCGCCCGCCACCAAACCCACGATTCGGCTCGCGGGGTTCCGCTACAATCGGGTGGAAGCGCTCAGCGGCGGAGTCCGGGCCGAGGTGCCGCTGGACGGCGAGACGAGACTGATCGGCGAAGCACGGATCGGGCTCGCGGATCTGGTTCCCAATCTCTCGGCCTCGGTCGTGCGGCGGTCCGGGGACGGCGAGCTGGAAATGGCAGGGTACTGGAAGCTGCAGGACGTCGGGGACTGGGGAAATCCATTTGCCCTGCTTCCGTCGGCGCACGCGCTGCTGCTCGCCTACGATGACGCGCAATACTACCGGGTCGCCGGGCTGTCTGTCGGCTGGCGCGGGGGTGGGACGACCAGGACGGAGCTTCGCCTGTTCGGCGAGAGACACATCGACGCGCCGAAGGAGACGGACGTGTCTCTGCCCCACCTGCTGAGCGACTACGAATTCCCGGAGAACGTCACGGCGGAAAAGGCGACGCTGTTCGGAGTCTCAGGTCGCGTGCGCCTGCAGGCCGGGCGTGATCCCGCCAGGCCGATCTACACGGCGACGGTGTGGGCGGAGGGAGCCGTCGGCGACCGGGAGTATATCCGATTTGCTGGGTCCGGGAGCGTGGGTGCGCCGATCGCGAGGGTCGCCGAAGTGGCGCTGGAGGCATCGGCTGGAAGCTCGGTCGGTACTCCTCCACCGCAGCGATACTTTTTTCTCGGTGGGGTCGAAACTCTCCGCGCCTTTCCCAATACTCCCGACGCGAATCGCGGGACGGCGTTCTGGCTCGGTCGGGTCGAACTCGGCACGCGGAATCCAGCGTTGAGATTCGTATTGTTCAGCGATCTCGGCTGGGCCGGGGCCAGGTCGGAATTCACCTTCGACGATCCGGCGATCAGCGCGGGGATTGGCGTATCGGGGCTCGACGGGTTGATCCGTCTCGACATCGCGCGCTCCTTGCAGGGCAGGGATCCCAATGCTTGGCGCGTGTATCTGTCCGTGGACGGCCTGATCTGACCTCGTTCCCGCCGGCTGGTGAGCCTGCCCTCGTCACGCGGCCCGAAACCTGCGATACTTGTCGTGCTCCCATTCGCAATCTATGGCCCGGTCCGCGAGGATCCCGAGTGGAGGCAGGATGAGTTTCGTTCCGCCCGTCAAAGTGAAAGTGTGCTGCATTGCATCTCCGGACGAGGCGCGACTCGCGGTGTCTTTCGGTGTCACTGCGGTGGGCATGGTGGACGAGACTCCGTCGGGGGAAGGACGCATCCCGGTGGAGACGATCGCCGAGATCGTCCAGGCCGTTCCGCGCAGGACCGGCACGTTCGTGCTCACCGCGACCACGGACGTGGACCGACTCGAAGAGCTGTACCGCGCGACCGGTGTGAATACGGTGCAACTGTGGGATCCGCTTCAACCCGGGGAGTACGAGCGGTTGCGAAATAAGGCTCCGGGGATCTTCATCGCTCAATCCGTTCACGTCATGGAAGACGAAGCGCTCGATACCGCGCGCGAGATCGCGCGGCACGTCGATGCGCTGGTGCTCGATTCCGGTGATTCGGAGCCCCCGTTCCGCTGGCAGAATCCGGCGGGCCAGACGCACGACTGGGAACTCAGCCGCCGCATCTCAGATGCCATTCACCTGCCGATCCTGCTGGCGGGCGGCCTGACACAGGACAACGTGGGCCAGGCGATTCGCGTCGTCCGGCCGTACGGGGTGGACGTGTGCAGCGGCGTGCGCAAGGACGGCCAGCTCGACCAGGGTCTGCTCGTGGCGTTTCTTGAGGCCGTCAACGGACCTCAGACTCGCTCCTGAAACGCTACCCGTCTTCCGGCTCGAGCAGGAACGGCAGCTCCACTGCCGCCGGTCCCCGCAGCACGACGTCCGCAATTCCCGAAATCGGTGTCTCCTCGGGATTCACCTCGATCACTGTCGCGCCCTGACTGCGTGCGCTGAACGCAAAGGACGCGGCCGGTTGGACGACTCCGGAGGTCCCGACCACCAGCATCGCGTCACACGAGCGGATCGCCTGGTTGGCGGCCTGGAGCGCCGGGACGGGGAGCGTCTCTCCGAACCACACGACCGCCGGCCGCAGGGAGCCCCCACATGCAGTGCACCGGGGTATGACTCCCGCTGTCCAATCGGCGAGCGCCGCCTCGATATCGCATTCGCGCCGGCAGGACTGGCAGCGAGCGATCCGAATCGTTCCGTGCAACTCTATCGGATTCCGGCTGCCGGCGTCGCGGTGCAGACCGTCCACGTTCTGGGTCAGCAGCCAGAATCGCTCGCACCGGGCCTCGAGCGCGGCAAGCGCCCGGTGGCCGGCGTTTGGTTCGATTCCGCGCAGACCTTCGACTCTCGCGTGATAGAACTCCCATACTTCGGCCGGGTCTCTGGCGAACGCCCCGGGTGTGGCGATCGATTCGGCCCTGTGGCCGCGCCACAAGCCGCCCGCGCCGCGGAACGTCGGCACGCCGCTCTCGGCGGAAATTCCGGCGCCGGTGAGCACCGCTATGGATCGGGATGAGGCGATCAGCCGGCGGGCCTGCTCCCGAGCTTCTGGGGACGTCATCTGAGTAGCTTCCGATCTGTTCCCGTGGTGCACGGCTTTCCGAGGAACGAAACTAGGGGATCATGCGCACGTGTGTCATCCTGAACCCGGCAGCCGGCCGTGGCTGTTCGCCGCAGCGGATCCGAGAATCGATATCCTCGATTCCCGAGGCCGAGATACGTGTCAGCCAGGCGCCGGACTCGGTCCGTCCGCTTGCTGTCGAAGCGGTGGCCGATGGATTCGAGAGGATCGTGGCGGCGGGCGGTGACGGCACGGTGAGCGTGATCGCATCCGCGCTGCTCGACGCGGGGGCGGACGTCGAGTGCGGCCTGCTCCCGATAGGCACGGGGAACGATCTGGCGCTGTCGCTCGGAGTGCCGACGCACCCCAGGCGCGCGGTCGCGCTACTGCGCGAGGGTGACGCGACCCCGATCGACGCGATCCGTGCATCCGCCCAAGCGGCGACCGTCCCGGACCTGCATGCCTGGAATGCCGTGGTCGGCGGGTTCGCGGGACGGATCTCCGACCGCTTGAGTCCCGGGATGAAGCGTCGTTGGCGGAGCCTGGCCTACGTACGTGCGGCCGTAGCGGAGCTCGGTGAATTGCGCCCCCATCGGGTGGTGCTCGAGATCGACGGTCGTCGCACGGAGCAGGAAATCTGGATGCTGGTGATCGCGAACGGCCGTTACGCCGGGGGGGGCATTCCATTCGCTCCGGCGGGCCGCGTCGATGACGGGTGGCTGGACGTCGTGGTGATCCGGGCCACATCGCTCGCCCGACTCGGTGTGCTCATTCCGCGGGTACTCGCCGGACGGCACCTTGCCGATCCCACTGTGGAGCACACCCGGGCGCGGACCGTGAGCGTCGAGGCCGAGCCCGGGTTCTGGTTCAATGTCGATGGTGAGAACTGGGTCAGCGGCAGCGCGACCTTCGGGTTGCGACCGCGCGCCCTGCCGTTCGTTCGTCCCTGAAGCCAATCATACATCATGGTGGATTTCTTTCCGGGCAACCCCCGGGGGAGCGTCCTCTGTCCAATCAGACGGAAGCGGAGACCGGCTCCGCGAAACGAACAGCGAGGGACGATGATGCGGATCGGAAGATTGCGGTTGGCGGTCGCGGTTCTTGGCGCGGTGGCGCTGGTCACGGCCACGGCGAGGTGTGGTTCGGCCCAGGAGAAGGTCGAGGTCGAAGAGCACGATGGGAACGCGGCTCCCTTCATGGTGAGCAGCGGCGGTTTCGGCGGTGGGAGCTATCTCGGCGTGTATATCAGCGAGGTAGACGCTGAGGACGTATCGCAGCTCGGTCTCAAGCGGGAGTACGGAGCCCGGATCGAGGATGTGTCCGAGGACAGTCCGGCACAGAGAGCCGGGCTCCAGGCAGATGATGTGATCGTCGGCTGGAATGGCAGCCAGGTCGAGAGTGCAGCCCAGCTCCGACGCCTGGTGACCGAGACGCCCGCCGGCCGGGAGGTGAAACTCGAGGTCATCCGGGACAAGAAGAAGCGGGATGTGACGGTCGCGATCGGCGAGCGGGAATCGATGGTGCGCAGATTTTCGTTTCGCGGTCCCGCTCTTGGGCAGGTCGAGGAGCTGACGGAACGGCTGCGTTCCGGTGGCGAGGGAGTCCAGTGGCATTCGCCGGCGGTTGGTAACGTGTTTGCGTTCATGGGCGGCGGTCGCATGGGCGTCGGGATCCAGTCGGTCGGGGACCAGCTGGGCGAGTACTTCGGGCTCGACGGGCGCAACGGTGTGCTCGTGACGTCGGTCGAGGAAGACTCGCCGGCTGCCGAGGCAGGTCTCAAGGCCGGTGACATCATCCTGTCGGTAGGCGGCAAGTCGATCGACGGGGCTGGTGATGTCGCCCGAGCAATTCGCGAGGCGGAACAGGGTCCGATCGCGGTCGGAATCCTCCGGGATCGCAAGGAGCGGAATGTGACCGTGGAGCTTCCCGAGGCATCGGAGTTCAACTGGCACAGTGACGACGGCAATGTAATCCTGAAGATTCCGGAAGCGATCGAGGGCGCGATGATGGTCGTTCCCGAGATCCTGGATGACCTGCACGTCGAGTGGAAGGGAACTGAGAGCGGCGTACAGATCCGGGTTCCCGACGCCGAGAAGGTCGAAGCGGCGTTGGAGAGTCGCGTCAGTACCTGATGTCGGCGGGAGGCCCGGCAGGCGGTCGGGTCTCCCACCACACACCTTCCCGTTGCCTCGCGGCGGATCACTGCTGAACTTGGGGGATGGAAACTTCCCAGGACCCCCGACGGATGATTACTCCCGACGCGTTTTCCGTCGCGCCGGGTCTACTGGGGATTCCGCTCGCCCACCCGTGGCGCCGACTCGCCGCAATTCTCATCGACCTCGCGCTGATCGGCTTGCTGGCCAACGCCCGGGCGGTGTTCTTCGCGCTCGCCGCCGGAGCGTTCTTCTTCTGGATCGCACTCCGGGGCCGCAAGGAGACGACCGCCAGCAAGACCTCCCGGGTCGGGTTCGGCTGTCTCGGTTCGACCGTTCTGTTCGTCGCTGTGCTCGTGCTGTGGGGCCCGAACATGATCCCCGAGGACACGGTTCTGTTCGAGACCGAGGGCCCGGGTGGCGCCAGCGTTCCCGTGTCGATCGGTGCGATCGGGGACCTGCTGTCGCTGGTCACCGAGTCGGACAGCGCAGACGCGGATGAGGTGGCGGCGCGGCTCGTGGAGCGGTACCGCGAGTCCGGTATGAGCCAGGACGAGATGCTGGATGTGGTGGCGGCGATCGAGGCTGACAGTCCCGACAACGCAGAGCTTGCTGACCTGCTTCGGATAGCCATCGGGCCCGGAGAGGGGTCGGAGATCGCCTCAGACCGAGAGGATACCTCGCTCGAGGAGATGCTGACGGCCTACGCCGCCGCCCTGCGCGCCGGCGATTCCGTGGCGATCGAACGGCTGCGGCCGCCGGTAGCGGCTGAGGTCGCGGCCCCCGAACTCGAAGACCGTGACAGGCGGATCCGAACGCTCCGACAGGAGCAGCAGAGTCTCGAGCAGGGGGTCAGCGAGGCCCGAGCCGAGCTGGAGGCCGAGGAACAGAAAGGCCTGCGCCGCACCGTCACCAACTTGCTTGACGAATTCGGACTCGGACTCGGGTGGTCCGGTCTGTACTTCACTTTTCTCACCGGTTTCTTCCGCGGCCGTACGCCGGGCAAGCGGCTGCTCAACATTCGGATCGTGCGGCTGGACGGCAAGCCGCTCGGCTACTGGGTGTCGTTCGAGCGTTTCGGGGGCTACGCCGCCTCGTTGTTCACGGGATTCGAAGGATTCCTGCGGATCCTGTGGGATCCGAATCGGCAGGGCCTGGAGGACAAGTTGGCGGAAACCGTCGTAGTGATTGACACGGTCGAGACCCGCGGCCAGCTGGAGAAAGTGACCGTCTGGGGACCAACGGGGCGGCCACCCGGAGGTTGACCGGGTCTCGGGGCGGAAGCCGGCTGCTCCCGCCCCGTTCTCCGATTCGCGCTGTCGTTCAGCGCTTTTCGAACTTCACGTTGCCGGATCCCGTATCGACCCTGACTCGTCCCGAGCCGTCCCCGATCGTTCCGCGCAGGACGTCGTCGTCGATCTCGGTAACCTGTACGGGCAGATCGGTCTCGATGTCTCCCGAGCCGGTGTCCACGTCGACCTTCGCTCCGAACCCGTCGGGCAGCCGAAGCAGAACATCGCCGCTTCCGACGTCCACTAGGATGTCGCTGGAAGCCGAAGCCAGGTCCAGTGTCACGTTGCCGGATCCCGTGGCCGCGTTGATCCGATCGACGCTCACTTCGTGCAGCTCGACATCGCCGGAGCCGGTGTCTGCACGCAGGGAACTGCCCCGGATTCCCCGGCCGGTCACGTCCCCGCTTCCGGTGTCGAAGTTCAGTTCGCCGCCGTTCACGCTCTCCACGACCACGTCGCCGGATCCCGTGTCGCACACCAGTCCGCCTTCGTGGCCCTTGACCTCGACGTCCCCGGATCCGGTGTCGAATACGAAGTCGCCTCTGCCACCGGAGGACCGGATGTCGGCGGATGCCACGTCCACGTACAGCCGTCCGCTCACGTTTTCGACCCGGACCTCTCCGACTGCCAGCGCCACCAGGACGGCACGACCGGACGGGACGGTGATCTCGAGATCGGCGTGAGCCTTCACCCCGGATCCCGAGTCGCGGATCTTGATCTTCTTGCCGCTGTCCGAGTCACCGAAGAACGTGCCGTCGTCCCGCACCCTGAGTTCGGAACTGCCGTTGCCATCTGCGTAGACGATCGTCTCCTGCGGGTAGATGACCCGCAGGGAGTTCACGGTTCCGAACCCCTTCTGACCGGTGTTCACGTTTCCGGTCTGCACGGCGAGGCGGCCGGCATCGGAACCACCGCGGCGAACCGACACTGCCACATCGGACCCGGATCCGCCCCGGACCTGGACTTTGCCCGCGAGATTGTAGATCGCCACGGCGTCTCCCTGAAGCCGAAACGTCTCCGCCTGCTGAGCGATCGCGCCGCCGGGAAGGGCGGCGAAACACACGAGAGCCCCGAGCAGTGCGACGGGATTCCCAGATCTCGAGCTGTCGAACATTCTCTCCTCCATCGGTCACGGGATCACACCTGACGTCCGCTTAGACGCCGCCGCTGACCCAACGGTTGAAACGCCCGAACGAACTTCCGGGTCCGGGGAGTGCGCGGTATCTTCGCATCCATGAATACGCGAAGGAGCACTCCCGGGATTCGCGGCACGCGCTGGACGCCCGAAGACAGCGCCGAATTGTACCAGGTGGGTGCGTGGGGGCAGGGGTACTTCGACATCTCGGCAGACGGGCACGTCCTGGTCCGGCCGCACGCCGCCAGCGATGCCGAGATCGACCTGCTTGAGGTCGTCGAGGGGCTGCGCGACCGCGACCTCAAGGCGCCGCTGCTGATCCGTTTCTCCGAGATCCTGGCCCACCGGCTGCGCACGCTGCGCGATGCGTTCCAGGCCGCGATCGATGAGAATGAGTTCGAGGGTCGGTACGTGGCCGTGTACCCGATCAAGGTCAATCAGCAGCGCCCGGTCGTGGAGGAGGTCTACCGCTACGGTACCGACTACGACTTCGGACTGGAGGTCGGCTCGAAGCCGGAGCTGCTGGCCGTGATGGCGATGACCGAGGACGCGCCAGATCGCCTGATCGTGTGCAACGGATTCAAAGACGACAGCTATATCGAGGCCGTCATCCTGTCGGCGAAGCTGGGCCGGAACATCATTCCCGTGGTCGAGAACTTCAGCGAGCTCCGGCTGCTGCTGAAGCACGCGGATCGATACGAGCTGAAGCCGAAGATCGGCGTCCGCGTGAAGCTGGCGAGCCAGGGCGCCGGGCGGTGGCGGGATTCGGCCGGCGAGAAATCGAAGTTCGGCCTGTTCGTCAGCGAGGTGCTCGAGATGGTCGAGCTCCTCACGGCGCACGGGATGCTGGACTGCCTGAAGCTCGTCCACTGTCACACGGGCAGCCAGATCCAGGACATCCGGCGCCTGAAGGAAGCGGTCGGAGAGCTGAGCCACATCTATGCCGAGCTCGTGCGCCTGGGCGTGGGGATCGAGTACGTGGACGTCGGCGGCGGCCTCGGTGTGGATTACGACGGCAGCCGGACGAACTATCCTTCGTCGATGAACTACACGCTCAATGAATACGCCGGCGAGGTGGTATACCGGATCGCCAGCGTCTGCAACGAGCGCGACGTGCCGCACCCGACGATCATCAGCGAGTCGGGGCGGGCGATGGCCGCCTATCAGAGCGTTCTCGTGGTCAACGTCCTGGGCGCCTCCGGTCCCGGCGCGACCTATGCCGGCGCCGTCGAGGTGTCGGACGACGAAGATCTCCCGCAGCCGATTCGCGACCTGGTGTACGCCTACGAATCCGTCCACGAGAGGACACTGGTCGAGGCGTACCACGACGCGATTCAGGCGAGGGAGCAGGCGCTGAACCTGTTCAACCTCGGCTATCTGAGTCTCGAACTCCGCGGCCTTGCCGAGCAGCTGTTCTGGGCCACCTGCGCCCGTGTCGCCGACGTGACGGCCCGGATGGATGCGCCTCCCGAAGAGCTGGAGCCGCTGGAGGAGATTCTCAGCGAGACCTACTTCTGCAATTTCTCGTTGTTCCAGTCGTTGCCGGACAGCTGGGCGATCGGCCAGCTGTTCCCGATCATGCCGATCCACAGGCTCGACGAGGAACCGACGCACCGCGCGGTGCTGGCCGACATGACCTGTGACTCCGACGGAAAGATCGACCGGTTCGTGGACGTGCGGGACGTGCGAAAGTCACTCGAAGTGCATCAGCTCCGGCCTGGAGAGGATTACTACCTCGCCGTGTTCCTGGTCGGCGCTTACCAGGAGACGCTCGGCGACCTCCACAACCTGTTCGGTGACACGCACGTCGTGCACATCGGACTCCATGAGCAGGGCGGCTGGTCGATCGAGGAATTCGTGAAGGGAGACACGGCGCGCGAGGTGCTCGGGTACATGCAGTACGAGACGGACCGCTTGTATCCGAGACTGGTCCGGGACTGCGAGGCGGCAGTGCGTGCCGGGCGCATGACGCTCCCCGAGACCCGAACCCTGCTGCGGTTCTATCAGAACGCGCTGGAGGGATACACCTACCTGGAGTCGCTCCAGTGAACGGGTATGTGTCGACTCCGGGAGACCTCGCCTATCCACCGTTTCTCGGCGACGACGGCGCCACCGCCGATCCTGCAACGGCAGCGGCGGCAATCATACCGGTGCCGTATGACCTGACGAGCACCTGGCGAAAGGGCGCCGATCGTGGACCCGCGGCGCTGCTCGACGCATCCGGGACCATCGAGTTGTACGACATTGAAACGGACTCCGAGCCGTGGAAGCGGGGCATCGTCACACTGCCTCCGATCCTCCACGATGGGGGGCCCGAAGAGCTGGCGAAGCTCGTTCGGACCGCCACGGCTGAAGTCCTGGCTCGCGGCGCGATGCCCGTCGTGATCGGGGGCGAGCACTCTGTGACGATCGGGGCAATCGAGGCCGCAGCCGAGGCCTTCCCTGGAATCGGAGTGCTGCAGATCGACGCGCACGGCGACACGCGCGAATCGTACGAGGGCTCGACCCACAACCATGCCTGCGTGATGGCCCGGGCCCGCGAACGCTGCCCGATCGTGCAGGTCGGCATTCGCGCCGTGGACGCTTCGGAGATGCCCGGGCTCGATCCCGCCCGGGTGTTCTGGGCGCACCAGATCGCCCCGCGCGGCGACACCGGCTGGATGGACGAGGTCGTGAAGCTGCTGCCGGAGACGGTCTACCTGACGATCGACCTGGACGCGTTCGATCCGTCCGTGCTCCCCGCCACGGGGACCCCGGAACCCGGCGGGCTGGGCTGGTACGAGGTGAACGAGCTCGTGCGGCGGCTGGCGCGCAGCCGGCGGATCGTCGGATTCGACGTCGTAGAACTGCTTCCGCTGCCGGGCGAGCACGCGAGCGACTTCATCGCGGCCAAGCTGGTGCACCGGGTGCTGGCGGAGGTGTTCGCGGCGCGCAGATCCGACTGACCGTTACCAGTCCAGCAGGTAGGCGAAGATCAGCGGCACCACGATCGTCGCGTCGGACTCGATCACGAACATCGGGGTCGTGATGTCGAGCTTGCCCCAGGTGATCTTCTCGGTCGGGACCGCGCCGGAATAGGATCCGTAGCTGGTGGTCGAGTCGCTGATCTGGCAGAAGTAGCCCCAGTAGGGGCAGGGGAGCTCCAGGTCCTGGTGAATCAGCGGCACGACGCAGATCGGAAAGTCCCCGGCGATTCCTCCCCCGATCTGGAAGAACCCGATGGTATTCGTGACCTCTTCGGCCGACACCGTGGCGCCGTGCTCGCCCGATCGGGACCCGGCGCCGGCTGACGCGATCGCCTCCTTCGCGGTCCGGCCCATGGTTGTCTCCAGGTACCAGTCTGCGAGCGCCAGCATGTAGTCGACCCCGCTGCCCACGATGCTGGTCCGTGAGAGGTCCCCGCGGATCACGTTCGCAGCGAGGATGTTGCCCATAGTCGAATCTTCCCAGCCGGGCACGAACAGCGGCAGATCCCGCCTGGCAGCCGCCACGAGCCAGGAGTCCTCGGGATCGACCTGGTAGGCGTCGTCCAGCACTCCGCTCCTGATCAACTCGTAGAAATACTCGTGTGGCAGACGTCGCTCACCGGCGGCGTCCGCCTGCCTCCATACTTCGAGTATGTGTGTCTCGAGGGCACGAAACGCCTTTTCCTCGGGGATGCAGGTGTCTGTCACCCGGTTCAGCCCGCGGCTCTCGAGGTCCTTCTCCTGCTCGGGCGTCAGATTCCGCCAATTCGGAATTCGAACGTAGTGATCATGGGCCACGAGGTTGAACAGGTCCTCCTCGAGATTCGCGCCCGTGCAGGTGATCGCGTGCACGAGGTCGCGCCTGATCATCTCCGCCAGCGACAGGCCGAGCTCCGCGGTGCTCATCGCACCGGCCAGCGTGACCATCATCTTCCCGCCGGCATCGACGTGGACCCGGTATGCCTCCGCCGCATCCCGCAGCGTCGCGGCGTTGAAGTGGCGGTAATGATTGCGGACGAATTCGTTCACTCTCATGCCGGCGCTCCGCACCTCGTGTGGGTGTGACATCGATCCGGCGTCAGGTTAGCGTGCGGCGATCATTCCCGGCAATCCGGGCTGTCCACCGGTCACGGTTGCGCGGTCGGGTGCCGGTACCCGAGCATTCCACCAGGCCGGGTCGTCCGGGCCCGGCGAGGAACTGGATCGGGAGAGGTCATGCAGCTCGAATTCTGGGGTGCGGCACGCGAGGTCACCGGGTCGATGCACCTGCTTCGGGTCGGGCGGAAGAACCTGCTAATCGACTGCGGACTCGCGCAGGGCCGTCGGAAGCATGCGTTCGAACGGAATCGGAATCTGCCGTTCGACGCCTCGACGATCGACGCCGTGATCCTCACGCATGCGCACATCGACCACTCCGGGAATCTCCCCACGCTCGCGCGCAACGGATTCCGCGGGAAGATTTTCACGACGTCGGCCACCGAGGACCTGTGCGGTCACATGCTGGTCGACTCGGCTCACATCCAGAAGTCGGACGTCCGGTACGTGAACCGACGCAGGAAGAAGGAAGGGAAGCGCCCGTTCGAGCCGCTGTACCAGATCGGAGACGTGCGCAAGGCGCTCTCCCGGTTCCGTGCGATCGACTATCATTCCTGGTTCACGCCGGTGGACGGCGTACGCGCCCTGTTCCTCGACGCCGGTCACATTCTCGGCTCGGCGAGCGTGATCCTCGAGGTCACGGAGGGCGGTCGGACACGGCGGATTGCGTTCAGCGGCGACATCGGCAGAAAGGGACTGCCGATCCTGCGCGACCCCGAGATTCCGCATGGGGCCGATTTCGTGATCATGGAGAGCACCTATGGCGATCGGTTGCACGAGCCGGCCAGTGCCGCAAAGGGATACCTGCGTGAATGCGCCTCGTCGACGGCTGAAAAGCGCGGCGTGCTGCTGGTCCCAGCGTTCGCCCTCGGCCGGACCCAGGAGGTCGTGTACCGGCTGAACCAGCTGTGGGAGGAAGGCGCCCTGCCGCCGATCGACGTGTACGTGGACAGTCCCCTGGCCGTCAACGTGACCGAGGTGTTCGGACGCCACCCGGAGTGCTGGGACGCGGACATGATCGAAACGACCCGCAACGATCGGGATGGGAACGCGCTCGGGTTTCGGAGACTGCGTTACGTGCAGAGCGTCGAGGAATCGAAGTCACTGAACTCGAAGCCGGGGCCGATGATCATCATCAGCGCGTCCGGGATGTGCGAGGGTGGCCGCATTCTCCATCACCTGTCCAATAATCTCGACAAGCCTTCTACCGCGGTCCTGTTCGTCGGCTACCAGGCGGCGAACACTCTCGGAAGGAAGATCCTCGAGGGCCGCAGCCCCGTTCCGATCCTCGGCACGATGGTCGAAGTCAACGCACGGATCGAACGCGCCGACAGCTACAGTGCCCACGCGGACCGCAATGAACTCATCGCGTGGGCGGAGTCGGCACGGGAGACGGGCAACATCCAGAAGTACTTCCTGGTTCACGGGGAGCCCGAGTCGGCGGACTCGCTCGCCGCGGCGCTGCGGGAGCGGGGGACGGCTGAAGTACTGGTTCCGGAACGGGGACAGGCGTTCGAGCTCTAGATGGACTCGCTCGCCCAGTCTTCGAGGTTCTGGCGGATCACGTGGACGGCTTCGTCCACGGTGTCCACGCATATCGGGATCTCCAGGTCCTGCGGGTCTGCCAGTCGCGGGTCGCTCGACAGCCAGTACTTGCTGCCCCACTCGACCAGCGACTTCCATTGCTCACCGACGAATACGAGCGGGCGGTTCCGCAAGTGATCGACCTGGATCAGCTGCCAGACCAGCATCGCTTCGAGGGTCGTACCGATCCCGCCGCCCATGACGACGAACGCGCTGGAAAGCTGCACGAAGTGGTGCAGCCTCGAGAAGAAGGTCCCGTGGTGGTAGAGCTTCTCGACGTATGGATTCGACTCCTGCTCGTGCGGCAGCTCGACGTTGAGACCGAAGGAATAGGTGCGATCGAGGACATCTCCTTCGTGCTCGCCCTCGTTGGCGGCCTGCATCAGGCCCGGCCCGCCGCCAGTGACGATGTCGCAGCCCATCGCCGCAAGCTCCGCCGACAGCCGCTTCACGTCCTCGTACAGCGCGTCGCCGGGACGGATGCGTGACGAGCCGAACATCGTAACCCGGTAGTAGGTCGGACGCGGCGGGAGCACGGCCGAGAGGTTGTCTACCACCTCCCACAACTCTCGCAGTGACGCCTCAAGGACCTTGTAGGTCAGCCGGGCATCCTCTGACGACAACGCCGGCGTGCGGATACGGATCGCTTCTGACCCGTTGTCTACCAGCGTGTCTTCGGCCTTCTCGATGCCGTTGTCCTGTCGATCGTTCATCCGTCCTCCGTTACGTCCGCTGCGAGGTCGTCCTCCGGAGCCAGGATCGCCAGATATGTGCCGTCGGCGAACGGCCGCACCTCTTCCAGCAGCAATCCCGCGCGGAGACCGCGATCGCGCAGCGTTTCGGGGCCGATGTACAGGAAAGGAAACGGTTCACCGCGCACTCCGTCATACTCCAGCTGGAATTGCACTTCGCCGCCGAATCGCCCGTCCTGCAGCAGCAGATCATCCTGAGCGTCTTCGGGCTCGAGCCACTGTCGCGGATCGGTCGAGTCGGCGACGATCCGGCCGCCTGGTGCCAGGAGGCGTCGCGCTGATTCCAGCAGCGGCACGAGTCCGTCAAGTGTGCCCGCGAGACCGAGGCCGTTCATCAGCATCAGCACCGTGTCGGCCTGGCCGGCCGGAAGTTCATCCAGCGCGCACACCGTGACGCGCGGGAGGCCTCGCTCCTGGAGCAGGGAGGCGATCTCAGGCAGCGACTCGACCGCGAGCACGTCGTGACCCCGCTCGAGCAGCGCCAGGGTGTGCGGTCCAGCTCCGGCACCAACGTCGATCACGCGTGTTCCGCAAAGCTCCAGCGCCTCGCGTTCGAGCGGCGGAAAATCGTC
>Ga0316193_10000814_pt1 | contig 20130 bp, 17 predicted proteins | sample MerIslsedime2_MG_FD_207735 | JGI IMG/M metagenome (GOLD analysis project Ga0316193, IMG submission 207735) | Coastal sediment microbial communities from Maine, United States - Merrow Island sediment 2 | ecosystem: Environmental > Aquatic > Marine > Coastal > Sediment | place: USA: Maine... | reverse complement strand
CGACAATGAATATCAATTACTGAATTGGTGGCGGAGAGAAAGGGATTCGAACCCTCGATACGGTTAGTGCAATAGCCGGAAATACCGAAGTAATTTCAGGGCGTTAAAACCAGAGACATCGAGCCATGAACCGTCCTTTCCACTGGACTTCCCCGTGTTCTGGAGCGGTACTGTGTGGGAGGCGGCAGGCAAAAGGCGACCCTGCCGGGCTTATCCCTGGTCTGCAATGCCGGGGCTTCAGGTGGTGCAAGGCGGCGCATCAAGCGTCGCCGTAAACTGGAGACCCACCTGATGAAAACCACAATGAAATCCCGCCGCACATCGACCAAAAAGCCGGCCCGCACGCCGACGCAAAAGATCCCTGCACCGGCCTCTGCGCCACGGCCTGGCGGCAAGCTCGGCCTCATCGTCGACAAGTTGGCTGCGAAGCACGGCGTTACGGCGGACGAACTCGTAAAAGCAACGGGCTGGCAGCGGCACTCCGTGCTCGGCGCGCTGAGCAAGCTCAGGTCCCGCGGCTTCCATTTCGACCTCGACGTCAATGCCGACCGCAAGGCCTACCGCCTTTCAGCGCGGAATGGCTGAGCCATGCGAGACCGCGCAGAGGCAAAGAAGGAGGGCGTCGCGACGGAGATTGCGGCGCTGTCCAGCACGAGCCATGCCGAACTACGACTAGCATGGCGGCGGCTCTATAAAGCGTATCCGCCCAAATTCCTGAACAGGAATTTACTTGAACTTGGGGTCGCCTGGAAGATCCAGGAGCGAGCCTTCGGCGGGCATAGTGCTGCCACCAAACGCCAACTTGACGCGCTCGCTGATGCGCTGGAGACCAATGCCGATATCGCGAAGTCCAGGCGCGTTGCACTTCGCCCTGGCGCAAAGCTGGTCCGCGAATGGCGAGGTGAGACCCATGAAGTCGTCGTCCTAGAAGACGGCTTCTCCTGGCGTGGTAAACAATGGCGCTCACTGTCGCTCATCGCTCGCGAAATCACCGGCACGAGATGGTCCGGTCCGCGATTTTTCGGAATAGGGCCGAGAGACTCGAATGACGGCGCGTTTCGGAGGCAGCCACATGAATAGCCGCCAAACACGGCCTCGTTCCAACGGCGCAGCGGTTGTCCGCTGCGCCATCTATACCCGTAAATCGTCCGAGGAGGGCTTGAGCCAGGATTTTAATTCGCTCGACGCGCAGCGCGAGGCCTGTGAGGCCTACATCGTCAGCCAGAAGAGCGCCGACTGGATGGCGCTCCCGGGCATGTACGATGACGGCGGGATTTCCGGTGGCACCATGGAACGGCCTGCGTTGAAGCGCTTGCTCGCTGACATCGAGGCAGGGCGGGTCGACACGGTCGTCGTCTACAAAGTCGACCGTCTGACGCGCTCGCTCAACGACTTCGCCAAGATTGTCGAGACGTTCGACGCCAAGGGCGTCTCCTTCGTCTCAGTGACCCAGCAGTTCAACACGACCACGTCGATGGGCCGGTTGACGCTCAACATGCTGCTTTCGTTCGCGCAGTTCGAGCGTGAGGTGACCGGAGAGCGAATCCGCGACAAGATCGCCGCATCAAAAAAGAAGGGCATGTGGATGGGCGGCAACCCACCGCTCGGCTATGATGTTCCGGTCGTCGGCACGAGCGAAGCGAGCGATCGCAAACTGGTCGTGAACGCGGCCGAGGCCGACACGGTCCGCCACATCTTCCGCCGGTTTGCTGACCTGAAATCGGTTCTGGCCTTGCAATACGAGCTGAACCGGGCCGGCATCGTCAGCAAGATGCGGACGGATCGCTACGGCCGTCCGACCGGCGGCAAACCGCTGGCCCGTGGCGCGCTCTATCTGATGCTGCAGAACCGAATCTATCGCGGCGAGATCGTCCACAAGGACAAGGTCTATCCCGGTTTGCACGACGCCATCATTGACGAGGCGCTGTGGGATGAGGTGCAGCGCGCCCTCGCTGAAAACCGGGTCGAGCGCGTCACACGGTCCAAGGCCGCTGCCCCCAGCCTGTTGACCGGCCTCGTCTACGATGCGACTTGCGAGCGCATGTCCCCAACCCACGCCGACAAGAAAGGTATGCGTTACCGCTACTACGTCAGCCAATCACTTATCAAACGCGGTCGGCCGACGGCCGAGGCAGCTGCCTGTCGCGTGCCGGCCGCCGACCTCGAAACGCTCATCGAGGATCGCATCTGCGCACTCTTCCGCGATGTTGCCCGCATCCACGAGTCCGCGGGTGACGGCACCGTGGCCGAGCGCAAGGCAGCGGTCGCGCATGCGACTGCACTGGCTGACCGCTGGTGGGATCTGCCTGCGAGCCATCGGCGCGTTCTGTTGCAGGCGTTGGTTGTGCGGATCGAGGTTCGGGCCAAGTCCGTGCACCTGACCGTTCGCCTGTCGGCGCTAACTGCCATCACGAAGCCCGATCTCGACATTCTACGCTTGCCCTCGGACATCAACGGCCCGACCGAGTCGCTCATCATACCCGCGTGGGTCAAGCGCACCGGGACGTCCAACAAGCTGCTCATCCCTGGTGCCGTCGGGCCCGTGCATCTCAAGGCGGACCGCAGTCTGCTCCGCTTGATCGGTCAGGCTCACCGCTGCCGAAGGCTACTCGACCGGTCCACGCCTGATATGAGAATGGCCGAGATCGCGGCGCAGGCAAATCTCAGCCCATCCTACTTCTCTCGAGTACTTCGACTGAGTTTCCTGTCGCCGGACATCACGAAAGCAATTCTGCAAGGCCGCCAGCCATCCGAGTTGACGGCAAACCGCCTTATGACCGAGGGGCGGCTGTCTGCGGCGTGGGCTGAGCAGAGCGATGGCCTCGGGCTGGCCTGAAATCACCCCCTAAGATCCAGAGATTTTGGATAGTCCGACCGGACTTTCGTACCACCAAAAGTGTTGTAAGAGACTATTGGCGCCGACGGCCGAAATCATCGGCACCGGAGCGGTCTATCGTCACTGACATGTCAGCCGCAAAGCCGCTAACCGGCGGAAACTACGGGACTAATTCGAAACTTATGAGAACCTTATTTTGTCGTTCAATATCAACGACTTAGTCGTGGCGGAGAGAGAGGGATTCGAACCCTCGAGACGGTTACCCGCCTACACGCGTTCCAGGCGTGCGCCTTCGACCACTCGGCCATCTCTCCTTGAAGCGCCGCACTATAGCGATACGCCTTTGCGGTTCAAGCGAGCTGAACGAGTTGGGGCCCGCCGTGAATCCAGCGTTTGAACGGGAACGCAGGATCGCTTATCTAAACGGAAACCTGAGGTCCACTGTCTATGCGCTTTGTCCTACGCACACTTGGGATCTGGCTCCTTCTGCTAGCCATGGTCGCCGCTGTTGTTGATGCCACGAAAAGTCTGGCGGGGGGCGGCGCGTGGGTGGTCACGCCCCTGGGCGAGCAGTGGCGGCAACTGGCTCCGGAAATGCTTGGCGGCTTTCGGCAATGGATCATCGATAGCGTGGGGGCTTGGCTCTGGGACCCCATCCTTCTATCGATCCTCGCAGCCCCGACTTGGGTGGTGTTCGGCATTCTCGGCGTCTTGCTCTATTGGCTCGGCCAGAAGCGCAAAGAGGTCGAGGTGTTCATCAACTAGCGGGCAGCTAGCGCGGATGTGATTTGGCGCGCAAGGCAGGGGCAGGGCAGACTCTTTGCTTGCCCGATAACGGAGAACCCCATGTTCGGTTTCACGCGCAAACCCCTTTCGATCCCGAGTGCCGATGAGGTGCTGCCTGGCCGCGCCGACCCGATCCCGACGGCCAAGACCCATTTCGTGACCGGCGCTTCCCTCAAAGGGCCTTATCCGGATGGCGCCGAACAGGCTTTGTTCGGGCTTGGGTGTTTCTGGGGCGCGGAGCGGAAATTCTGGGAGACCCAAGGCGTGATCGTCACAGCGGTGGGCTATGCAGGTGGGCCAACCCCAAATCCCACTTACGAGGAAGTGTGCTCAGGTCTGTCCGGGCATACAGAGGCTGTGCTTGTGGTGTTTGATCCAAAGACGGTCAGCTATGAGGACCTTCTGAAGACGTTCTGGGAAAGCCACGACCCGACCCAAGGCATGCGCCAAGGCAATGATGTGGGCACCCAGTACCGCTCGGCGATCTATACGGTCTCGGAGGCGCAAACGCGCGCCGCATCGGCCTCGAAGGCGGCCTATGAGAGAGCGCTTGAGGCTCAAGGCATGGGCCCGATTACGACCGAAATTGCGCCCGCACCCGCCTTCTACTTCGCTGAGGACAACCATCAGCAATATTTGGCCAAGAATCCGTCCGGCTATTGCGGGCTTGGCGGCACGGGCGTTGCCTGCCCCATCGGGACCGGCGTCGAGGCTTAAGACTTTTCTTCGGATAAGACTTAGCTTCGGATGAAGCCCACAATATCCTTGGTCTTGGCCAGGATCGGATCGGCGATGTCGCGGGCTTTGCGGGCTCCGTCGGCGAGTATCCGGTCGATCTCCACGGGATCGCTGAGCAGTCTCCTCATCTCATCGCCAATGGGCGTGAGCTTCTCTGTCGCAAGCTCGCCAAGCGCGCCCTTGAACGTGGAGAATGGCGCATTGCCGTAGTCGCTCAGCACCTCTTCTTTGCTCTTGCTTGCGAGCGCGGCAAAAATCCCGATGAGATTATCGGCCTCAGGGCGCTCCTTCAGGCCCTCCACCTCGCTTGGCAGCGACTCGGGGTCGGTCTTTGCCTTTCTGATCTTCTTCGCGATGGTATCCGCATCGTCCGTGAGATTGATGCGGCTGAGGTCGGAAGAGTCGGACTTCGACATCTTTTTCGTGCCGTCCCGGAAACTCATCACGCGCGTTGCGGGTCCTGCAATGATCGGCTCGGGCAGCGGGAAGAAGCCGTCCGGATAGTCTTCGCGCGCGATCGTCTTGGCGAAATCGTTGTTGAATTTCTGCGCGATGTCGCGTGCAAGCTCAATGTGCTGCTTCTGGTCCTCGCCGACGGGCACGTGGGTTGCGTGGTAGAGCAACACATCCGCCGCCATCAGATTCGGGTAGACGTAAAGGCCGGCCGACTTGTTCTCGCGGTCCTTGCCGGCCTTCTCCTTGAACTGGGTCATGCGGTTGAGCCACCCAATGCGCGACACGCAGTTCAAAATCCACGCGAGTTCGGCGTGGCCCGGCACCTGACTCTGATTGAAGATCGTATGGCGCACCGGATCGATGCCTGAGGCGATGAAGGCCGCCGTCACCTCACGCGTGTTGTGCGCAAGCTCATCCGGGTCCTGGAACACGGTAATGGCGTGGAGATCGACCACGCAGTAGAGGCATTCATAGTCGGCCTGAAGCGCGACAAACCGCGTGATCGCGCCGAGATAGTTGCCCAGATGCAGATTTCCCGTCGGCTGGACGCCGGAGAAAACGCGCGGTTTGTGTTTTTGTGTCTGTTGCATGCCGTGCCCCTCAATTCCCGCGCGTTATGGCGTGGGGGCGGCGCGCACGCAAGGTCAGACTGTGAGGGTCAGACTGTACGGCGCTAGCCTAAGGCCTCTTCCATCGCGCGAATCTGATCGGCGATCTCAACGACGCGCTGGGCCATGTCGAAATGGAGCCGCTCCACCATGTGGCCCTCCACCACGATGACGCCCTTCTTTTCATTCTCCGGCAGACCGAAGGCATCAATAACTTTGCGCGACCACTCGACCTCCTCTTGGCTCGGCGAGAAGATCTCGTTGCACGGTCCGACCTGGGCCGGATGGATCAGGGTTTTCCCATCCATGCCGAGGATGCGCCCTTTCTCGCACTCATCGCGCAGGCCCTCCTCATCGCGGAAATCGTTGTAGACGCCATCAAGAATATCGAGCTTGTAGGCCCGTGCCGCCACCAGTGTCATGGCGAGCCAAGGCACCACGGCGAAGCGATTGTGGAGCGCACGGGCCCGCGATTCCTTGATGAGATCGTTGGTCCCCATCACGAGGCAATCGAGCCGGTTGTCTCTATAGACAGCTCTTGCGGCGATGGTCCGGGCGTTGAGGATGGCCATGGGCGTTTCCATCATGGCCCACAACCGCACTTTCTCGGGCGCATGCACGCTTTGCAGGAGCTTCGCGGCCGAGATGATGTCTCCTGAATGGATGACCTTGGGCACAAGGATAGCGTCTGGTGCGGCGTCGCATGCGGCGAGAATGTCAGCCGCCCCCCAAGGCGTTTCCAGTGCGTTGACGCGGATCACCACTTCTCGGTCGCCATAGCCGCCTTGCTTCACCGCGGCACAGACCTGTTCCCGGGCGGCCACCTTCGCATCGGGCGCCACAGCGTCTTCCAGATCGAAGATCAGCGCATCGGCCATGATCGTCTTGGCCTTTTCCAAGGCGCGTGCATTGGACCCGGGCATATATAGAGCACTTCGGCGTGGACGGCCTGCCATCTGTTCTTTCCTCACTGGATGAGTCAGCGCGATGCTGCACTGCAACATAACAGGGGAAACATAGCGAAGCGGACGAGACGTGCAACCCGGATCTTGAGCAAAATCAGCGGCAAAAATCAGCGCCCTAAGAGGTCCTTGAGAAGTGTGCGCGGTTTCATGGCGCCGGCAAGGGCGCCGCAGACGAAATAGGTCGCAAGGCCACCCGCGATCAGAAGCGCGAGCGCGCCCACCTGCACGAGGGGCCCTTGAGCGGGATCGAAATAGGCGCGGAGCAGATAGGCCAAGCCCCAGAGCATGAGCCCCATGGCAACGCTTGCTGCGATAATGCCGAAGAGCGCACGGCGGCACCCGCGATCGAGGGCAAATTCTCCGCGCGCGCGCAAGCCGGCCCCGAGAAGGGCGACGTTGATCCAGCCTGCAAGCGCCGTGGCAATCGCAATCCCCACCCCGCCGAGGACCGAGAACAGCACAAAACAGAGCACCACGTTCGAGGCGATGGCGGCCAGGGCATAGACCATGGGCGTTTTCGTGTCCTCGCGGGCAAAGAAGCTTGGGCTCAGCACCTTGATCAACACAAAAGCCGGCATCCCGAACGCGAGTGCCGAGAGGAGCTGAGCAGACACGCGCGCATCCTCAGCGTTGAACGCACCGCGCTCGAACAGCACCTGCACGATCGGCCCTGAGGCGACAAACAGCGCGACGGCTGCGGGCAGTGCCAGCATCAGTGAAAATTCGAGCGCATGATTCTCACTGGCGATGACGGCGTCTTTGTCGCCCGCGCGAAGCTTGTGGCTGAGATCGGGCAGGAGCACGACACCAACCGCGACACCGATCAGGGCAATGGGGAGCTGGAAGATCCGATCCGCATAATAGAGCCAAGAGATGACACGCTCCTCCAAGCTTGCGAAGATCGTGGCCGTGAACATCGTGATTTGCATCATGCCGCCGGCGATCATTCCGGGCCCAGCAAGATGTAGGAGCCGCTTCATCTCCGGTGTGAACCGGGGCGCCCTGAGTGCCAGCCGCAGTCCGGCCCACCAGGCCGCAAAGGCCACAATGGCAAACTGAAGAAGGCCGGTTATGGTCACAGCCGAGACGAGCGACAGAGCTGCCATTTCCTGATCGGTCGAGTCCATGGTGATCAGACCGAGCAAAACGGCGATCAACCCGACATTCAGGAGGCCTGGCACCAGGGCCGCGATCGCAAAGCGCCCATGGGCATTGAGCAGCCCAATATAGAGAGCAACCCCAGACATGAAGACGAGATAGGGCAGCGCAATCCGCGTAAGCAGCACCGCGAATTGAAACTTGCCAGGGTCCTCGGCGAAACCCGGTGCGAGCACAAGCATCAGCCAAGGCATGGCGATTTCGGCTAGCACCACGATGGCCACCATGACCACTGTGAGCGCCGAAAAGGCGTCGGCAGCAAAACGAAGAGCGTCTCGTTCTCCGCCCGCATAAAGTCTCTTCGTGAAAAGGGGAATGAACGCGGTGCTGAATGCGCCTTCAGAGAAGATGCGCCGGAACATGTTGGGCACGCGAAACGCCACAAAGAAGGCATCTGTCACGGATGAGGCGCCCAGCACCGCTGCAATCAGAACGTCGCGGACAAAGCCGAGTACGCTGGAGACAGCATTCATCCCGCCGACCGTGGCGAACCCGCGATAAAGCTTCATGGATTGAGCGCCATTGAGAGAAAGGCTAGGATTGGAGAGTTCTTTTTTGGCTCCTGTGAGCCAAGGACGCGGCTGCCTCGATAAAGGGCTGCTGCGTTCCTAAGACATCTCGAGTTCCGGCTCCTGTGTTTTCGCTAGCACGCGGGTCAGCCTTTCGCGGACGCGCGCCTCGCGGGTGGAACTCGTGATCTTCTTACCGGTCAGGTCTGTCACGTAGAACACGTCCACGGCTTTCTCGCCGAACGTTGCGATGTGGGCCGAGGCAATGTCGAGATTGAGGTTGGAAATCTCACGTGTGACCTCAAAAAGGAGGCCAGGTCTATCGAGGCCGTTAATCTCAATCACAGTCAACGCGTCAGACAGATTGTTGTCGATGACCACTTGCGGTTCCACGGTGAAGGCCGAGAGCCGAGACGTCCCGACCGACTTGCTCTTGATCACGTCAACCACGTAGGCCTCGCCCCTCAGCATGCGCTCGATAGACAAGGCAATCTTTTTGGCGCGCCGCTCCTCATCCTCGGCCCGTTCGAATTCCCGCTCCAGATGAATGGTGTCGAGCGCCATGCCGTCGCGCGTTGTCGAGATTTGCGCGTCGGCGATATCGGCACCCGCACCGGTACATGCACCTGCGACCATCGACAGCAGCGAGGGATGGTTTGGCGCAAGGAGCGTCAGCTCCGTCACGCCACGAAAAGCGTCGGTCGAGATATGGGTGACGATGTGACTGTCTTGCTGCTCCGCCCCGCGCATCAACTCCGCATGCGTGACGATGACATCGAGTTCTGTCCTGAGCCAATAGGCCGGATAATGGCGTGCGATAAAGCGGTCGAGATCTTCTTCAGGCCAATCTGACAGGCGCTCGCGCAATTCGTGCTGCGTGCGTGCTGTGCGCTGCGTCCGCGTGAGCTCGGTATGACCGCCACCCAAAAGCGGCTCGGTCTCGAAATATAGCGTGCGCAAGAGCTGGCCTTTCCAACCGGTCCATGTGCCAGGACCGACGGCGCAGATATCGCAAATCGACAAGATGAGAAGCAGCTTGAGCCGCTCGCGGCTCTGCACGATCTTGGCGAAGTCGCGGATGGTCTTTGGGTCATTCAGATCGCGGCTCTGGGCAAATAGGCTCATCGTCAAATGTTGCTCGATCAGCCAGGACACCGTCTCGGTCTCCGCCGCGGTTAAGCCCAAGCGCGGGCAAAGTTCCCGGGCAATCCGTGCACCCGCAATGGAATGATCCTCATCGCGACCCTTGGCCACGTCATGCAGCAGCGCGGCAACATAGAGCGCCCGGCGATTGTCGATGGTCTTGATGATCTCGTTCGCCAACGGATGATCGGCCGCATGCCGGCCTCGCTCAATGGCATCGAGATAGCCGATCGTGCGGACCAGGTGCTCGTTCACCGTGAAATGGTGGTACATGTTGAACTGCATCATCGACACGACCCGCCCGAACTCGGGGATGAACCGGCCAAGGACTCCCGCCTCGGTCATTTTCCGCAAAGACGCCTCCGGGTTACGCGCCGATGTCAGCAACTTCAAGAACAGCCGGTTGGCTGTCGGATCCTGCCGCAGCTTGTCGTCGATCAGCCTGAAGTTACTGCGAATTTGACGCATCACCTGAGGCGAAAGTGCAGCCTGGCTCTCATCGGCGACCACGAACAGACGGATAATATTCACCGGATCGTTCTTAAAGGCATCCTTGACGACTGTGGAGATGCGGCCGTTCTCAATGCGGAAGTCGGATGTGCGGCGCAACTTGGCGCGGCGCCGCCAATTGAACGGCGCCAAGAGCGCATTGAGAGACGGCACGGATTTGAGCTGTTTCAACTCCAGCGCGGTACAGACGATGCGGGTCAGCTGACCAACTTCCAGCGCGACGAGAAAATAGTGCTTCATGAAGCGCTCAACGCCGCTGAGCCCCGCATGGGCACGGTAGCCCAGCCGCTCGGCCATCTCGCGCTGAAGATCGAAGCTGAGCCGCTCTTCCGAGCGCCCTGTCAGGAAGTGGAGATGACAACGCACAGTCCACAGAAAAAACTCACAGCGGCGGAAGCTGCGATACTCACCACGCGTGAAGACACCCGCCTCGACGAACTCCTCCTCGGCCTGATCGGGATAGATGTGTTTAGCAAGCCAGTGGAGAGTATGTAGATCGCGCAAGCCGCCGGTGCCTTCCTTGACATTGGGCTCGACGAGATAGCGCGATGCACCAGTGCGCGAGTGCCGTGAATCCTGCTCCGCGAGCTTTGCCTCCACAAAGGCGCGCGCATCGACATCGAGCACCTCGCGGCGGAATCTGTGCAAATACTCGGCGAATAGTTTTTCGTCGCCGAGAAGCAATCGGGAATCGAGCAACGCCGTGCGGATCGTCATATCGGCCATGCTCAACCGCACGCATTGGCTGATCGTCCGCGCCGCGTGGCCGACTTTGAAGCCAAGATCCCATAAGAGATACAGGATGTATTCCGCGACGCTCTCGCCCCAAGCCGTTTGCTTGTAGGGAAGCAGAAACAACAGATCGATATCCGATCCCGGCGCCAGCAGCCCACGTCCATAGCCGCCTTGGGCCACCACAGCCATGCGCTCGGAGGTCGAGGGGTTCTCTGCCCGATAGACATGGGTTGTCGTGAAGTCATAGGCGAGCCTGATCAGCGCATCTTGAAAATCGGAGAGCCCTGCGGCGCACGCGCGGCCATCACCATCCGTATAGAGTTGAAGCTGAGCCATGGCCCGGGCTTCTTCGACAAGAGGCTTCAAATACGCAACGAGCTCTGCACGAAGCTGGGTGTCCTGGCCTTGATGCGCGCGCGCAAGATCTGCCGTTTCGTCCCGCAGATGGCCGAAATCGAAATAGGGAGCTTTTCTCAACGCCGTTTGGTCCATAACAGGCGACCCTAGCATATTCACCCTTTACGCATCGTCTTCCGTCAGCCCCTTCAAACGATAGAGCGCCTCAAGGGCGTCTTTCGGCGTCATGCTGTCTGGATTGCAGTCCTTAAGGGCTTGTTCCAGTGCGGACGGCACATCACTCGGGCCCTGGGCTGCGGCTGCCTGAAACAGAGGGAGATCGCCCGCGAGGTCCGCAGGTTTGGGGCGCCCGTCTGCCTTTTCAAGTTCGGCGAGCACTTGATCGGCCCGGGTCAGCACGGGCTCTGGCAACCCTGCGAGTTTCGCAACATGAATGCCGTAAGACCGGTCGGCCGCACCCATTTTCACGCGGTAGAGAAAGACGATCTCCTCACGCCACTCCTTGACCTCCACCGTGGCGTTCGCCGTGTGAGGCAGCTTGTCGGCAAGCGCGGTCAGCTCGTGATAATGGGTGGCGAAAAGGACGCGCGACCGATTGACCTCATGGAGATACTCGAGGGCGGCCCAGGCAATCGAGAGGCCATCGAACGTCGCTGTACCGCGGCCGATCTCATCCAGGACCACGAAGGACCGGTCCGTCGCTTGGTTCAGGATGACCGCAGTCTCGACCATCTCCACCATGAAGGTGGAGCGCCCGCGCGCGAGATCGTCCGCCGCCCCGACACGGCTGAAGAGCCGATCGACGATCCCGATATGGGCGGACTTGGCCGGAACGAAGCAACCGGTTTGGGCCAAAACGACGATCAACGCGTTCTGCCGCAGGAAGGTGGACTTGCCGCCCATATTGGGGCCTGTAACCAAAAGAGCGCGGGGATCGCTGTCAATGCCGCCAAGTCTGCAATCGTTGCCGATGAAGTCCGTGTGGCTCTGACGGCGCAGCGTCTGCTCCACCATCGGGTGGCGGCCTTCCTCAATGGCAAAGACGGTGCCGTCATCGACACGTGGCCTGACATAGAGCTGCTCCACGGCAAGCTCACCAAGCCCTGCATAGACGTCGAGTTCGGCGAGTGCCGCGCTGGCCGCCGACAAATCCCGCTCCTCGCCGAGCACGTCTGCAGTCAGTGATGCGAGGATGTTCAGTTCGAGCGCGAGCGCGCGGTCCGCGGCAGACGTGATCCGTGCTTCGAGCTCTGCAAGTTCGGTTGTCGAAAAGCGGACGGCGTTCGCCATGGTCTGGCGATGAATGAAGGTCTCCACATGGGGCGACGCCGTCAATGTTGGCGCGTGCAGAGCCGTTACCTCGATGAAATACCCCAGCACATTGTTGTGCCGGACTTTCAGCGACTTGATGCCGGTTGCCTCCGCATAGGTCGCTTGCAGACCCGCGATCACCTGGCGGCTTCCATCGCGCAAGGCACGATGCTGATCAAGATCGCTGTTGTAGCCAGCCCGCACGAAATCGCCATCGCGGGCATTGACGGGAAGCTCGTCCGCCAGGGCCGCAGACAACACTTGCGCAATTCTCGCCGGTGCCCGTGCCAGACGCTCAGCGATGTCCATCAGCTCGTGCGGGAGCCCCAATGCCTCGCCAGCACGTAACAGCCGCGCTGCAAGCTCGTGCGAGGCAACAATTGCGGCACCGACAACGCCGAGATCACGCGGCGTCCCACGTCCAAAAGCAAGGCGCGCCAGCGCACGGGCAAGATCGGGCACGGCCCTCAAAGCCTCGCACAGCTCATGGCGCAGATGCGGCTCGCCTGCGAGATAGCCCACCGAATCGAGCCGGGCGTTGATCGTCGCCATATCGGTGAGCGGGCTTGCAAGACGGCTCGCGAGCTCGCGTGCACCGGCAGCGGTGACCGTCCGATCAATTGCCGCAAGCAGACTGCCTGCGCGCGTCCCTTGGTTCGACCGGGCCAATTCGAGATTGGTGCGGGAGGCAGCATCGATGAGAAGAAGGCTGCCCGCACTCTCTTTGCGTGGTGGGCGCAAGAGCGGCGTGCGGCCGACTTGCGTGATCTCCACATAGGTGAGTAGACCGGCAAAGGCTGCAAGCTCGGCCCGTGAGAAATCACCAAAGGCATCGAGCGCGGCTACACCGAGCCGCTCTTTGAGGGCGCGCTCGCCACTCGCCGAATCGAAATGGGCGCGCGGAGCTGGCGTCAGCGCCGCGCCGATCTGTTCCACAAGCGAGCGGATGTCGGTCTCACCCGCAAGATCCTCGCCCAAAAGCACTTCGCCAGGCCTGATCCGCGCAAGCTCACCGGGTAAGTCCGTCAGCAGACAAGACGCCGCGATCAACTCGCCCGTTGAGATGTCGATGGAGGCGACCGCGAAGCCTGGTTCGGCGCCTTCCCTCTGCGGCTCCCGGAACAGCGCGGTGAGAAAATTATGGGCTTTAGCATCGAGCAGCGAATCCTCGGTCAGCGTGCCTGGGGTCACAAGCCGCACCACGTCGCGGCGCACGACGGCTTTCGAGCCGCGCTTCTTGGCCTCCGCCGGGTCTTCGGTCTGTTCACAAACGGCGACCCGGTGGCCAAGCGCGATCAGCCGCTGCAAATAATCGTCCGCGGCGCGGACAGGCACGCCGCACATGGGAATGTCCTCTCCCAGATGCTTGCCGCGCTTGGTGAGCGCGATGCCGAGCGCGCGAGACGCCACGGCGGCATCATCGAAGAAGAGCTCGTAGAAATCACCCATACGGTAGAAGAGGAGGCTGTCCGCGTTCGCGGCCTTAATCTCCAAATACTGCGCCATCACCGGCGTTGCGCCAGGATGGATAGGCGATTGCAATTTTGTCTCTTCGCCCACTATGCCCGTGCTCACGATTGCACCTCTCCGCAGACGGTCTCTAGACGTTGAGCCGCCTCATCGCTCACGCTGGAGAACCAGACGCCGCCAAGCAAACACATGAAGCGGGGATTGCGTGCGGCTTCCGCCACGACCGCATCCACAACAGGTCTGTCCTCAACGGGAATGAGGTCCTCCAGCAGACCTGCGGAAAGCGAGCCGAGCAGGTTCGGATTGTCCTCGATCCCTAAAATCGCTTTGACCAGTTCCAACGCCTCCAAAGGATTGTCCGCGGCGAGCTCGCCCTGAAAGTCGTAGAGATCGTCCCAATCCTCATCGCGCTGCCGATCGACATCGGATCGTGAATTGATCTCGATCCACGCTTCGGCAAGCTTAGGAAGTGAGAGGGACGCAAAATCCGTCCGTGCGGCGGTCGCATAAGTCTTTTCGGACCAGGCCCGATAGGTGGCTTCGTCGGCAATGACGAGGAGCCGCCGCTGTAGGTCGGGCTCTTCCACCATGCCGCCTCTGATCGAGGCGGCTTTGCGTCCCATTAGCCAGCGCAGGCGCGGCTGACGCAAAGCGAGCTCTTGCAAGCGTGGCGTTGCCATTCGCGCATGAAAGACGAGCAACTGGCCCAGCACTTTTTCCTCGGCAAATAGCATGACGACCTCATCGTCGGGCTCCTGCTGCAATACGGCTTCAATGAATGCCATGCCGTGCTCAGGGGCATCATGAGACAATCGGTCGAAAAACATCTTAAAGGCGTGGATCCCCGGCGTCTCGGCTCTGAGCCCAGTCGTACAGACCACGCGCCAGCCCCGCACCCAATCCGTCATGGGCAGAACATCGATGCGCGCGTCGACGTCCTCGAAGGATGGCGGCGGCTCGACCGCGCCACCGGAGGCGTCACAAAACCCAAGCAACTCGTCACACCAGCTCATCGAACGGTGGTACCGCCTCGCCAGTAGGCACACAAGACCAGGCGAATGGAGAGTAGGGGCGAGAATTGGGGAAAGACCTTTTCCCGCGTGATCGGGTCCTCTAGGGTGCGCGACCTCAATCACATTTTCCAGGAGTATCCACATTAATCGTCCCTCAAAACGCGCGCCCGACGCGCTGCGCCCTGTGAGCCTGGAACGGGCCACCGCGCGCCACGCCGAAGGCTCCTGCTTGGTTCGCTTCGGCGAGACACATGTCTTGTGCACGGCCTCTGTCGCCGAAAATGTTCCCCCCTGGCTGAAGGGCTCGGGACGCGGCTGGGTTACGGCCGAGTACGGCATGTTGCCGCGCGCCACCAATGAGCGCATGCGGCGCGAGGCGGCGGCTGGCAAGCAATCGGGCCGCACCCAAGAAATTCAGCGTCTGATCGGCCGTTCCTTGCGTGCGGTGACAAACCTGTCGGCGCTCGCAGAGAAGCAAATCGTCATCGACTGCGACGTGCTGCAAGCCGACGGCGGCACGCGCACAGCCTCGATCACCGGCGCCTGGGTCGCGCTCCACGATGCAGCTGCCTGGATGGAGGCGCGCAGCATGATTGCAGGCAATGTTTTGACTGACCAAGTGGCCGCCGTATCTTGCGGGCTCTATGGCGGCGAGCCGGTGCTCGATCTCGATTATGCCGAGGACTCGGAGGCCGATGCGGATGCGAATTTCGTCATCACGGGCAAAGGCGGGATTGTCGAGATCCAAGGTACGGCCGAGACCGAACCCTTCTCCCAAGAGAAGTTCGATGCGCTGATGGGACTCGCACGTCAGGGCATCGCCGAACTTGTCGAACTCCAAAAGCTGACGATCGCGTGATGCAAAGCGTGCTGAAATCCGGCACCCTTCAAAGCGGCTCGAAACTTCTGATCGCGAGCCATAACGAGGGCAAGGTGCGCGAACTCGGCGAACTATTTGCGCCTTACGGTATCGACTGTGTGTCAGCGGGAAGCCTTGGACTTCCCGAACCGGAGGAGACGGGCGACACGTTCGAGGCCAATGCGCTTCTTAAGGCTCATGCGGCAGCGAAAGGCTCCGGCATGCTGGCGCTCGCCGACGATTCTGGTCTTGAGGTCGAGGCTTTAGGTGGCGACCCGGGCATCTATTCCGCGCGCTGGGCCGGACCGAAAAAAGACTTCGACCTTGCCATGACCCGCGTGCACGAGGCGCTTGAGGCAACAGGGGGCGGCTTTACCCGTGCCAATTTCGCCTGTGCCTTGGCCCTTGCGGCCCCCAATGGCGACGATATCGTATTCATCGGACGCGTGTTCGGTGCGATTCAGTGGCCACCGCGCGGCGCCTTAGGTTTTGGCTATGATCCCATCTTCGTTCCGGAAGGACACACCGAAACGTTCGGTGAGATGGACCCAGCGCTGAAGAATGACCTCTCCCATCGCATGCGCGCCTTCGAGCAACTCATGACAGCCGTCTACGACAGCGATGCGCGTGCGGATGTCTCCTGAGACGTCCTTTGGTGTCTATGTGCACTGGCCGTTTTGCGCGGCCAAATGTCCCTATTGTGACTTCAACTCTCATGTGCGCCACGGAGGCATCGACGAAGCGCGGTTCCTGTCCGGCTATCTGAGCGAGCTTGCGTATTTTGCCAAGGCCGCACCCGGACGGACCGTCACGAGCATCTTCTTCGGCGGCGGAACGCCATCGCTGATGTCGCCCCGCATCACCGGCGCCCTTCTCGATGCCATTGCGGCGCATTGGAGCGTTTCAAGCAATGTGGAAATCACGCTGGAGGCCAATCCAACCAGCGTGGAGGCGGAGAACTTCAAAGGCTACGCATCGGCGGGCGTCAATCGCTTGTCGCTTGGCGTCCAGGCGCTCGACGATGCCAGCCTCAAGGCGCTGGGGCGCCAGCATTCCATCGGAGAAGCGCTGGCGGCACTGGCGCTCGCGCGCGAGACGTTTGGGCGCGTCTCCTTCGATCTAATCTATGCCCGGCAGGGCCAATCGCTCGCCGCCTGGAAGGGCGAACTGACACGCTCCCTCCGCTATGCCGCCGATCACCTCTCGCTCTATCAGCTGACCATAGAGAACGGCACGCCCTTCGCCGCACTCCATGAGACGGGTCGCCTAATCGTGCCTCTGAGCGAAGAGGCGCGCGCGATGTATCAGCTGACCCAAGAGGTTTGCGAGGCGGCCGGACTGCCCGCCTATGAGATTTCCAATCACGCGATGCCAGGTTCCGAATCCCAGCACAACCTCCTTTATTGGCGCGGGCATGACTATGCCGGCATTGGCGCCGGCGCTCATGGGCGCATCACGAGCAATGGAACCAAGCGGGCTCTTTCGACCTTGAAAGGTCCTGAAGACTGGCTGGCGCAGACGGAGAAATGCGGCCATGGACTTACAAGCGATGAGCCGCTGAGCGCCGAGGAAACAGCGGAGGAATATCTGCTGATGGCGCTCCGTCTCCGGGAAGGCCTCGACATTGCGAGGTTCAACGCGCTTGCCGGGCGGCCCCTCAATCCCGCGCGCCTCAAATCCCTGGAAGCCGAGGGTTTCTTGCGCCGTGGTGGCACGAAAGTAGCGGCGACACTTGCGGGCCGGCTGATCCTGGAACGGCTGATCCTAGAGCTTGCCGCATAAGCGCATGCTGCGGTGCTACGGTGCTGCGCGAATTCGCCTAAATTCTTCCAAGCATAGAGAACCGATCGAACCCAAGCGGACCACCATGCCCGACGACGCCGCTAAAGAGAAGAACACACGCGTGATCGCCCGCGCGAGCGAAGCCCTCGCCGCGCTTCTGGAGCGCCCGCTAGCGGGAGGCCTCTATCTGGTGGCAACGCCCATCGGCAACCTCACCGACATCTCGCTGCGTGCGCTCGCCATTCTTGCCCGCGCCGCGGTCATCGCCGCTGAAGACACCCGGCATTCCAGAAAGCTGCTCTCGCATTTCAATATTCAGGGGCAATTGATCCCCTATCACGAGCACAATGCGGAACAGATGCGCCCGAAACTGCTCGCCCGCCTTGCCACGGGCGATGCGGTCGCTCTGATCTCCGATGCCGGGACCCCTCTCGTCTCGGACCCTGGCTATAGACTCGTGCGTGAGGCGCTCGATACGGGGCTCATCGTCACATCCATTCCCGGCCCGTCCGCTGCGCTCACCGCACTCACAAGCGCTGGACTTCCGACCCACACGTTCTTGTTCGCAGGCTTCCTGCCGCCGAAATCGGGAGCGCGTCAGGCGAGGCTCACGGCACTAAAAGAGGCACCTGCAACACTGATTGTTTTCGAGACCGCGCCGCGTCTTGCCAAGAGCCTGACTGATATGGCGGAAGTGCTTGGGCCCCGCGAGGCCGTCATCGCACGCGAGCTTACCAAGCTTCACGAGACGATCTTGCGCGGCACGCTTGCGGAGCTTGCAGCGACAATCGAGAGCGAGCCCGTGAAAGGCGAAATTGTCGTGGTGATTGCGCCTCCTTCAGTTGAGGCGATGGCAGTGAGCGATGCGCAGATCGAACAAGATTTGAGCACTGCCCTGCGCACCATGAGCTTTCGCGATGCGGTGCGCGCCGTCACGGATGCCCATGGGGTGAAACGGACGCGCGTCTACGAGCTTGGTCTGGCGCTCGCCAAGAGAGACGACCCATGAGCCGGGCTAGGAATCGCCTTGTCAGCCGAATAAAGAACGGCACGAAGAGCGGCTCCCGCGTCAAAGCCTATCGGCACGGCATCATGGCCGAAACGCTTGCTGCAAGCCTGTTCCGCCTGAAGGGCTATCGAATCGTGGAGCGGCGCTATCGTTCACCGGTCGGCGAAATCGACCTCGTCGCAATAAGAAGCAAGCGGCTCGTCTTCGTGGGGGTGAAGCGACGCGAGACCAAAGACGAAGCCGCCTTTGCCGTGACGGCCAAACAAAAAGCGGCGCATCGTCCACGCAGCGCAACACTGGCTCGCCAGTCTCCCGGCCTTTATCAACCACACAACGGCCTTCGACGTCGTGCTCGCCGCGCCTTGGACCTGGCCGCGCCATGTCGAGAACGCATTTCCTGTTTGACGTAGACGTGCGCGAAGGCGACCTTCCGCCGCGAGCATCTCTCAGCAAAACCTTAGTCATCAAAGTCTTGGAAACAGCGAAACGCCATGGCCCTCAAAGTCGCCTTTCAGATGGACCCGATCGAGCGCGTCGATATCCATGGGGACTCCACATTTGCGCTTCTCTTGGAAGCACAGCGGCGCGGTCATGATGTGTTCTATTACACGCCAGACGCGCTCTCTTTGCGCGATGGCACACTCATCGCGTTTGGCCAAAGCCTCACCGTTGAGGACAAGCCGGGCGAACACTACCGGCTCGCCCATCCGCGCACCGTGGACCTTGCCAGCTTTGACGTGGTGCAGCTGCGCCAAGACCCGCCCTTCGACATGGCCTATGTCACGACGACCCATCTCTTAGAGCGTCTGGAGCCACAGACGCTCGTGGTCAACGACCCTGCCTCTGTGCGCAATGCGCCGGAGAAGGTTTTCGTACTCGATTTTCCTGACCTGATGCCACCGACGCTGGTGACCCGGTCGCCGCATGAAATCCGCGCCTTTCGGGAAGAGCATAAAGACATTGTGGTGAAACCGCTCTACGGCAATGGCGGCGCCGCCATCTTCAGGATCGCCGAGCGCGACACCAATCTCAATTCCCTGATCGAGCTTCTCGGGGAGACCTTCCGTGAGCCGCTCATGGTGCAGCGATACCTTGCCGAAGTTCGCGCTGGCGACAAACGCATCATCCTCGTCGATGGAGAGGTGGCCGGGGCCATCAACCGGGTACCGGCTGCGAATGAGACCCGCTCGAACCTCCATGTGGGCGGCACCGCGAAGAAGACGGTCCTGACCGCGCGCGAGGAAGAGATCTGCGCGCGCCTTGGGCCCGAGCTGAAGAAGCGCGGGCTGATCTTCACCGGCATCGATGTGATTGGCGATTTTCTCACCGAGATCAACGTCACTTCACCGACCGGCATCCGCCATGTGAAACAGTTCGGTGGCAACGACATCGCGGTCATGATCTGGGATGTTGTCGAGCGGAAAGTAGAGGAGCGCCGCTAGGCCGGCTTGCGGGGTGTGCACGCTCTTTTGCGCGCCGCAGCGTTCAGGCACACTCATTGCGGGTATGCACGGGAGTTTATCCCGTTCTATTCGCTGGACGGGAGAAGATCATACTTTGGAATTCCTTCGGGAAAAGTAGCCCAGGCAGGCGCAACGGCAGTGTAGATAAGCATTTTAGGTCGTAACGTTTCGCCCCATCTGATCGTGCTGGCAGACAAGGAATAGAAATCAAAGCCGTCACACTTGAGATCAATTGGAGTAGCGCAATTTCCACAAAATAATCGATGCGTTTCTTTTCCCCGAGTCGCCAATTGCTATGAAACTTGAAGGCGTGCCTTTTCACGAACTTAAATTTATTGAACGGTACCCAGACACCAAACCATTTGTCATAATTAGTGTGTAATTGGCAATTGTTGCAACAACAAAACACAGTATTTATGGGA
>Ga0316193_10000812_pt1 | contig 20171 bp, 17 predicted proteins | sample MerIslsedime2_MG_FD_207735 | JGI IMG/M metagenome (GOLD analysis project Ga0316193, IMG submission 207735) | Coastal sediment microbial communities from Maine, United States - Merrow Island sediment 2 | ecosystem: Environmental > Aquatic > Marine > Coastal > Sediment | place: USA: Maine... | reverse complement strand
AGCACGTTATTACGCTCTGCAATCAGCTGTTTGATTTCTTTCCTGGTGCGCGCGCGGCGATCAGGTGGTGGTTGTTTCGTAGCCGTGTTCATCTCTTCAGGCTCCCTCACAATTGATAATATTTTCGTTCAGTTAGTAACTTGTTTTTTTGCTTTATATTTAATTAGACGACATATTTACCGACATGGATACATTAAATCAAGTACTCAAAAGTGCGGTTAATAATCCTTGAATAATTAAGCATCTCATTTTACTAGAAATCAATCAATTAGTCTTTACTAACTTGTTACGTCAATAAAGCAGATGTGTACCATACAAGAAAATAAGCAATTATTAATATAATAGATGCAGTAATAAAATGCCTGCATTATTGTGCTGATACTGGCTGAATAGTGGAAAAAACAGATATATCTTCTAAATTTAGTGTTGTATTTACTGAAGTCAAACGCCTTTTCAGTGAAGTTTACATAATCTTTACAAAATTTATCCAGGGTATGAACATGAGCGAAGAAGTTGGTCGTCCTGAAGATGATATTACAGAAATCACGCTGTCTTCAGGTTTAGATGATGACGCGCATTTAAAGCCTGAACAGGTAAACATTGCTTTTGTTCAGGAGCAGAAATTCAAAGGGGTAAAACGCAGCTATAAGATCTTCAATGAAACACAGCTCTACTACACACAGAAGTCATTCAGGCACAAAGAAAATACCAGGCATCGCGTCAACCTGAACTATGTAAATATCCAGCCTGAACGTGAATGTACGGTTGCCTGGAGCTGGTTAAGCACCGCGTTTGCGACCATCGTATGGTCAATGCTTATATTCTATGTTGGTCTGTTTACACAGTACAAAGCTGATTACATTGTTATAGTGGGTGTATTGCTGGGAACCTTCAGCATGATCTCGATGTTGATTTTCTATTATCGGACACAGGACAAGCTGATTTTTTGCAGCCATGTCGGAAAAATCCCGCTGTTTGAAGTATCAAACCACAAACCCGGTAACAGGGAATTCGATACATTCATGGAAAAACTGAGACAACACATCCAGCTGGGCCAGGATAAATTGTCAATGCATCAGCGCCTGGTGGGCGAATTAAAGGATTTACGCCGCATCAGAGATGAGGGCAGGATCAGTAATGAAAGCTATGAAGCGGCCAGGAACACCATCTTCAGGCATGAAGCTTTCCAGACAAAACAGGGCTCATAGTCTGTACATATATCCACGTCGCGTTATCATAAGCTGTCGAGGGTATACAAATGAAAAAACCAGATAAACTAAGAAGACATATTTTGCGACTAACCGGTCTGTTTGGCGCCAGTATGGCCGCAAACGTCGTTCATGCGCATCACACCGAAACGCATTTTGAAGACTCATCAGCACATAAGCTGGTATACCAGTGCAACAGCGCTGATCATGAGTATCTGGACCATATTCTGTTTTCCTGTGGTGAAATGTTACGAAAATATGGCGATGACATTGAACTCATCGTTGCGACATTCGGCCCGGGAATACATTTGCTGGGTAAAAGGCCGGGCAGGGGTGTAGGTCATATCCAGCAACAACGCGCCGGCTCATTGAGTGACTACGGTGTCGCATTTCATGCCTGTGGCAATACCATGAAATCACTTGGCTGGACAGAGGAGGACCTACTGGACTTCGCCAGGGTTGTTCCGATCGGTGTGGATGACATTATGCTGCTGCAGGAAAAAGGCTTTGCTTACCTGAGCTGGTAGAAAATGATCAGCCGCCAAAAACGCAAATGGCGCGAAAACAGCATCTATTCTAGTTTTCAACTCAATAACAGATTTGCGCTGTTTGCGTGATTCGCGGCAAAATAATAATACATTCCAAGAATTATTAGTGTTCGCGACTTAAGTCACTCCTGTGAATGCCGGTGAACCTCTTTGTCTTTGCGCCTCTGCGGTTTATCTCTGGCTGCTTATAGCTGCGAAAAATCGCTGGGCTTTGCTTGGTGCGGCGTGCCATTCGATACCTGCCTGCTGCAACAACACGATCAGTGCTGCTTCTATACGCACAGCATCAGTATGTTCTGCGATCTCAACTTCAATCTCATGGTCAACACTGCCATCGGGGAACGTGCTGCTATCAAGTTCAAACTCCAGCTTATCGCTGCTATTTGCGCCAGGCAGGATGACAGGTGGCAGATGGATACGTATATTGCTGAACTCGCCGATGTGAACCAGGCCCTGGTCGTTGCAGGCCGTATTTATCATTGTCAATATGGGCGCGGACTTGCTTTTGAAATGGTCCCTGATGGCCTGTTGAGGCGCAATCCTTCCATGCAGTAAATCCACAGCAGTCTGTCGTGGTATAGCTACTTCTTCTTCGACACGGTTTGAAAGAACGCTGTTTTCCTCTGGCTGCAGTTTCTTTTCACCTTTTACAGTCAGTAGATTCTTATCCTTTTCCTCGCGTAATCGAATAGCGAAATGTTTTTTATGCAGGCAAAGTGAAGAGCTGTCAAAGAAGTGGTTGACCTGCGTGACACCTTCAGTCAGTACAGACTCCGGAAGCTTCAGATGAGCTACCAGTTGATAGAATGCCTGTTTTTCAGACACGCCGAACTTGAACTCGATTTCTCTGGATGGCGATTTCATTTTCACATCCAGTCTATGAGGTTACTTTTCAGCGGTCAAATAACATACCCAGCTTGGATCAGCGTCCCCTTGGAGTGATGGATAATATTTCCCGTCGCCTTCTCCTGTTTCCTCATCAGTGCCTTCCCAGTAAACAGTGACCTTGGAAAATCCGGCTTGTTCAAGCATCTCCCGAATCTCGGGCAATGTCCATAAACGCCACTCGTAGGTGAAAGCCTTTTTCATGCGGGATTTATCCGGAAAATGGAAATGGATGTGGCAGGTCATATCGCCTGTTATCGGGTTATATGATTCCTGTTCCCAGACATAGGCGAATCCCTTGTGTTTGGTCTTTTCTTTTGTCTCCGAATAGGCCTCGTATCCGCCGAATGCATCTAAAAAGAACACACCATCATCGGCCAGCGACTTCTGTACGTTCTCAAAATATTTTCTGAGTTCGTCCCTTTGCTTGAATAGTTGATAGCTGAAGTTCATTGCCAGTATGACCTGTGCAGGTTCAGCGCTGACTGTCATCACATCCTCCTGCAGCAGGGTGATGCGCTTTCGGGCCTTGGATTTCAACTTGCCAAGATTACGTTTTTTGCCCCAGGACAGGACTTCTGGGTCAATATCGACTCCAACTGCCGTGTTTTTGTCTCTTTTACGCACCCATTCGCAGCACATTTTTGCGGTGCCACAAAAGTCTTCTCTGAGGTTGTTAGCATTATATCCGCGAATTTCTCGGAAGGTTTTGTTAATAAAATCATACTCATGCGATACATCCTGCACAGACAGTTCATATAACTTATGCCTGTCGGCTTTTGCACTCATACTGCGGGGTTTGTGGGAATGTTTTCGCTTGTGTTTTTTATGTTTATTTTTAGCAAATTTCATGCGCGTGATACGGTCTTGGGTTATTTGTTGAAGAAATGGTTTGCCTTGATTTATTGCAGATAAATCAGTACTTTTGATTAGTATCATTGAAAAATCGTAACAAAACCGTCAAAATTCGTTTTTAAGCTATATTTCATATTTATAGCATATGATAAGGGTTAATTTAGTCATGGCACACGTACCTCATTCAGAAAATCAGTCGTCAGAGCCGGAATCTCCGGGTTCTGCCGATGTTCCAGCGAGCAGAACTACGTTATTCGACAGAAGGAGTGAAGATGAATTTGCACCGTCTGAGACGGTTGCTGCTGCAAAAGAAATCGATTTTGACAACCCTGAATTCTACCTGAACCGTGAGCTCACCTGGCTCGCATTCAACAGTCGCGTATTGAGCATGGCGGATGAACCTGATACGCCCTTGCTTGAACGCGTCAAGTTTCTGGCGATCATCAGCAATAATCTTGATGAGTTTCAGATGAAGCGTATCGGCGGCCTGAAACAACAGGTTGCTGCCGGTGTGCGTGTGCCAACCATTGATGGCAGAACACCTGCAGAACAGATTGCCATATGCCAGGAACGTGTCAGGGACATTCATAAAGAACAAAACCGGATTCTACGGAAAGTCCTGGGCCAGTTAGCCCAGCAGGGAATCAGGATTGTTAAATATCGCTCGCTAACCGAAGTACAGAAGGATGTCCTGCGAAGTGACTTTATCGAGAACATCTTCCCGTTATTAACACCGTTGGCGATGGACCCTGGCCACCCGTTTCCATTTATCTCCAACCTTGCGCTCAACCTGCTTGTGACCTTGCGCCACAAAGGCGGTAGCGTTCCACATATCGCACGTGTGAAAGTTCCTGTCACCAAAGGAATCGCACCTCGTTTTGTTAAGGTGGATGATAATTACACGTTCGTAGCGCTGGATGACGTTGTGGCCAACAACATGGATCTGTTGTTTCCAGGTATGGAAATTGAATCCTGCGAACTGTTCAGGGTGACACGTAATGCTATCGTGGAAACAGATGAAGAAGAAGCCGATGATTTGCTGGTAATGATAGAATCAGAACTTCGTCATCGCCATTTTGCACCCATTGTCCGTCTGCAGATAACCAAGGGAATGAACCCGACACACCGGGGCATGCTGGCTGCGGAGCTAGGGCTTGATGAAGAGAACGATGTATATGAAGTTGAGGAAATCATGGGAATGCGTGATTTGTTTGAAATCGCATTTCTGGATATACCCGAGCTTCAGGATCCGCCACACAAGCCTATCGACCACACGCGCCTGGCACATGATTCACGAAATATTTTTCATATTATCCGTGAACGCGGCTCATTGTTGTTCCAGTATCCATACGAATCATTTAGCACCAGCGTCGAACGTTTTCTGCGCACTGCCAGTGTCGATCCCAAGGTACTCGCAATAAAGATGACGCTGTACCGTACTTCATCTGAAGGCGGCATCATAGACTCACTGGTGCAGGCTTCCAGAAATGGCAAACAGGTTGCCGTTCTTATCGAGCTGAAGGCGCGTTTTGATGAAGCTGCCAATATCGGCTGGGCACGTCGGCTGGAGCAGGCCGGTATTCACGTGACATACGGTGTTGTCGGCTTGAAAACACACAGTAAAGTGATACTGGTCGTGCGCAGGGATTACAACAAATTACGTCGTTATACCCATATAGGTACCGGCAATTACCATTCCGGCACGGCTCGCCTTTACAGTGACCTGGGTATGCTGACATGCGATGATGATATCGCACAGGATTTGACTGAACTGTTTAATTACCTGACAGGTTATTCACCTCCGCCGACATATCGCAAGATTCTGGCAGCGCCTTATACGTTGAAAAAGTCACTGCTGAGAAAAATTGAGCGTGAACAGGCGCTTCACTCGGAACAGTCGCCGGGACTGATTCAGTTCAAGATGAATGCACTGGAAGATATCGATATCACGCGCGCGCTGTATAAAGCCGCCGCTGCAGGCGTCAAAATTGACCTGATTGTAAGGGATACATGTCGTATGCGTGCTGGCATACCGGGAATCAGTGAGAACGTACGCATAATCAGTGTTGTCGGCCGCTTCCTCGAACATGCACGCATCTACTTCTTCCATAACGGTGGTAATGAAGAATACTACATTGGCTCGGCCGATCTGATGACTCGCAACCTGGAAAGCCGGGTTGAGGTGGTTGCTCCGGTAGATGATGTCAAACTGCGGCAGGAATTACGTCTTATACTCGACGTGCAACTCTCCAGTAAAAAGCATGTGTGGACAATGCAACCTGATGGAAGCTATATTCAGAAAGCAGATTTTGCAGAAACTGAAACTGCCATGAGTTCACAGGATACATTCATAGCGCTTGCACAAAAACGAAAAACGGCTGCAGCCAAACACAGGCAGTCCAAGCTACGTGCAAAACTGCTGACTTACTTCCATAAACGCGTATTGAATGAAAAATGATTCGCTGAAATTGCACCTTAACGCAGTGTGATAAGGTGCATTTTTTCACATGGGTATCTTGTAACACTGATTAGTAGTAACGCATAGTTGTAGCATATAATCCACAAACATCACTATGGGGTTGTTGATGGCAATTAAACAGCTCGATTTTGTTTTCCCCGCCGATCACGGCTTTTCAGAGCTGCTAGCATCATTTCAAAATAATTTTTATGTCAAACTTCAGGCTGAGACCGTCAATTACCGTGTGTTTTACGACACCTTTGACTGGCGCCTGTATAACAATGGCTCTGTACTCGAGGTGCATGAAGAAGGACAATCACGCCGGATATACTGGCGTGCTGACAAGGACGGCGACTTAAAAATCCAACTGGGACTCAGGCAGGTACCACAGCTGGCAACTGACCTTGCTGATTCTGAATTTTGCCGCCAGTTGCAATCAGTAATTTCTGTTCGTGAGCTCATTCCCCGTATAAAAATCAAGATCAAACATCTGCCTTTAGTGGTGCTGGACAAAAATAAAAAGGTGGTCGTGAGAATAAACTTTGACGAATACTGGTATTTTCCGTCAAAAACTCGTGCAGGTGTTGTATTAGACAAGCGTATAACAATTAAACCGGTAAAAGGTTATGTGAATGAATTCAACCAGGTTGTAGGGTTTTTTAATCCAATGCAACTGAGTGAAGCACAGGACAACATAATGAAGCTTGCGTTGGCCGAATCGGGAATAATCACAACCGAATATACAACCAAACTCAATCTCTTACTTGATGCTGAAATGCCGGCTGAACAAGCTTTGAAGGAGATCCTGCTTTGGCTGCTTGACATCATGCGACAAAATACCGCTGGCAGTATCAGGGGAAGAGATACCGAGTTTATGCATGACTACCGTGTTTCGATAAGAAAAACACGTTCTGCTTTAACACAAATCAATAAGGTGCTGCCTCAAGGCATTATCTCTAAATACAATAAATTCTTTTCAGGACTGGGTAAATTAACGAATCCTGTCAGGGATCTTGATGTGTTCCAGATAAAACTGGCGAGCTATCAACACGACTTCAGTATAGCAGCGCAAAAACATCTACAACCCTTGCGTGATTATCTTGCGCAATCAAGAGCTGAAGCACAGAATAAATTTATCCATACATTGAAGTCACCTGAATATCGAAAAAACATCAAAGAGTGGCGAGACTATCTCGAGAACACAGAACCGACAAGACCTCCACTCGAAAACACCAACAAAGAAATATACAAACTGGCAGATGAACTTGTCTGGAATATATACCAACTGGCATTGGAAGAGGGCAGCGCAATTACTGATGATAGTGAAGCAGAAGCATTGCACGAATTACGCAAAACCTGCAAAAAGCTGCGCTACCTGATGGAGTTTTTCCAGAGCCTCTATGCGGAAAATAAAATACGTGAACTCATACAGGCATTGAAAGGGCTGCAGGACAACCTTGGTGAGTATAATGACCTGCATGTTCATAGAGACATTCTTAAAACATTCAGTAAACAATGTGCTGATGCCGAGGCAAATAGAGCATGCAAGAAGGTGATTAAATTTCTCGAGCACAGGCAAGTAAAAACCCGGCGCAGGTTTGCAGAACGCTATGCATCATTCTCATCCCTGGGCATACAGAAGGAGTTCAGGGATCTGTTCGTTGAGTCCCACAAGGGGCGTGCATAACTGGTGAAGGTTATTGCGATATACAACATCAAAGGAGGTGTTGGCAAAACTGCGACCGCCGTCAACCTTTCATACCTGGCCTCTCTGGATGGAGCAAGCACACTCGTCTGGGATCTTGACCCGCAGGGTGCTGCGAGCTATTACTTTCGTATCAGGGCAAGAGTAAAAGGAGGAGGTCAAAAGCTTGTTGAGGGCAAGCGAGGTCTGGAAGATGCCATAAAAGGAACGGATTATGAAAGCCTGGATTTACTACCGGCTGATTTCTCCTACAGAGATATGGATTTCTTTGTTGAATTGACAAAAAAACCAGGGCACCATCTGAGCAAACTGCTCAAGCCTTTATCCGAGGAATATGATTACGTGTTTCTGGATTGTCCGCCCAGTATCTCTTCAGCTTCTGAAAGCGTGTTCGATGCTGCAGATGTGTTGCTGGTACCCACTATCCCGACAACCCTGTCGCTTAGAACCTACAAGCAAATTAAAAAGTTCTTCAAGCAGGAGCACTACGATTCGATGAAAATCCTGCCGTTCTTCGCAATGGTGGATATGAGAAAACAGATGCACCGGCTTATAGTCGAGTACCCGCCTTCATTTATGCCTGGCCTGCTTGACAGTTACATTCCTTACGCCAGTGAGGTCGAGCGCATGGGTGTCAAACGTGCTCCGCTAGGCGACTTTGCTGCCCACAGCCGCGCTGCAAACTGTTACAAATCGATGTGGGAAGAAATCAAGTCCCAGCTCTACCCGACAGTGTAGGCATTCAGAAAATTATATAACCGTATAAATGTGTAATATTTATTACACTTTGTAATAATTCCGTAACATTTCCCGTTTAGGATGCGTACTGGCTTTTGCTTACTTGTATCCTTATGGAGTTAACTTAATGAAAATAAAAGCAATTATTATCTCATCGCTGATCTCGGCAGCACTTGCAGCTGCAATGTCAGCCCACGCGCGCACGGTCATACAGAACAAGGGTTCAGATACCCTGGTCAACGTGGCACAGGCATGGGCCGAGGAATATCAGAATGTCGCCCCTGAAGTGGCAATCGCTGTTTCAGGCGGAGGTTCGGGTACAGGCATCGCTGCCATGATCAACGGTACGGTCGATATTGCCAATGCCAGCCGCAAAATGAAGGACAAGGAAGTAAAACAGGCACAGGACCGCGGCCAGAATCCGGTTGAGCATGTTGTTGGCTATGATGCACTTGCAGTTTATCTGCACGCGGACAACCCGATGAAAGAAATGAGCATAAGCCAGTTGAGTGAAATCTATGGCCGTAAGGGCAAAGCCAAAAACTGGTCAGATCTCGGTGTTACCGTACCCGGCTGCAAGGGTAACGAAATTGTTGTCGTCAGTCGTCAGAATAATTCGGGTACCTATGCCTATTTCCAGAAAGCCGTGCTCGGCAAGAAAGGCAAATACCGCTCTGGCACACTCGATATGCATGGCTCAAAAGATGTTGTCGACCTGGTTGAAAAAACACCCTGCGCCATCGGCTACAGCGGACTTGCCTATGCGACAGACCACGTCCAGCTGGCCTGCATCAGCAAGGACGGTAACGCCTGTGTAAACCCAAGCGTCGCGACCGCGGTTGATAAAAGCTACCCGATTGCACGGCCACTGTTCATGTACACCAATGGTGAACCCCAAGGCGAAATCAAGAAATACCTGGACTGGATTCTGAGCGAAACAGGGCAATGCATAATCATGAAGAAAGGTTATGCACCGATGAAGACGGTCGACTGTAAGTAAGCACACAACCGGATACAGGTTAAAAACTGTTTGAGTTCTGGCCTGTACCCGGCTATTTTCAATAATGATAATAACTATTGTTGCCAGCAACTGGCGGCATCGTTATGATGCGGTCATGCTCAATTAGAGGAATACAGGTTCAACCATGTCTCATTACGAACAACGCCTGGAAAAAGACCTGGAACATATTCGAGGTGAAGTCAGCGATCTGGCTACCAGCGTCAAGCAAGCCGTAAAAAATTCAATACATGCACTACTGACGGCTAACCAGGACCTGGCCAGTGCGACCATCCTGGGTGATGGACCCATTAACCGCAAGATGCGTGAGATTGATACCCTGTGTCATCGTTTCATCGCGGTGCATCTGCCCAGTGCCGGTCACTTGCGCCTGATGTCATCGGTGATACGCATCAACATTATTCTGGAGCGAATAGGCGATTATGCGGTCACTATCAGTCGGGAACTTCAGCGCATTGATGGCGCACCTGAGAAAAGGCTTGCACAGGGTATTGAGCTGCTCGCTAATGAAGTCCAGTTAATGCTGAAACAGGCGATTGCTTCATTCGATGAAGACAATGCTGAACTCGCCAGGGGCACCATCGCCATGTCTGCCCAGATAGATAATACGGTCGCCGGTCTGTACGAAGAGCTGCTGGATGAGCAGGCGAAGTGGTCGTTGACCGAGCGGTTCGCGGTTTTTTCCGTGTATCACCGTCTCGAGCGTATAGCAGACCAGGCTAAAAACCTGTGCGAGCAGACAATCTTTACTGTATCAGGTGAGGGTAAAGCCAGTAAGGTCTACCAGATTTTATTTCTCGATGATGACAACAGCTGCCTGAGTCAACTCGCTGAAGCGGTAGCTCGAAAGCACTTTCCGCAAGGTGGAAAATATGTCAGCGCGGCAGGTGTTGAACCCGCACAAGCTTTATCCAGCGGGCTGTCGGAGTTCATAGACTCACACGGAATGGATGCTTCCAAGGCTAAGCCCAAGGCTTATGACATGACGCCGGCAGAGCTCAACAGGTTTAATGTGATTGTCAGCCTGAAGGCGCCGGTGAGTACATACGTCGAAAAAATTCCGTTTCAGACCACAGCGCTTAAATGGAACCTGACAACCGTACCGGAAGATTGCGCGTGCAGCGACCAGGATTATGAAAGCATACATCGTGAACTTTCCGTGCTGATAAAAGACCTGATGATGTTGTTGCGTGGAGAGGATGCTTCTTAAATGCAGCAAAGCGGCAAAAACATGTCTCATGATGAATTTGATCGCCGTACCATGGACTGGTACGTCGACAAGCTTATGCAGTCGCTGGTATTCATCGGCGGCATCTCCGCAATTATCTTCATTATTGGCATATTTGTTTTCATCACCATGGAAGGCCTGGACTTTGTTATCAGCCGCCTTGATCCGGTTGAGTTCTTTACTTCTGAATACTGGTTTCCCAGTGACGAAGATGACCCTGAGTACGGCATCCTCGCGCTGATTGCCGGCACCGCCAGTGTCACCGGGCTGGCTATGCTGGTAGCGATACCGTTTGCCCTTGGGGCGGCAATCTATGTCGGTGAATTCGCCACAGGCAAGACACGCGAATACCTCAAGGTGCTGGTCGAACTGCTGGCCGCGATTCCCTCTGTTGTCTGGGGCTTCATTGGATTATCGATAATGAACCCGCTGATCATCGACGTGTTTGATGTACCGGTTGGCCTCAATATTCTCAATGCCGGTATCATCCTCGGCCTGATGGCCGCGCCGATCATGGCATCCATCGCTGAAGATGCACTCAAGGCCGTGCCAGATGGCTACCGCGAAGCCGCAGAAGCTATGGGTGCCACACGTTGGCAGGTTATTTTCAAAGTGGTGCTGCCCGCTGCCAAGAACGGCCTGCTCGGCGCCGTGCTACTCGGTGTTGGACGAGGTTTTGGTGAAACCATGGCGGTACTGATGGCTACCGGTCACTCGGTCAACATGCCAACCAGCATATTTGATTCAGTACGCGCACTCACCGCCACGATTGCAGCCGAACTGGGTGAAACGGCTGTAGGCTCCGATCATTATGGTGTGCTGTTTACCATTGGCATCTTCCTGTTCCTGATTACATTCCTGATCAACCTGACGGCTGATCTGATTGTGCGTGGTGTTCGCAAAGGTTAACGCCGGGTTTTAAAAAATGTTTGAAATTTCAGAACTGAATAAACGCAACCAGAAAACACAGAAACTGTTCCAGGTTCTGTTCTTGATGATGACCTTGATGTTGATCATGCCGGTGCTGATCATTCTCGGCACTTTGATTTACAAGGGCGGCAGCATCATTTCGGTAGATTTTCTTTTCACCTTTCCGACTGACGGTATGACCGCCGGCGGTATCTTTCCTGCGCTGTTCGGAACCGTGTGGCTGGTGGCTGTAGCGCTGCTGGTTTCGGTGCCTGTTGGCGTGGCTGCAGCGATTTATCTGAGCGAATACGCGCCGGATAACTGGCTGACACGTATAATCAACCTGGCAATCATCAACCTCGCTGGCGTGCCCTCTATCGTACATGCCCTGTTTGGCGTGGGTGCATTTGTCATATTCTTTAAATTTGGCACCAGCATACTCGCAGCAAGTCTGACCCTTGCGATCATGACCTTACCTGTGGTTATCGTCGCCAGCAGGGAATCATTGCAGGCTGTACCCAAGGCTTTTCGCGAAGCCTGCTGGAACATGGGTGCAACACGCTGGCAAACGATACGCCGTGTTGTGTTACCGAATGCGGTCAGCGGCATACTTACCGGTGTCATTCTGGAAGTCTCGCGCACAACGGGTGAAACGGCGCCTATTATGTTCACGGGTGCAGCCTTCTTCCTGCCGTACCTGCCTCAAGGCGTGTTCGATCAAACCATGGCATTGTCACTGCATTTGTTCGTTGTTTCGACCCAGGTTCCAGGTATTCCTGAAGAACTGCCCTACGGTGTTGCACTCGTGCTGATCGGCATGGTGCTGCTGATGAACAGCGTGTCTATCGCATTTCGCATGTATTTACGCGGTAAAAAGAAATGGTAAACAACGCCGAAGCTGTTATGGAAGAGGGTACAGTGCCTTTGAAACTGGATGTCAGGGATCTGTCCATTTATTACTCGGATACTCCGGCACTGGAGAATGTGACCCTGGATGTCAGGGAGCATGAAATATTCGGCATCATTGGCCCGGCCAATGCCGGTAAAACATCATTTCTGAAAACACTCAATCGCATGGACATGTTTACACCCAGCATGAAGGTGCAGGGTGATATTCACTTCAACGGCTTCGATATTCGCAAGACGCGAAATATCTATGCATTACGCAAGCGCATCGGCGTGGTATTCCCGCTGCCGGTAGGGCTGCCGCTGACGATTTACGAGAATGTTGCACTTGCACCGCGGCTCTCTGGCGAAAGCAACAAAGCCGAACTCGATGTCATTGTCGAACGCTGCCTCACCAGGGCAGCGCTATGGGACGAGGTCAAAGACCGTCTCGACTCATTGGGTAGTCTTCTATCTGGTGGCCAGCAGCAGCGTCTGACCATTGCGCGTGCACTTTCACAGCAACCTGATGTACTCATGCTGGATGAGTTTTCCATTGCCGTCGACCCGGTAACGACCATGAGAATCGAGGATGTGCTCAAGGAACTGAAGTCTGAAATGACGATTATCCTTGTCACCAATCTGGTGCAGCAGGCGAGGAGACTGGCCGACCGCACAGCTTTCTTCCTCGAAGGCAAGTGTGTGGAAATCGGAGATACCGAGGATCTTTTTACAGGCAAAGCAAAAGAGCAGCGTACCATCGACTACATCGAAGGAAAATTTGGTTAGGCAAACATGAATATGACTGCTGAAAATGTAAACGCCCAGACTGAGCATGCAATTCATACCAAGGCTCTGAACCTTTGGTATGGGACTTTTCAGGCATTATTTGACGTTAACCTCGATATCAAGCAAGGCATAATCACTTCACTTATCGGCCCTTCAGGATGTGGCAAGAGTACTTTTCTTCGAAGTGTCAATCGTATTAACGAACGACTGGGTTATGTCCGCACAGAAGGCCTCATCGAGGTCATGGGACAAAATGTCTACGACGAGAATGTCGAACTGGTACAGGTCCGCAAGCAGATTGGAATGGTGTTTCAACGCCCGAACCCGTTGCCCATTTCAATAAAGGATAACATCATCTTCGGGCACAGGCTTCATACCGAAGGTAGCAAGCCCAGTATCAGTGAGCAGGATGAAATCATCGAAGCAGCCTTGCGCAAAGTTCTGTTGTGGGACAAGGTAAAAGATCGCCTTAACAGCAAGGCAACTGAGTTGTCACTGGAAGAACAGCAAAAACTTTGTATTGCACGTTTGTTGCCGGTCAAACCCAGTGTATTGTTAATGGATGAACCCTGTTCGGCACTGGATCCTAAAGGTACCGAGGCTGTTGAAGAGCTGATCTGGGACCTGCGTGGTGAATATACGATCCTTATCGTGACGCATAACATGGCACAGGCCAGACGTGCCAGCGAAGAATGCATATTCATGTTAATGGGTAAGGTGATCGAGCATACCGCTACTGAAGCCATGTTTGTTACCCCTGAGCATAAGGAAACAGCAGATTACATCGAAGGCAGGTACGGCTAATCTGTAGTGGTCTGCATTTGATCTTACAGTTATTATCGATTTTCGTATAACCGAAAAATCAGCCCGGATTCGAGGTTTAACACCTGTTTTCTCGCAGAGGCGCAGAGAACGCAAAGGAAGATGAATAGAGCGATACTGTTTTTGCAAAAACACATGACACCTCCGCGTTCCCTGCGCCTCTGCGAGAGTAAATATCTATAGCCTTTTCATATCGTCAATCTCGGCTGTACTGACAAAAGATCATGGTCGTAGTTAATATGACATGGGCTGTCACAGTGAATCCTGACTATTACACATACCTAGGGTGTTTAGCGCTTTTTTGCGTCCTTAGCGTTATTCACGGACGAATAACATGTTTAATATCTGCGTTTATCTGCGTTTATCTGCGTTCATCTGTGGACTTAAATTGATGTCCACTTCGGGCGATATCGGCGAGTCAAAATCAGACACACCCTGATATAAAGACTTTACCAGTACAGTTAATCCTTTTTACCTGTCTCGGCTTCTTGAATATACACAGGCACCTTGATGATATTGTCTTTGACAAAACCAGAAGGCCTGCCCAGTTCGTTATAACGAACACAGTTTTTCCCCTCGATCGTAAAATCGCCTATATACTGATGTCCGATACGACGTTTCAGGTTTTCGGCATAGTCGAGTTTCAGGCAGTGGCTTATTAAGCCGCGGATAACACCTGCGTGAACTACGATCAGCAATGTCTCATCCGGATGCTTTTCAGATAATTGCTCCAAATAAGCGACGCTCCTTTGCTGCATCTGCGTGAAGCTTTCACCATCCGGATATACAAAATCCGGGTCTTTCTTATGCAAGGGTATGTTTTTATCGACCCACTTCTTGTTTTTGTTATACAGCTTGCCGTAGTTAACTTCTCTCAGGTCAGGCGAAGAAAGTATATCCTTGATGGCGTAACTATCAGCGTAAAACTTGCCGGTATTGATAGCCCTTGGAAGCGTGCTCGTATAGATGTGGTGAATAGTGATGTGTGAACCGAGCAGGATTTGACCGACCTTGTTCAGATCATCCTGCCAGCCTTCAGCAGGTGGAGCGTCACCCCAGCCTAGAATCTGGTCAGACTCATTGCTGGTTGTTTTGTAGTGCCTGACGACAATGGCGCGCATGATGATGAATTAATGAAGTATGGGTTAGGAATAAAGGAGCAGCAGCTAACTGCTGCTGCCGTTCTTCGTATCGTCTTTCAAGGCATCTTCCATCTGCTCGCATAATGTCTTGATAACCTTGATACGAGCATGCTTTTTATCATTACCTTCGATGAGCGTCCATGGCGCTATTCTGGTGCTGGTGCGCTCGATGATGTCATTAATGGCCTGTTCATAATCTTCCCATTTCTCACGGTTTCGCCAGTCCTCATCTGTTAATTTCCATTGCTTATGCGGAATCAGTTCACGTTGTTTGAAGCGGTCAAGCTGTTCCTCCTTGGTTATATGAACCCAGAATTTCATCAGTAAAATACCGCTGTCAGTCAGCATTTCCTCAAACTCATTGATTTCTGCATATGCGCGCCGCCATTCTTCTTCACTGGCGAAATCCTCAATACGCTCAACAAGTACACGGCCATACCAGCTCCGGTCAAAAATAGTCATCCTACCTGCACGCGAAAGATGTCGCCAGAAACGCCATAGATAATGATGAGCCTGTTCTTCGTCAGTCGGTGCTGCGATGGGCAAAACCTGAACATGCCTGGCATCAAGTGCGGCTGTCACACGCCGTATCGCACCACCTTTACCAGCCGCATCGGGACCTTCAAAAACCAGTATGGTTGAAAGTTTTTTCTTAAGTGCTGTTCTTTGCAGTTGATTTAGTTTGGCCTGGTAGGTCTGCAGTTGCTGTTTGTACTCACTCTTGGTCAAACTCAGGGACATATCCATGACGTCAAGAACTGTTGAGCTTTTTAAATCTGTCAGGGTCTCCGAATCAGAATCATTTTCTGTTGTAGTGGCAGCTGGTACCTCGTCTGCAGTAACAGCTAAAGCTTCGAGTTTATCCAGGTGTTTATTTATTTCATCACGGATAATCGTTCCAACCGTCAGGCTTCTAAAATACTGATCAGCGCCTTCAACTATACACCAGGGCGCTGTGCCCGTGCTGGTTCTCATGATGACTCTCTCGGCGGCTTCTTCAAATTTTTCATATAATCGCCAGTTATCCCAGTCGACTTCGTCAACCCGCCAGCGGGTTAGCTCGTCTTTTTCAAGGTCCTTGAAGCGCTTTTTCTGTCCTTTCTTGCTCAGGTGCATCCAGAATTTGAGAATCAAAGCGCCATCGTCAGACAGTGCTTTTTCGAAATTAATGATTTTTTCAAGCTGTTTGTTGAACTCGCCTTCATCTATGCGATTATGTACGCGATCGAGTACCGGTCTCGAATACCATGAGCTGAGAAAAAGCCCGATTTTTCCCTTGGCAGGTAGATCACGCCAGAAGCGCCAGTATTCGGGTCGCTCCATCTCTTCATCTGAAGGCTTGTCATAAGCGCGGGTAACCAGCCAGCGAGGATCCATCCATTCATTGAGCAGGTTGACTGTATCACCCTTCCCGGCGCCGTTCACACCGGCAAAAATCACAATTACGGGACATTTTTTGAGTTTTAGCAGCCTTTGCTGGGCTTCAAGTAGCTCACGTCTGAGAACGGGCTCTTTTTGCTTAAATTCAGCTTTTGGGACACTTTGTCCAAGCTCTGCAGTTCTGAACATCATGTGGCGTTTTTCCTCAGATTGTCGATCATTGGCTCGATCAGGCTTTTAATCATATACTCTGGTTATAATAGAGTATAAAAATAGTGTATAAAAGCGCGTAATCCTTAAAATAAATTGAGCTATGTCAAAAGTTCTCGTTGAAAACCCAGAAGATCAGACCCAGACACCCTTTCTTAGAGGGATTCTTACTCGCTCTTTGCAAAAATCAGGCCTGACTTTTGAACAGGCTCATGATATTGCCAACACCATTCGCGATGAAATTGACGATAAACCCCTGGTTACCACGATTGATCTGGAACATATTGTCGTCAAACATCTTAAAAAAGCCGATGCTGAAAATTCGGTTGCACTCTATGAAAACCGAAACATGCCTTACATGCTTCAGATTGAAACCGATAACGGGCAATTTGCAGCATTTTCGCCTTCAAGATACCGGGTCGATCTCGAAACAATCGGCCTGACTTCGGATGAAGCACTATCGATTGTAGATGAAGTCAGTGCGCATCTGCTAAGAAGGAACAAGCCGGGTGTAACCACAAAATACATTGCAAAAATAACCTATCGTTTATTGCGTAAATCAGAGGATCTGGGTAACAAAGTTGCCTTCAGGTGGCTGGTCTGGCGTGATTTCATTAATAGTGGAAGACCCCTGTTGTTCCTCATAGGGGGTACTGCAGGTTGTGGCAAAAGTACAATTGCTACCGGGCTTGCCAGCCGACTTGAGATTGCCCGTATGCAGTCCACCGACATGCTACGCGAAGTCATGCGCACCATGATTCCACAACAAGTAGAGCCTATATTGCATAAATCATCCTACTCAGCATGGCAGGAGCTGCCTGATGAAATTCAGGAGACTGAGGAAAAGGGCAAAAGGATATACCAGGGTTACTGCAGACAGGCCGAGATTTTATCTGTAGCGATTAAAGCGGTCATACACAGGGCCTTGCATGAACGCGTATCCGTTATCGTTGAAGGTGTTCATTTTCATCCATCAATCATCAAGAATATCATTGAACCCAGTGATGCTCTTGTGGTTCCGGTAATGCTCGCTGTGTTGAAAAAAAAGAACCTGCTGTCACGAATCAAAGGAAGAAGCACTAATGTGCCGCAAAGACGCGCAGAGCGGTATATTGAGCATTTTGACAGTATCTGGAAACTGCAGACGTATTTGTTGTCCGAATCTGACCAGGCTGATGTGCCGATTATCATTAATACCGATCGAGATGATGTTTTCAGGGAAATAATGCTTCACACCATCGAAAAGCTGTCTCAAGACTTCAACAAAACGCCGGAGCAGGTATTTAATTAAAGGATCATAAATGATGTCAATTAGTTCATTATGAACTTGTTACGATATGAGATGAATACGAGCATCAAGCTGGTGATAGGCTTGATACTGGTGTTATTCACGCATACGGCTATTGCAGAAGAAGCTGTGTCACAGGATGTTGACTGGTTTTACCTGGTTATGGCGTTGTTTGGCGGCCTCGCCATGTTTCTATACGGCATGGAACAGATGTCAGACGGTTTGCAGTCAGCAGCCGGCGATAAACTCAAGGACGTACTTGCCGGGCTTACCAGGAACCGCTTTCTGGGAGCAACAACCGGCGCTTTCGTAACCGCGGTATTGAATTCTTCTTCAGTAACCACGGTCCTTGTCGTTGGCTTTATATCTGCAGGTTTCATGACGCTGACTCAGTCTGTCGGCATCATCATGGGCGCCAATATTGGTAGCACCTTTACCGCGCAAATCGTCGCTTTCAATGTTACACAATATGCTTTATTGCTTGTGGCACTCGGGTTTTTCATGCTGTTCACGGCTAAAACTGAACGCATTCGCCACTATGGCAGCATGATCATGGGGCTTGGCCTGATCTTTTACGGCATGGGTGTCATGGGCGAGGCCATGAACCCGATGCGCACCTATGAGCCCTTCCTCGAACTCATGGTAAAAATGGAAAACCCCTTGCTGGGCATCGTGGTCGGTGCCGTGTTTACCGGCCTGGTGCAGTCATCGGCTGCCACCACCGGTATAGCCATTGTCATGGCAACCGAAGGCCTGATCTCACTGCCGGCGGGAATTGCGCTGTCTTTCGGTGCAAACATTGGCACCTGTGTGACTGCAATATTAGCTGCAATTGGCAAACCGGCCGAAGCGGTGCGTGCTGCTGTGGTACACATTTCTTTTAACATAGCCGGCGTTCTTCTTTGGCTGATGTTCATACCGCAACTGGCAGAGTTTATTGTCTATATTTCACCGTCAGCTGCCGAACTTGCCGGTAAGGAGAAAATGGCTGCCGAAGTACCAAGGCAGATCGCTAACGCGCACACGGTTTTCAATCTCGCAAATACGCTTGTGTTTATCTGGATTACACCCTTATTTGCTAAATTAGCCGTGTTCCTGGTACCTGAAAAACCGGTCGAAGAAAAAGTGATCATCAAACCGAAATATCTGGATAAAGAATTACTCGAAGTACCCACTGTAGCCCTGGAGAATGTACGTTTCGAAATCGGCCGTATGGGGGAAATCACCAGTGACATGCTCACGACACTGTGGATGGCGTTTCAAACACGCAACAGGGATATGGTTGATGAAGTAATAAAAATGGATGACAAGGTAGACGTTTTGTCTGAGATGATACTGGAGTACATGAGCGAGATACAACAGGAAAAATTATCCGATGAGAACAGTCATACGCTTCAGTCCTTGATGAGTGCAACTATCAATATCGAGAGTCTTGCCGATGTGGTTGAGTCAGAGCTTTCTGTCATCTGCAAGAAATTTCTTGACCATGATCTGCAAGAAAATGATGAAACCCGCGACTTATTTGTTAATTTTGCAAAGATGGTGATTGAAGCCTTTGATAAATTAGTCGTGGCTATTAAAAACAATGACGAATCAGCAGCTGCTGATGTGATCGCGTTAAAAGAGCAAATACAGCATATCGTTGATGATATCCTGAAAAACCAGGCGAGCCGTATCAGTGTGCAGACAAGCAAGCATTTGCTGCTGGTCAGACTAGAGCTTGAAATGGTCGACCAGTTAAGGCGTATCTACACGCTCACAAAACGCATAGCGAAAGAATTCATCCCGGATGAGCTTGCTATTAAAAGCGAGTAAATATCTCAGGTTAATCAGGAAAGCTCCCGGGGCCTGAGCAAAAATTCAAGTTTAGCCGAGCCGGTTTGCAATTGTGCCCATGCATCAGGCATTTCCAGGATTGCCAGGGTAGCAGTAGGCATTAATTTTCCGTCTTCCGGAATAGTCATTGTTCCGTTAACAAGGTAATAGAGCAATTCTTCCAGCCCTGGATTATGCCCCACCAGCATTACGCACTGAGCCTGTTCAGGACAGTCTTCAAGTACATAGAGCAATTCTTCCGTCGTTGCCAGGTAGATGTGTTTTCGA
>Ga0316193_10000810_pt1 | contig 20220 bp, 23 predicted proteins | sample MerIslsedime2_MG_FD_207735 | JGI IMG/M metagenome (GOLD analysis project Ga0316193, IMG submission 207735) | Coastal sediment microbial communities from Maine, United States - Merrow Island sediment 2 | ecosystem: Environmental > Aquatic > Marine > Coastal > Sediment | place: USA: Maine... | reverse complement strand
TCAGGCAGCGGCGGCGCCAAAGGATGTAAATGTAGTAAATACACCGGATGTTAATGCCAGCGTCGTTAATGAGCCCACTGTCCACGTTGGTAGTAGTGTCGACGTTAATGCTTTTCAAGCTGGCGAATGGTCTGTGAATGTCGAAACCATGGCCAAAACCCTAAAGGAATTCACGGGGAATCTACAAAGCACTGACGGCTGGGTGGAGGTGTATCAGGTTCCAAGCAGCAAGCGCTTTATTCTTACCGATATCTTTTTGAATCAGCGCACATTTGGTGCTTTTAATAATGCGATTTCACTAAACAGAAATGACTCTGTTACCGAATGTGGTATCGGATCGACTTCTTTCATGCAAACACATACAACGGGCCCAGAAACCTCGGACAATACACAAGTCAATAGGCAAGTATTTTACCCTCTTTCAACAGGGTATGAGTTTGTTGAAGGCGAAAGAATTTGTATTGCCCAAAGCGGTGGCGGTCTTATCTTTTACAATCTATCGGGATACGAAACTGACATGTAGACGCAATCAACTACCAGTAATCTACAATCGAACCCAGATTCGGCTGGGTTCGATTGTGAGCCTAACCGGAATGGAGGGAGTCAAAGAACTGGGAATTGCCATTCACCACCAAGTGACAAATGTCGTGTCCTATGGCCGGTTGGCGAAGTACGATAAAAATATGTGTTCGTCCGGATATGTTTGCGATTTCAACCGATCGACGCAACTATTCCTGGCCAAATTCGGGCATTTTCGCTAATGAGATTTCAGCGTGGTAACTGAACAATGAAAGCGAACCAGCGGTTGCCGGAATGCCTCGCCCATTCTGTCTCTAAATTGGTGACCCGGAAAAAAAATACGGCGAAGTTGGATCACGGAACAAAACAGTCCTCGTGCTTTGAAGATGTTACTCGAAACCGAACTGCCGAAATCGCCATTAGAGACAAAAGAGAAATTCTTCGATTTTCTGCCCGAAGTCGTTCGGGAACAGCTATAAAAAATGCTGCTGTAACCGGTGTATCTGGCTGAATTCTCGGGAGATACCAGGTCACCTGCGGAGACCGTCTCTCAATCCAAGACTGTGTGGCGGAGGAGGAGGGATTCGAACCCTCGATACGCGTTAGCGTATACACACTTTCCAGGCGTGCTCCTTCAACCACTCGGACACCCCTCCGGAGAACGCGGCAGATTATACCAGTTAGAGATGGCGTGCAATGCGGATTACTGGACGATACGGGGTGGAAAGCGCTTGGGAACGCGTTTGCTGGCACGCTGTGCCTTTTCCCGGCCGCGGTCTGCGAGTCGGCTGGACATGCCGTGCAGGGTCTCCGCCGCTGCCAGATACTCCCTGGCGACATCCGCAATCTTGCGGCGTTGGGAACGTGCTTCATCACGCAATGCGTCAAAAGCCTGGATGGCTGTCATATTACAGCGTTCCATCAGGATACCGACCACCATGCTGATTTCGCGGCCCTGTGACAGCGCCTTGTCCATTTGCTCCATGGACTCCTTGAGCTGGCGCATTTCCTCGGCGCGCGTAAGTGCTGACTGTACGGCGGGTACCAGCTGTTCGATATCCAGCGGTTTCACCAGGTAGGCGAGCGAACCGGCGTCGGTAGCGCGCTGCACCATCTCTTCCTCACCGTAAGATGTGAGAGAGATAAAAGGCAGATCGGCAGCGTGCAGGGAGGCAGCCACTTCAAACCCGTCCTTTAACGGCATGCGCAGGTCGAGGATGGTCAGGTCGGGCCGCTGCTCATGGGCCAGGCGTTCGGCCTGTGCACCATCGGTCGCCTGAATCACATCGAATCCGGCGGACTCCAGACCGCTGGTGATCATACCCAGATCATCCAGATTATCATCGGCAACCAGGATGCTGATTGAACTCATGGCAAACCCTCGATGGCGGTGTCGACGGACGCGAGTTGCTGCGCCCTGAAACAACTCTAGAATAACGCCGTATCAATTACCACTATTACCGGCAGACTGAATGGGTAAACGCTATTTGACAACCTTGAGGGAAGGTCTAGCGTCGGGTTTTGGCCCGGAGTCATCCGGCTCCGGATCTTCATCTTCATTGAACATCATACCGCGACCGTTTTCCCTGGCGTAGACCGCCAGTACGGCACTCACTGGAAAAGAGATCAGTTGCGATACGCCGCTGAAACGTGCGAGAAACGTTACCTCTTCGTTGGTAACGCGCAGGCCTTCCACCGCGTGCGGCCCAATATTCAGGACAATCTTGCCATCCTGAATAAAGTTTTGTGGAACCTCTACACCTTCAGCGTCGGCATTAACCAGCAGGTGGGGTGTTAACTGATTATCGATCAGCCATTCATTGATGGCCCGTATAAGATAGGGGCGATTGGAAGTCACGGCAAACTACTTCAATCGCAACATTACTCGTACAGCTCCCTTTCAGCCTCGGTCAGACTGGTCTGAAAGGATTCGCGCTCGAACATGCGTTCTGCGTAAGCAATTACAGGACTGGCCTGTGACGGCAACTCGATGCGGTAATGTTTCAGGCGCCACAACACCGGTGCGATAGTGGCGTCTACCAGTGAAAAGTCGTCGCTCAGGAAAAAAGGTTTGGCTGCGAATACTTCGGCGCTGGAGGCGAGGCTGTCGCGCAGTGTTTTGCGGGCTTTGGAGGCCATTTTTTCCGCCCCGGACTCCAGATCACCCAGCAGTGAATACCAGTCTTTCTGGATGCGGTACAAAGCCAGGCGGCTGCGCGCACGGGATACCGGGTCAACCGGCATCAGCGGTGGATGCGGGAAACGTTCGTCCAGGTACTCGGTGATCACCTGCGGGTCATAGAGCACCAGCTCGCGATCGATCAGGGTGGGGACACTCTGGTATGGGTTGAGATCAATAAGGTCCTCCGGCAGATTGTCCGGGTCGATATTAACGATTTCGACGGTGATTCCCTTCTCCGCAAGCACAATGCGCACACGGTGGCTGTGCGGGCAGCTAGCGTTGGAAAACAGTGTCATCACCGAACGGCGATTGGCAATTACAGCCATTAATTTTCTCCAGTCTCAGTGACAGGTCTAGTGGATATCTTTCCAGTACTCTTTCTTGAGCAGGTAGGCGAAAATGAAAAGCACTAACAGGAACAACATGACCTTGACACCCAGGCTCTGCCGCTCCAGTTTGATCGGCTCGCCCATGTAAGCAAGGAAATTGACCAGGTCACGGACCGTACGATCGAACTCGGCCGGTGTCTGGCTGCCGGCTTCTTCAAGCTCTAAACCTTCCAGGACCTTATGCTCGTGACCTTCGTCATCGACAACGGTTGTGTATACCGGCTTCTGCCAACCTTGCAGTTCCCACAGTACGTTCGGCATGCCAACGTTACTGAACACCTGGTTATTCACACCAAAGGTACGCGAATCATCGAGGTAGAAGGTACGCAGATAGGTGTACAGCCAGTCAGTCCCGCGCACCCGGGCAACCAGAGTCAGATCCGGTGGCGGAGCACCAAACCATCTCTTACCCATATCCTTGGTCATGGCGATATCCATCAGGTCACCGGTTTTTTCACCCGTAAACATCAGGTTGTGGATGATATCTTCTTCGCTGATACCAAGGTCGCGGCCGAGACGATTATAACGCTGGTACTTGGCCGAGTGGCAACCCATACAATAGTTGACGAAAGTCTTCGCACCACGCTGCAGGGATTCCTTGTTGGTCGGATCGATGTTGGCCTTGTCCAGGTGAACACCGCCACCACTGGCTATCACAAGGGTGGGCGCAACAAGCAACAAAACAGATAACAAGTATTTTTTCATTGGTTCGTTACCCCGTTACCCTGTCCGGAACCGGCTTGGTCGAGTCGATTTTGGTGTAAATCGGCATCAGCAGGAAGAAGGCAAAATACACGATGGTTCCAATCTGAGCCATCATCGTTTTGGTATCTGTCGGCGCCTGCGTACCCAGCCAGCCGAGCACCACGAACGCGACTACAAACAGTCCCAGCATGATCTTGCAGATCGGCCCGCGGTAGCGAATGGACTTCACCGGACTGCGGTCCAGCCATGGCAGGAAGAACAGGATCACCACCGCGGCCCCCATCACGATTACACCCAGGAACTTGGCGCTCAGCGGTCCGATGTCGATGGTCACTGCGCGCAACATGGCGTAATACGGCGTGAAATACCAGACCGGCGCTATGTGTTCCGGAGTCTTCAGGGGGTCGGCCGTTTCAAAGTTTGGTGCCTCGAGGAGGTAGCCCCCACCTTCCGGGACAAAGAACATCACGAAGGAGAAGAACATCAGGAACACCACCACACCCACAATATCTTTTACGGAGTAGTAGGGATGAAAAGGAATCCCGTCTTTGGGAATACCGTTCTCGTCCTTGTTCTTCTTGATCTCGACACCGTCAGGGTTATTCGAACCCACTTCATGCAGCGCCAGGATGTGCACCACCACCAGGATGGCCAGTACGAAAGGCACCGCGATGACATGCAGCGCGAAGAAGCGGTTCAGCGTGACGTCGGATATGACAAAGTCACCCCGAATCCACAACGACAGGTCGTCACCGATTACCGGAATAGCACCGAACAGAGAAATGATGACCTGCGCACCCCAGTATGACATCTGACCCCAGGGCAGCAGGTAACCAAAGAACGCCTCCGCCATCAGCGCCAGGTAGATCATCATGCCGAATATCCATATCAGCTCGCGCGGTCCCTTGTAGGACCCGTACAGCAAGGCGCGGAACATGTGCAGATATACCACCAGAAAGAATGCCGAAGCGCCGGTGGAATGCATGTAGCGGATCAGCCAGCCCCACTCCACGTCGCGCATAATATATTCGACGGAGGCAAACGCCATTTCGGCGTCCGGCTTGTAATTCATGGTCAGGAAGATGCCGGTGACAATCTGCAACACAAGCACCAGCAGTGCCAGGGAACCGAAGTAGTACCAGAAGTTGAAGTTCTTCGGCGCATAGTACTTGGACAGGTGCTCTTCCCACATTTTGGTGAGGGGGAAACGCGCATCGATCCAGTCACGGAAGTTAACTAGCATACCCATCAGGCGGCTCCTCCGTCTTCACCAATAAGAACCAGCGTTTCGCTGACATACGCGTGCGGCGGTATCTCGAGATTCAATGGCGCCGGAACACCCTTGTACACGCGACCCGCAAGGTCGAACTTGGAGCCATGACAGGGGCAGAAGAATCCGCCTTTCCAGTTCGGATCATAAGGCTGGGGCAATGCCTCGGGGATAAAACTCGGCGAACAGCCTAAATGCGTACATATGCCGACAGCGACCAGGATTTCCGGCTTGATGGAGCGAGTGCCGTTCTGTGCGTATTCAGGCTGCTGGGGATCAACCGAAGCCGGATCGCGCAAGCGCTCATCCAGTCCTGGCAGTGCGGCAAGCATTTCTTCGTTACGTTTCAGAATCCACACCGGTTTACCGCGCCACTGGACGCGAATCATCTGGCCTTCTTCCAGCTTGCTGATGTCCGCTTCAACCGGCGCACCGGCTGCTTTGGCACGCTCGCTTGGCATCCACGACGCCAGGAAGGGAACTGCGGTATACGCCGCACCTACGCCACCTACAACCGTCGTAGCGGCTATCAAAAACCGGCGTTTACTGGTATCTACAGTGTCACCACTCATTCAATGGTCTCCACACAAAAATCACCGGCCGACACTCACTTAGCGGAACCGCTACCGCCGATAAATATTAGAATATTCAGATATTCAAACCCATGTTCGAACAGCGGGCATAGCATGTCGGAAGTCCCCGTCAAGGTCAAGTAACAGAGGCATCAAATGGATCGCTCGGGGCGAAAAACTCACACAGGATTATCTATGTCGATAAAAGTATGTTCAATGGAAAACTGCTGTGCCAGATGTCCACCAAGGGCCTGTACACCATAGCGCTCGGTGGCGTGGTGCCCGGCGGCGAAATAATGGATTCCGTACTCGCGTGCGATGTGCACGGTGGGCTCGGATATCTCACCGCTGATAAAGGCGTCCAGGCCATGTCTGGCAGCGGCTTCCAGGTACGACTGAGCGGCCCCGGTACACCAGCCCAGCCGCTGCAGCGGCTCCCGGCCTGCAGCAATCCACTGCGCGGCACGTCCCAGCGACTGCTGGATACGCTCAGCGAGCGCGGCACCGCTGAGCGGTTGCACCAGCGTTCCGTAGCAGGCCAGTTCCGGCCCACTCCCGTCACCGAAACGTCCGTCCTCTGTCAGATTCAGCCGCTGCGCGAACTGCGCGTTGTTACCCAGTTCGGGGTGGGCATCGAGTGGCAGGTGGTACGCAAGCAGGCTGATATCATGACCCAGCAGCGCCTTGATACGGCGTTGCTTCATACCCGTGAGACGATTATCTTCGCCCTTCCAGAAAAAACCGTGGTGGACCAGCAGCAGGTCAGCATGCTGCGCTATCGCTGCATCGATAAGCGCCTGGCTGGCGGTAACCCCGCTGACGATTTTGTGTACCGGACCCCGACCCTCAACCTGCAGACCGTTCGGGCAATAATCCTGGAAAGTCTCCGCCTCCAGCAAGTGATCACAGTATTCAACCAGTTCAGCCAGGCTCGCCAATTCCAATTCTCTCCGCCAGTGTATAATGCTACGCCATGAATATACGTGATACTGTTTCGTTTTTCCTGCAGGCAGCGACTGTCGGGATTGTCGCCGCGTTTCTGATCTTGTTGTTCAAACCGGACTGGTTTGACGCAGGCCGCTCGGTCATCGAGGTCACGCAGGCGCCGGACCACAGCGTACCCGCCAGCACTGCCCCGCCCTCTACCCGACCTGCATCATACGCTGATGCAGTAGAGCCCGCTGCCAGGGCCGTCGTTAATGTCTATACCTCCAAGGTCATCACGCGCGAGCGTCATCCGCTACTCGATGACCCGTTGTTCCGGCACTTTTTCGGCGATCAGCTGAGCACACCACGCAAACGCACCCAGACCAGCCTGGGTTCAGGCGTTGTCGTTTCTGCGCAAGGCTATGTGCTTACCAATAATCACGTCATCGAGGGCGCAGATGAAATCCGGGTATTGCTGCAGGACGGCCGCAGTTCGCCGGCCTCGGTGGTCGGCGTCGACAAGGATACCGATCTTGCCGTACTGCGTATCAAACTGGACAACCTGCCCGCCATCTCAATCGGATCTACCTCCGGCCTCAGGGTTGGCGATATTGCGCTGGCCATCGGTAACCCGTTCGGGGTTGGCCAGACGGTAACCCTGGGTATTATCAGTGCAACCGGCCGCAACCAGCTCGGTATAAATCGTTACGAGGATTTTATCCAAACCGACGCGGCTATCAATCCGGGCAATTCCGGTGGCGCACTGGTCAACGCCTGGGGCGAACTGATTGGAATTAACACCGCCATCTACAGCCGTTCCGGTGGGTCACAGGGCATTGGTTTCGCCATCCCTGCCGACATGGTGTCGAACGTCATGAAACAGATCATCGAGCAGGGGCATGTGGATCGTGGCTGGCTGGGTATCGAAGCGCAGGATCTGACACCCGCGCTGGCCAGCAGCTTTGGCCTGAAGGATACGCGCGGCCTGTTGATTGCCGGCGTATTGCGCGATGGCCCGGCTGACAAGGCTGGTATCCTCCCCGGCGATGTCATCGAACGCATCAACGGTAAAGAGGCGCTGAATGCACGTGCCGCTATGAGTGATATTGCCCAGTTCGGCCCGGACGTCGAACTCAAAATCGAGGGTGTCCGGGGCGGGCGTGCGTTCCACACAACGGCTGTTACCGACCGTCGTCCGGAATCCCGGGAGCGCTGAGCTAACGGGACGCCGCCTTCTGCTTGCTGGCGATGTAGTCTTCAAGCTGTTTGCTGGTCACCGGCCCGACCTGACGCGCGACCGGTGACCCGTCCGGCGCTACGATATAGGTTGTTGGCAAGCCCGGAATGGGTCCGAGCGGCGTAGTCGCCAGCGGTTCGGAGCGCAGGATCGGGTAACTGATCAGAAACGATTCAACAAACGACTCAAGCTGCTCCTCACCAACATCTTCAAGATTGATGCCGAGAACAACCGCATCATGATCCTTGTGACTGTCGTGAAAATTCACCAGGTCGGGAATTTCTTCCTGGCAGGGAGGACACCAGGTCGCCCAGTAGTTTACTATAACCCATTTGCCTTTGTAATCGGCAAGAGAGTGCATTTTTCCATCCATATCGGGAAGGCTGTATTCAACCGGTTCGGCCATGGCCGGACCTGCAAACAGCAAAACAAAAACAACAAGTAAACGCATTAAATATTCCTCAACCCGCACAGAATGGTTCTTTGTGGCTGCAATCACTAAACTGAGTGTACCATTCATCAGGCCTGGTAATTATTCCGTTACCGGAGATTCAGAGCATTATGACCACAATTCTTCAGGAAGATTTCATCCAGTCTGTACAAAATGCACTGCAATACATCTCGTATTATCACCCGATTGACTTTGTGCACGCCATGCACAGTGCCTGGGAGAAAGAACAATCACCGGCTGCACGCGATGCGATAGCACAAATCCTGATCAATTCGCGCATGTGCGCAGAAGGTCACCGTCCGATTTGCCAGGATACCGGCATAGTAACGGTATTCCTGGAAATCGGCATGGATGTGCGCTGGGACAGCAGACAAGGCGTGGAGGACATGGTCAACGAAGCGGTACGCCGCGCTTACCTTGACCCCGACAACCCGTTACGCGCATCCATTGTCGCCGACCCGGCCGGCAAACGCGCCAATACCGGTGATAACACCCCGGCCGTGATCCATATGAAGAGCGTTGTCGGCGACCGGGTTTCGGTCACGGTAGCGGCCAAGGGCGGTGGTTCAGAAAACAAATCCCGTTTTGTCGTCCTTAACCCCAGCGACAGTGTGGTGGACTGGGTAGTGGACCAGGTGCCGGGGATGGGCGCCGGCTGGTGTCCTCCGGGTATCCTCGGCATTGGTATCGGGGGCACGGCGGAAAAAGCCATGTTGCTGGCCAAACAGTCACTGATGGCGCCCATCGATATCCAGGCGCTGCAACAGCGCGGTGCGCACAGCCGCGCCGAAGAACTGCGTCTGGAGATCTACGACCGCGTGAACAGACTGGGAATCGGCGCTCAGGGACTGGGCGGCATCACCACCGTGCTGGATGTCAAGGTGCTGGACTATCCAACCCACGCCGCATCCCTGCCGGTCGCCATTATTCCCAACTGCGCCGCTACCCGGCATATCCACCTGGAACTGGATGGCAGCGGTGCGGTATTTCCGGAACCACCCGCACTCAGCGACTGGCCCGACGTGCACCAGGACACCGCCGTACAGTCTCGCCACGTCAACCTGGATGAACTTGACAGCGCGGCCATACAGAGCTGGAAACCGGGCGAAACCCTGTTACTGAGCGGACACCTGCTGACCGGCCGCGATGCCGTACACAAGCGTATTGTGGACACACTGAATAAAGGCGAATCCTTGCCGGAAAGTCTTGATTTCCACAACCGCTTTATCTATTACGTCGGCCCGGTCGACCCGGTGCACGGCGAAGCCGTGGGGCCGGCCGGTCCCACAACGGCAACCCGCATGGACAAGTTTACCGACCAGATGCTGGAAGAAACCGGCCTGATTGGCATGATTGGCAAGGCCGAGCGCGGTCCGGCTGCGATCGAATCCATCCATAAACATGGAGCTGTCTATCTGATTGCCACGGGCGGCGCAGCCTACCTGGTGTCCAGGGCGATCCATTCAGCGAAAGTAATCGCCTGGCCGGAACTGGGCATGGAAGCGGTATTTGAATTCGAAGTCAGGGATATGCCTGTCACCGTCGCGGTGGATTCCCGGGGTGAGTCGGTGCACCGGACCGGTCCGGCGTTCTGGAAGCAGCGCATCGCAGGCATCAGTATTGAATTGGAATAGTCCAGAATTCGCTCAACAGTCCGATACAGGGGCAGTTAACCAACCGGTTTCGAGCACGTGTCCAATCTTCAACTGACAATTCCGGCCCAGGATAGTGACCGCGCCAGTGTTAAAATCAAGCCGCGCGAAGTCCATGAGTGGCTGAACAATCTGCCCTATCTCGACCTTGGACGTACTGCACGCCTTGCCAGCGAACAACTGCGACTAATGAACCGACAGTCACTGCCAGGGGCGGCCCGCACCGAGATACTTGGACTTTTTCTATCTACTTATCATCGGCTTACAGATTGCGTACCAGGCAATCACAATACTGAAGACCCAATTCGGACGCAGCGAAAACGGCTCTGTCAGGATCTGGCTTTTGGCTACAAGATTGTCGTTAACGAGTTATCTGGCAAGCGTAGCGGCTTCAGGGACGCGCGCACCCTGTCTTTGGCGCTGCTCGGTTCGATTTACACGCTGGGACTGCAGCTTATGCACTACTACGGGAATTACCAGCGTGCCCCGCGCGCCCTGTGGAGCGAGTGTCTGGCGTTGTACAACTATGCCTGGAAGACTGGACGCGAACACTATTCAGCAGACCTGCCCGGTAGTGGAGAACAGCAAGTCGACAGCACCTTCCGCCTAACCGCCCTGTTGCGCCTGGCCGATCCCTACCAGCTCCCGGCCGGCATACTGCCCGCACTGCACAGTTACTTCAGCATGCACTCCGGAATGAGTAGTATCGAGAGTGAAGCCCAGTCCGATACCACAAGTTTCGAATTAACAGACAGATACAGTACAAATGAGCCGGACCTGGGTAATTCACTGTTCCTGGATGTTGAAGCGCTGATAGAGCAGATAAGCGAAGATATCCGCAAGCTGGAGCGCTACCAACAGGCGCAGGCACTGGGCCTGCCCCCCGAAGTCCCGGTGCTACCGCTGTTACACAGCCTGCAGCTGATACTCGAACACTGGCGGACACATCCGACCCGCCAGACCGAGCGCGAACGAACCCACGCGCAGCTCGAACTGGTTTCCGGTCTGGATGCAGCCTACTGCGTGGTCAACAAGGGCCGCTGGTTCGATCCCGCACTGTATCGGACACCGGGTCACGAAGACGTGATCGATCTGGGCGCGAAACCATCACCCGAGCTGCCCCTTGACCAGGGGGAACCTGACACCTTTCAGTGTTCCAGCATAAACCGCAGCAGTGGCGGCCTCGCCGTTAGCTACCGCAGTACGCAGCCATTCCACCCGCGTGTTGGACAACTGGTTGCGATACGCAGGCCCGGATCCGGCTCCGGCTGGGTAATCGCGGTGGGCCGCTGGTTGGTGGAACCTGAATCAGGCCCGGGCTTCGACCTGGGGCTGCAGTATATGGCGCGCGAACCCCAGCCTGTAGTTATCCGTATTCTGGATACCGAGGGTCTCGGAGGAAAGTTTCAACCGGCGATAACTGCATTGCAGAAACGTGGGCAGCGGCGCGTGCACACACTGTTTACACGCGGCGGAGAAGCCCGGGTTGGCGATGAAATAACTGTCTACAATCGGGCCGGGCAACACCGCGGGCGCTGTACCGAATTACTGGAATCCGGGCCCGGTTTCGAGCGTTTGATTTACGAATCCGTCGACGAAGGCGACCCGGGTTAAAAAGAGCTTTCTGTTCCTGTTCTCTAAAAAAGTTAAAAGCCCTGTGGGGGCCTCTTTATTTACTTCATAGAACCTGTGAAACGATTTTTTACTGCAGATCCAGGCTGCCCCCAAGATAGTTACGGTCACTTTCCTCTACCACCCCAATCGACCAGGCACCGCGATTGCGGGCATGGTCGATGGCCATCTCGGCATCCGCCGCTGACGGATTACGGTCAACGGCAAAATTCTGTCCCGGGTAGATCAGGTCAGCGTCCTTTATCTGGTCGCGATTGGCCTTGTAGATCAGTGGCCATTTATAAGGATTGTTGTAGGTCTCGGCTTTGCCGGAAATCGCCCACAGACTGTCACCGCGCACCACTTCGTACTGCATTGAAGCTGCGCGGATTTCCGCCATTAGCGGTGTCAACAGATCATACGCCTTGCGGCCCTCAGCGTTGCGAATCGCCTTGTCTGCGTCCGACAATGCGTTCGTCTGGTTAGCATCCAGACCCTGCATGGCGCTTGCTTCGTCAAACATGATCTTGGCCTTCTCCAGATAGTACTGGTTGACTGCCATGTCGGCCTGGTCACGCGCTTTGTTAGCCAGCTTGATGGCGAGCGATTTCTGGCCATCGGGAGCGGCTGCTTCACTTTCAGCCTGCTTCAGGAACTTTTCGGTATCACGCCAGATCCAGTCCACAGCTTTGGCCTTGGCAATAGAAGCCTTGGCAGCGTCGATGGCCTGATTGACCTCTGCATTCTGGTCACCGGCATCCTCAGGCGGAGTTGAGGCACAGCCCGCTACCAAACCAAGTACAAAGGCCAAGGGAACCAGTCGCTTGCCAAAAACAGTTCTTTTCATGAAAATTACTCCGCTAGTGGTTGATCCGTGAAGACTTTTTACGTCTCTTTATACTGGCATGAAACTAACACCCCGATTCAGGCCATGTCAAGTAACACACCGCACCTTTTACCGGCCCGGTTTCAAAGGTGAAAGACGCATCAAGCCGTAAATAATTCCTTCTCCCGCACGCACAGCCGCTTATTTCGATTCAGCCTGCTGGGCAGATTTACGCGCCCGGACAGCTTCATCGCGTGCCTCGGCAGCACTCAGCCTGGCCTTACGGAAATGGCGTTCGTTCAGTAACTGTTCGGCACTCTTCAACAGCGTCTGCGCCTTGTAATACTGCTCGGCCGCGTGCTGCTCGGCACCCGCAGCGCGCGCCGCGTCAATCGCCTGACGGGCTTCGCTCATTTCCTGTACCGGCGCCGAACCACATGCGGAGCCCAACGCCAGCACCAGCATGAGAAAAAACGAACGCAACAATCCTGCAAGGCAACAACCGGAACTGGCATATCTAAATGTGTACTCGGGCATGTGTGGTGCAAAAAGAAGTTACAGTGCACACGCTAGCACCGAGACTCCAAGGGGTCAAGAAACCATCGCTGCATGGACCGTTCGCCACAGATACCGCAAAATACATTCTCACCAAATAGCCTGAAAGGTCAGCACCCATGTCCAAAATCATCATCTACCATAATCCACGCTGCAGCAAGTCCCGACAGACGCTGGAATTACTGGGCACACGTGATGTCGAGGCAGACATTGTCGAATACCTGAAAACACCGCCAACCAGCGAGCAGCTGGCAGAAATCCTGGACCTGTTAGGTATAGAGCCGCGCGAGCTGATGCGCACCAGCGAGCCGGAGTATAAAGACAACGCGCTTGATGATCCGAGCCTCTCACGTGAGCAGCTGATCCAGGCCATGGTTGACCACCCCAGGCTCATCCAGCGGCCGATCGTGCTTTGCAAGGGCAAGGCCGCGCTGGGGCGGCCACCGGAACGCGTACTGGAGATTCTCTAAATGGCTGACATACTGGTTCTGTACTACAGCCGTCATGGTGCCACCGGGAAGATGGCACAGCTCATTGCACGCGGTATCGAAGAAGTCGACGGCATGCAGGCCCGACTGCGCACAGTTGCACCGGTATCAACGGTTTGCGAGGCCAGCGAGGACAGTATTCCCGACACTGGCGCACCCTACGCGACTGCAGACGATCTGCGCGAATGCGCGGCACTGGCGCTGGGCAGCCCGACCCGCTTCGGCAACATGGCCGCACCGCTCAAGTATTTCATCGACACTACCGGCGGCCTGTGGCTGGGCGCTGAGCTGGCCGGAAAACCCGCAGCGGTATTTACCTCGACGTCATCCATGCACGGTGGCCAGGAGACAACGCTACTGTCCATGATGCTGCCGCTGCTGCACCACGGCATGCTGGTGCTGGGCATCCCCTACAGTGAGACCGACCTGCTGCATACAGATGCGGGTGGAACACCTTATGGTGCCAGCCATCTGGCCGGTACCGACAGCAAGAAACCTTTAACCGAAGCTGAGCAGCGCCTGTGCCGGGCGCTGGGTAAACGTCTCGCTGAAACCACCGCAAAACTCGCACGTTGAAGCCCCGCCTTTTCTACGCGCTGGCACTGTTCGGTTACTTCGGCATTATGCTGCTGTTACCCGTGTGGTATGGCTGGCTGGCGCCACCCAGTGTGCTATCGCCAAGGGTGGCGTTGATCGTGCTGGGACTACCGCTGTTTGCTGCTTTGCGCGGCCTGCTGCATGCGCGCAGCTATACCATGGCCTGGAGCCTGTTTCTGTCCGTGATTTATTTCACACACGGGGTTATTGAGGCCTACAGTAATACCGGCGCGGCACGCTGGCTGGCGTTGGCCGAAGTGGCTTTGTCGCTGTGCTGGCTGGTTGGTGGAATCCTGTTTATCCGCGCACAAGCGCGTGCCGGTCCGTGATTACAGTCCCAGCACCGATTTCACAAATGGTACCGTCAACTTTCTCTGCGCAGCCAGGGAAGCCTTGTCCAGCTTGTCCAGCAGCTCAAACAGTGCCGGTATATCACGCGGTAGTCGCCGCAACAGGTAGCGGCCGGTCTCGGCGGGCATTTCACACCCGCGCTGCATGGCACGCTGCTGCAAGACTGCAAGACGCTGCTCATCGTTGAGCGGGTTCAGCTGATACACCAGCCCCCATCCCAGTCGCGATACCAGGTCCGGCAACCTGAAGGCATGTCCGGCAGGCATTGAGACGCTGCTCACAATCAGGCACCCGCGCTGCTCGCGAATTCTGTTGTACAGGTTGAAAAGGGCTTCTTCCCAGCGCTGTTTCCCGGCGATGTGGTGTACATCGTCCACGCACACGAGCTGGTAGTTTTCCCAGTCTTCCAGCAATTCGGGGCTCAGGCTGGAAATATCCTCCAGGGACACATAGGCGGCTGTCCGGCCCTGGTCAGTGGCCAGGTGACAACTGGCCTGCAACAGATGGCTTTTCCCGGACCCGCTGGCGCCCCATAACAGGAAAAACGGCTCCCCTGTGCCACTGGCCGTTTGCATCAACTGGCCAATCAGCTCATCGTTGGGTCCCGCCAGGAAGTTGGAAAATCGCGCAGATGCCTGCAACTGCAGACCCAGCGGCAGTTGCTGGCTCATTGATGTAACCGTGCGCGCCGGGTCCAGGTAACGACATAATCCAGACCACTCCAGATAACGCTGACAGTGACCGCATAAACCAGCCAGTCAATCCACTGTTCCTGTCCCCATCCGCTCGCCTGGTGAACGATAACCAGTAATACCAGCAGGATCTGCAACAGGGTGTTCAGCTTGCTGATGAGCGTCGGTTCGGCTTCCAGGCGTTCAATACGAAAGTTGTAGGCTACTGCACCACCGACAATCAGCAGGTCACGCGTCAGCACCAGTAGCAGTAACCACACCGGTAACAGATCGTTCCACGCCAGCACTGCGTAGCAGGTTACCAGCAGGAACTTGTCCGCCAGCGGGTCGAGCAAGGCGCCCAGCCGGCTGGTCCAGCCAAAGCGCTTGGCCAGAAATCCGTCCACTGCATCCGACGCACCGGCAACGAAAAACAGGATCAGCGCCAGGGTAAAATTCTGCCTCATCAACGCCCAGGCGACCGGAACCACAAGCAGAATCCTGGCGACAGTGATCAGGTTGGGAATATCGCTGGCACGCATAATCCTGGATAACTCAGGGAGTTAACTGAAACCGCCATGCGGAGGGATCGCCACTCTGCTGAAGCAGCTTACCCAGCGTAATCACCTGCAGCAGGTTACGTTCTGCAGCACGGAGTTGCAGGTTGAACTCCACTTCCTGGCCACTGACACGAGCCACCTGGACGCGTTCTACCGGAGCCAGGGACGCCAGGTATTTCGAGACCCGCGCATAGTCTTCCAGGCTCTGCACACCTTCCACCACCAGGGGACGTACAGACGCATCGGCACTTACTACAGCGTACCGCACAGCCAGCCAGTCGGCGGCCTCCGCAATGCCCTGATCGACGCCGGCAACCAGACCGTTCGCATGCGAGGTCCAGCTCTGTTTATTACCATTTCCCAGCAAAGTCCAGTCAGCGCGCCAGTCGCTGCGGCCCTTCGAGCGTTCCAGTTTACCCAGCAGAATGACCTGCGGCCGGTAGCGCTGCGAGGCAGTTTCCACGCTGCCGACAAAGCCGCCCCAGACATCGGTAAACTGCACCGCGCGCTGATCCTGCAGGTCCATCAATGGCAGAGTCAGCGGCAAACCACGCTGCGAAGCTGCCTGACGCAACGCATCAGCCGCTGCACGCCCGGCGTTTTCAGCTACCAGGTAACGTTGTCCGCGATCATCAACCGCCAGCCATACCAGTACATCGGGCCGCTCGCGTCCCCAGTAGGGCAAACCCGCGCGGCGTATTTCGCGCGCCAGCGCAACGCCGTCGAACTGAACCCAGAGTCGTAACCGCTGCGCCGTATCCGGCGGCCGTGCGGGCGCATCGAGGAACCGGAATTGCTCTACAAAGCGCCTGGGCTGCTTCAGCAATGCCTGTGCGGCAGGCTCATTCAGGGAACTTCCGCTACCCGTAACCCGCACCAGCACATCCTGCAATGCCAGTCCCAGCGCAGCATCGCGCGACCCGGGATCGCGGCCACCGGCATCCACTTCAGTCTGGAAAAGACCGGTAAGCCGCGCAGAGTGAACACTGGTCGATACCAGCAGCAGACCCAGCAGGAGAGGGGCAAGGTTACGTACAGTCAATCGGTTCATCGCACAAATCAGAATATTCCCGCTACCATACCATAGCTGTTATTCGGGTGGTGATGTGGCGCAACACGGGCCATTCCTTGTACCATTGCGTTTCTCCGGGACTGGAGCCTCGTATTCCTCCAAGATGGTATTTATGGACTCAGATTCTTCCACATCGATCAGCTACCGCGATGCCGGCGTCGACATCGACGCGGGTAATTCCCTGATTGATCGCATTAAACCGGTGGTCGCCAAAACCCGGCGTCCCGGGGTCGTAAGTGGCCTGGGCGGTTTCGGCGCTTTATTCGAATTGCCGCTCGACCGCTACCGCCAGCCACTGCTGGTATCCGGCACCGATGGCGTTGGCACCAAACTGAAACTGGCCATCGACAGTGGCCGCCACGACACTATCGGCATTGATCTGGTTGCCATGTGCGTCAATGACGTTATCGTGCAGGGCGCCGAACCACTCTTTTTCCTCGACTACTATGCCACCGGCAAGCTGGATGTCGATATCGCAGCTGATGTGGTTAAGGGTATCGGGCGAGGCTGTGAGCTGGCCGGCGCAGCATTGATTGGTGGTGAAACCGCCGAAATGCCGGGCATGTACCAGGCCGGGGACTATGACCTGGCAGGCTTCTGTGTTGGTATCGTTGAGAAAGAAAAACTGATTGACGGCCAATCCGTTCAGGCCGGGGATGTGCTGATCGGGCTGGCTGCCTCCGGGCCCCATTCCAACGGTTATTCGCTGATACGCAAAATCATGGAGGTCTCAGGCGCGAGCTCTGACACCCTGCTGGATGGAAAACCTCTGCTGGACTGGCTGATGGCGCCCACCCATATCTATGTTAAATCCGTGCTGGCCCTGCTGGAACAGGTCGAGGTACACAGCCTGTGCCACATCACCGGCGGCGGCCTGCCTGAAAATCTGCCCCGCATGCTGCCAGACAACACTGTCGCCCGTATCGACAGCAACAGCTGGCAATGGCCCGCTGTGTTTTCCTGGTTACAGGAACAGGGCAATGTGGAAACTTCCGAAATGTATCGTACCTTCAACTGCGGCGTCGGCATGGTGATCTGCATCCCCGCATCCCAGGTGGAACCGTGCCTGGACCTGCTGCAGGCGCAGGGTGAAACAGCCTGGGTGCTGGGCAACATTGCAGAGGGCACAGGCAAGGCGTACACAGAACTGGATGTCTGACACTACGCAACCGCTGACGCTGGTTGTATTGATATCAGGCCGCGGCTCAAACCTCAAAGCGATACTCGAGGCCATCAAGCGTGGTGAACTCCCGGCCGTAGTCAGTGCCGTGATCAGTAACCGCGCCGATGCCGCCGGCCTCGACTATGCCCGGCGGGAAAATATAGACACCCTGGCGCTGGATGCCGACGATTACCCTGACGGGGAAAGTTACGACCGTGCCCTGCAGGGACTGATCGACTGTTTTGAGCCCGGGCTGGTAGTGCTGGCCGGCTTCATGCGCATACTGACACCCGGATTTGTCCAGCATTACCACCACAAACTGATCAACATACACCCTTCCCTGCTACCTGAGTTTCGCGGCCTTCACACTCACCGGCGAGCGCTTGAAGCCGGGGTCAGGGAACACGGTGCCAGTGTCCATTTCGTCAGCGAGGAACTCGACAGCGGACCTGTGATCCTACAGGTAAAGGTACCCGTGTTACCTGGTGATACTACAGAGCAGCTGGCCGCACGGGTTCTGCCACAGGAACACCGGCTGTATTTGCAAGCAATACGCTGGCTGGCAGAAGGCCGTATCCGCTGGCACAACGAACAGCTGCTGTTTGATGGTCAGCCCTTGCAGGAACCGATAGATATACATGCTGAAAACTAGAAAAATCCGGTACGCACTGCTTAAAAGCTGCGTGGTCCTGCTGCTGACTGGCCCCGGCCCGGTCCTGGCCGGCGCAGACGCCCCCTACCCAGCCTTCGTGGCCAGCTATGATGCCAACGCCAATGGACTCAGTATTGGCACCGTGCAGGCCAGCCTGACCCATGAAGGTGAAAACGAGTATCTCTACCGGCAGGAATCCGTCTCGTCAGGTATCGCAGCTTTATTCGGCAACGACAACTCAACCCAGGACAGCCGCTGGCGCTACCGGGACGACCGCATCCAGGTCATCGACTACCGGTCACGGCGCAGGGGCGGTGATGACGACGACAACGAACACCTCATATTTGACTGGGAAACACGGCGCGTCAAAAACACAGGCGCCGGTGAACACTGGGAAATCTCCATCCCTGAAGATGCTGTTGACCGACTGGTCATGCAGCTCGCCATGCTGTTCGACCTGCGCGACGGCAAAACCGAAATCAGCTACAAAGTCCCCAGACAGGGCCGTATCAAGATCTACGAATTCGGTCTGGTCGGCGAAGAGACCCTGGAACTGAAAAGCGGCAGCTACCGTACGCTCAAAATGGAAAGAATGAATGACGACAAGGACAAGAGCTGGGTCTGGAGCGCCCCGGAACTGAACTATTTCCCGGTGAGGTTCCTGAAACACAAAAAAGGCGGTATGAAGATAGAACTTGTTCTGCGCAAACTGAAATTCCTCTCCGGCAGCGACAGTCAGAGTATAGAACCAGCCAGTGGGGAGAAGCAGTAACCCTGCTCAGGCTTTGGGCAAGGTAACCCCGGTCTGGCCCTGGTACTTACCGCCCCGATCCTTGTAGGACGTCTCACAGACTTCATCAGCCCCGAGGAACAGTACCTGCGCGACACCTTCGTTGGCATAAATCTTCGCCGGCAGAGGCGTGGTGTTGGAAAACTCCAGCGTGACATGCCCCTCCCACTCCGGCTCCAGCGGCGTCACATTCACAATAATACCGCAGCGCGCATAGGTGCTTTTACCCAGGCAGATGGTCAGCACGTCGCGTGGGATTCGGAAGTATTCCACCGTGCGCGCCAGTGCAAAGGAATTGGGGGGGATGATGCAGACATCCGACTTGACGTTAACAAAACTGTTATCGTCGAAGTTCTTCGGGTCAACAACCGCCGAATTGATGTTGGTGAAGATCTTGAATTCATCCGCACAACGTATGTCATAGCCGTAACTGGATGTCCCGTAGGAAATAACCCGGCCCACTCCTTCGTGCTCCCGGGTCTGTCCCGCCACGAACGGCTCTATCATGCCTTCCTGCTCCGCCATGCGGCGGATCCAACCATCCGACTTGATCGACATTACCTGCCCTGCCAAAAAATGAAGCGGCAACGATACCGGGAAAAGGCGGGCAAAAAAAGACCCGTAGCAAAACAGGGCACCATCCCCGTGAACACCGGGATGGTGCGGCGCGGTCAGTTGTTCTGGATAACGATCTGCGGGAATTTTGCTGCGTGATCTTTGGACTTGAGCGCCAGTTTTGCCGCCGTACGGCGCGCGATATCGCGGTAGATCTGTGCAATACGGCCATCCGGCTCGGCAACTACCGAAGGACGGCCACTGTCGACCTGTTCGCGAATTTTCTTGTCCAGCGGCAAGGCGCCGAGGAAATCGACGTTGTGATCTTCCGACATGCGCTGCCCACCACCTTCACCGAAGATGTGCTCCTCATGACCACACTCGCTGCAGATATGGATACTCATGTTCTCGATGATGCCCAATACC
>Ga0316193_10000809_pt1 | contig 20227 bp, 15 predicted proteins | sample MerIslsedime2_MG_FD_207735 | JGI IMG/M metagenome (GOLD analysis project Ga0316193, IMG submission 207735) | Coastal sediment microbial communities from Maine, United States - Merrow Island sediment 2 | ecosystem: Environmental > Aquatic > Marine > Coastal > Sediment | place: USA: Maine... | reverse complement strand
AGGATAGCCGCCATAGCCATATGGGCCATAGCCACCATAACCATAATTACGGCCATAGTAATCGCCATAGTAATCGCCATAGCCACGTCCATAACCACGTCCATAGCCGCCGCCGCCAAAGTGCATGTTGAAGCCGAAATCGGCGTCACCGAATAAATCACCCCAGCCGTCACCCCAGCCATCGTTGTAACCTCGATAAGGACCCCAACCACCCCACGCAGAAACAGCGGTTGAAGCAACTACCAAAGTAAGAGCAGTCATTACTGTGATTAACTTTTTCATCATGTTCCTCCTTTATATGTAACAGGGTTTTCCCTGAAAAATGGTTCCTGATCGTTACGCCCATATTATATTAGAATATTCCCATATAGGAAATCTCTCTATTGGGGAGGTTGAAGCACACGCTGAAAGAGTCAACGCCACTGCAACACTTAACGTGCAACCGCAGGTGGTCTTGGTGTGAATCAGAAGGGGGTGCTTGAATGGTGGAGCAGAGTGCGGCTACTAACGGATTGAGACTGTTATATCCCATTCGACGACGGTGTTCTGTGTCAGATGGCAATGCTATGGCTTACTCAGCAGACTCTGTATCAGGCGTGTCTATGGGCAACGAAGCGCCTTTTATCTCCGGCCGGCCGGCATGTACTGGTATCTTGCGCAGACTTGCGTAAAATCACCCAAAAATGAAGTTGGTCCACAACATATTGTGATTATCAACCATCCGGGGCCCTATATGAAGATATCCGAGCTGGAACTCCCGCAACATCTATATACACAGACAGCAGTTGATTGTGGTGCCGCAGGTGAGTTAATCAATCCTGAAGAGCTGGTTTCCTGGGCGGAGCAGGGACGCGGTGACGCTATCTTCAGTTTGTGTCACACAGTCTATGAGAGGAACCTGGCAGGCATCGACGCGTGGGAAAGAGACCGGATTCAGCAGCTGGAAGATGAATTGATGTCCGCTAGCAAGTACGCAAAAGTAAAACACTATCACACGACCCTCGAGGACGTCGCAAGGGAAGCGCAGATGAAGCGTGCCAGCGTCAAGGAACGTATGGTTAAACATCAGGCCGCGATTGAGCAGCTGGTACAAGATGCCAGGGAGTTCATCTCAGCCTTTGTAGTGCAGCAGGATGAGGGCGATATGCTCACATATTTGCTTGTCGCCGCCGCCGTTGTCGCTACAGGTTACATGTTCTTCTACTGATGACAGCAGGTTGAAGGTGAACCGCGTTTTTCTTGCCTGTTTTTCAATATTCTATTCGTCCTGCTACAAGCCAGGTCGACCCCATTTCACGCGGCGATGAAGGACTGAATTAAACATTGAGTGAATTGCCCCCCCCCCGCTGAGACTGTCACCCGATGCCACGAGTCTGACGGTCCCCGGAATACCTTGCGAACGGGCTCCACGCGGTCTCCTGGTCACGCACAGCCCCCCCGTTTATGCCCTGTAAGCGATCGACACATAAAGGAAAAGCAGGCTCAGGGTAATGGCGATGCCGATGAGTCCCAGAATGATTGTAGTTGCATGATTTCTGCGCCAGCCCCGGGTTATCCAGTAGCTTTCCAGACCGATAAAGCCGGCCGCCGCACCATAGGCTAGAAACATACCCTTGGGCTCAATATTAGAGGACATTACGAAAATGATGTAAAAGGTAAATGCCACACCAATCGGAACCAATGAGAACATCCAGTCCTCAATCTCGCTTTGATGTCTGCTGGTCGTTAATAACTTTTTAAGCTTGCTGGTATTTTTCATTATTCCGCTCCCTGAAGGTTAAAATAATACGGACTATAACAAGAGGGCAGGCTGTGATTATTGATCCCGGTCAATCTAATACGCAGAAAATAAAGAGCAGTAAGCATGACGGTTATTTTTCGTGCAGTGTGTCAAGGCGTCGTTTTGCAATGGGTGTGAAAACCAGCTTTGTTTTACCATTGTCCCTGGTGCATTTGCCTATTACCTCAACAATCAATCGACACTGACCCGAATGGTACTTACTTACAAATCTTTGCCACGGAAGCATACAGAAATACACGGAAAGATCCTATCAGTAAGGCATTTTACTTCCGTGTATTTCAGTGTAATTCCGTGGCTAAACAGGGTTTTTAAATGACATCCTTAGGTAAGTGCGATTAGGCACTTACCCCGTTGGTTCGTTGGTCCCGGCGCGCACTTGAATTTCAGTGATTACAGCCGTTGTCGGCCGCTTAACGTTAGCTTTGGCAGTTTGGCGGAGGCTTCCGGGCGACTCACCAAATACCCGCTTGAATGCCCTGCAGAATGCCACTTCAGATTTGTAGCCAAGGTGATCGGCCAGAACCGCCAGAGAATCGGACGTCTCTTGAAGTTGTACGCGGGCGAGTTGCATACGCCAGTGGGTAAGATAGCGCATGGCTGATTCACCTACCATATTCGAGAATCGGGCTGAAAATCCTGAACGCGACATACCAACCTCTTTGGCCAAAGAGGCAACAGACCAGTCTTTCTCGGGTGCGCGATGGATTGCAGCCAGCGCCTTTCCAACATGCTCGTCACGCAGGGCGGCAAGCCAGCCCCGGTCGGCATCAGGCGCCGAGTCGATCCAGGATCGAATAGCCTGAATGATGAGGATGTCGGCTAAATGAGTGATGACGGTTTCCCCGCCTGGTCGAAGTTCTCTCGCTTCACGTGCGATGAAGCGAAGCGTGCTTTGTAGCCAGTTGTCTTCCTCTTCGGCCCAGGCATCAACCTGTAATACCCCGGGTAGCTGTGCGATCAGTCGTTGTCCCGCAATATGATCGAAACGTACGACACCGCAAGTTAGATGAGTTAATTCTCCACCGCCGCCATGGCGCATGATTTCGTAACGATCACTGATTTGCTCGACTGGTATATCGAACAGCGGCACTGCCTCATCTGTCGGTTTGCTGCGGATGCAATGACCATTGCCGTGGGGTACGAGCGTTAGACTGCCTTGTTGCAGCAAGCGTGGTTCATCGCCTTCGACCTCAAGCCAGCAGTGACCCGCCGTGACAACATGAAACATCATGCATCCATCAAATGCAGGCAGGTCTATCCCCCAGGGCGCCGTAAGTTCTGATCGGCAGTAAAGGCTGCCAGTGAGCCGCAGCAAGTGCAGGGTTTCACCGATTGGGTCGGTGTCGTCAGGGATTCTTTTGCTGCTACGAAGCATGTTCAATACCTTGCCATAAAGACTGATTAATAGTCCAGTTTATTGGACGATTGGTATAGATATGTAGACGTTTTGTGATTGTAAGGCCGGTTATCTTCATTCAAAGTATAGACACGTTGGAAAACGATGAATGGCTTAAACACAAAATCAATTAACACAGGAGATAGAAATCATGAAAAAGTCACCCATTCTGATTGTCGGCAAAAACGGCAAAACAGGCGCACGTGTAGATCAGCGCCTGCAAGCACTTGGCTATGCAACACGGGCAGTTTCCAGGTCTACAACACCCTTGTTCGATTGGGATAACCCGGCCACATGGCGATCTGCAATAAAAGGCACTACCACTGCCTATGTCACCTATCAGCCTGACCTTGCGGTACCAAATGCAGAACCGGCTATTAAAGAGTTTGTGCGCATAGCTGCTGAAAGTGGCTTGAAACACATTGTTCTGCTGTCAGGTCGCGGCGAACAAGGGGCACAACGCGCAGAAGAAGTGCTTAAAGCCAGCGGACTTTCCTGGAATATTGTCAGGGCCAGCTGGTTTTACCAAAACTTCAGTGAGAGCTTTATGCTGGAAGGTATCCTGGCAGGAGAACTGGTACTGCCTGCCGGTGACACTGTAGAGCCTTTTATAGATGTTGATGACATCGCTGATGTTGTGGTCGCAGTTTTAACCAGGCCAGGTCATACAAACAAGCTGTACGAAGTCACCGGTCCACGCGCTCTCAGTTTCGCACAATGCATACAAGAGATTTCCGATGCGCTCGGCCGGCCGGTGAAATATACTCGTGTCCCGATCGATGGATACATCAACGCGATGCGCGAAGATGGCGCTCCAGAGGATCTGCAATGGTTGCTGCGAGAGTTATTTACCGTGGTATTTGATGGCAGAAATTCAAATGTGATGCCGGGTGTTGAAGAGGCACTTGGCCGCCCGGCGACAGACTTCAAAACCTACGTACAAAAGACGATTGAATCCGGTGTTTGGAATACAGTGATACAGAGAGAATCTGCGTAATTTCTTTGTCTATGGTTATGGCACTTTTATGGACGGCTGCACATTGCAGCCGTCTTCGGCGTTACAGGCTGTCGGGAACCTCGATACCCGCCAACGCGATGGGCCAGATGGGCTTGGGCAGGGGTAGTCAGGCAAGTATGCTGACGAGAACAAGAGGCAGTATTGGCTAATAGGCGTGGGATGCTGGATTCTCTGGAAATGAGTGGGTTATGCTTCGACACACCGCAACAGGCCGCGGAATAAAACACCTTGATTATTGAAGAAATCCTATGGCAGTGCAGCTCAAATCACGACGAATCCTTACCCTTATTCATGTAATCCTTGTCCTGTCGCTGTGGCACCCTGGAGGCGTGCTCGCGGCTGATGCGGACAACCCGCTAAGTACAGCCGACACCAGTAGTCCACGCGAAACACTCAGGGGCTTTGTTGAGACCCTGAATCAGGGGCATGCGCAGGTCAAGGAGATCATCACATCCTATCTTGGCTCGTCCCGGCTGTATCTCTCGGCTGGAGAGCGTACCGAGGTAGACCATGTGCTGGAAAGGATTGAACTTGCCCGGCGTACCCTGAACCTTAGTGAGTTACCGGCAGCGTTGTCAGAATCACTGTCAACGTACCGTGTCTTGCAACTCAAGGAGGTGATTGACCGCATCGAACTGCCCGCTTTCGAGACGATACCGGATGCCGCGGCGATGGAGTCGGCGCAATTCAAACGCTGGTCACTCCCCGGCACGGAGATCACCATCGCGCTTGTCGAACAGGGCCCGCGTGCCGGTGAATACCTGTTTTCCCCGCAAACGGTAGAGCGCCTCCCTGAGTTCTACCGCAGGATCAAGCATCTCCCCTATCAACCGGGGGCAACTGCCGGCTGGTACGAGAGCTACCGTTACGGTGGCGCGGGGCTACGCAGGCTTATCCCGTATAAATGGATGATCGCCCTGCCTGACTGGGCAAAAGTGCTCATACTGGATCAGCCGGTGTGGCGCTGGTTTGGTATGGTGATAGTGCTGTTGTCTGCAGCCGGACTGTTCCGGCTCATTCGACGCGCTGCAGCTGCCTGGGCAAAACGCGGCTCCGGCTCAGAGCTTCGCACCCGCTGGTCACAAGTGGTATGGGTTATCTGCATGCTGATTTTGATTCCGGTCGTTATCCATGTGCTGGTAGAAAATCTGAGGCTCAGTGGTCACGTTCTCGAAGTTGCTACCCTGTCCTTGTGGGGCATCTTTACACTCATGTTGACCTGGGCAGTGTGGCTGTCCAGTACCGTCCTGGCAGAGAGCGTCGTAGCATCCCAGCAGCTGCTGGCTGGCAGTATCGATAGCCAGCTGATACGGCTGGGGATGCGGCTGGTGGCCACCATACTGTCGGTTACCATCCTGGTGATCGGCGCACAGCAGCTAGGGATTCCGGCATACTCGGTGATTGCCGGACTGGGTGTCGGTGGTATAGCCGTCGCACTGGCGGCCAAGGACAGCCTCGCCAACCTGCTCGGCTCGCTGCTGATTATGTTCGAGAAGCCTTTCCGTGTTGGTCACTGGATTAAGGTTGGCAATACAGAAGGTATCGTAGAAAGCATCGGTTTTCGCAGTACCCGCATACGCACTTTCTACAATTCCCTGATATCTATTCCCAGTAACCAGCTGGTGAATACTACCGTCGATAATATGGCGATGCGGGAACGAAGAGCGGTACGCACAGTGTTGCACATCAGCTACACGACACCTGCTGATAAAGTCGAACATTTTATTGCAGCAATCAAACAACTTATCGAGAAATCTCCACACACTTACAAGGAGTGGTTCCGTATCAGGCTTGATGACTTCGGTGAATATGGCCTGCAGATTCTCGTCAACTTCCTGCTGGAAGTATCCGACAATTTGCTTGAACAGGCCGAGCGCCAGCGCATCCTGCTGGAGATTCTAAAGCTGGCCGAGACCATGGACATACAGTTCGCAATCCCGCCCCGTCTGCCTCCGGCTGAAAACATCTCAGGCGAGGATTCGCATTCATTGCAGCAATAACGATGCAGGAATTTATTCTAGACTGGATTACCTTATAACAAGGTAACAGTGCCAGTGGAAAAGCGAAGCAGGAAGGAGGGTGCGGCCACAGGTCCGGGCGCGATGTGTTAATTTGCATCCAGATACGGCCCGCCGTTGTGCAGAAAAATGCCAAGGTTCTGGATAGAAAAAAGTTACCGGTGCTGGCTATAGAGTTGCATCACAGTCACAAACTGCCTCGACCGATGTGTCTGTCGCGGCCTCTGATTGGCGTATCAATAGTCGAACGCTCCAAGGGCGCGGGGGGGAGAGTGGTTATTTGTCGGGCAACGAATATTGCCTCGTGATGATGCGCAGTATTACCAGGGTCTGCCAGCAACAGGTGTTTATTCGAATGCCAGGCCGGCCGCGCTATTTAGTTATTCAATTTCTCTTTGTTTTTTCCCACTATTCGAAACTGACAGCTCCTGTGAAACACCAGAGTCAAGATAGCAATCACCCCGACCAAATCTACCAGCAAGAAATATGAATAGGGTGACATGTCAGTCTGGTGATAGGCGGCTGTATGAAGCGCAAAAATAAAGCTACCAATAAACAGGAATTTCAAGAAACATGCAAAGGGGCATTTGCCGGCGCGATGAAAAAAGTTCGCAAACATAACCGGCATTGCTCTTTCACCTTTGTGCTCGTCCTTGTTCAGCATCCTGCTGATTGCCTTATCCACTTCAATCGAGATAAAACTCGGCAGGATGCAGAGCAGGATCAATGGCCACCATTCGGCAGGAAACTCCGCCGTTTTGAACAATGCCGCCGCTTCGGGTACAACAGTTGGGATGAACCGTATGGCGATACTGATAGTGATGCCCCAAAGCAGCCACTTGTTTCCAAGCGGGTTGAAGGTGAAGGCTGAGTTGTGGACTGATCGCGCCGAGATGACGTAGCCGAAGTGGGCAAGCAGAATAGCCCAGAAGGCGGCCGTCTGCGCCTGGGTAAGGAGGAGTTCATTCACGATCTCGCCGTTTACCACTGCTGGCGAACCAAAGTGGTAGTAAATCAGGAAACCGGGCGTGGCGATCGCCAGACCCATAACGATGACCCGTCGCAGAAACAACCTGTCAATGATGTGAGTATTCCCTGCCCGGGGAGGGGAAGAGAGCAGGCCCTTTTCCTTTTTTTCCATCATCAGCGGCATTGTTAGCAGCACCGAATCCAGTAGATTGATCCATAGAATCTGCACCGGCTCGAGGACAAAACGCGCGGAGAATACCGGAACGAAGGCGGCCAGGAGAATTGCCCCCATGATCAGAAGTGCCTGGGCGGCGTTCGTCGGGAGGGTGTAGAGGATCGCTTTTTGCAGGTTGTTCCATGCGTGGCGGCCCTCTTCGACCGCAGCCACGATGGTGGAGAAGTTGTCATCGGCCAACACCATGTCGGATGCCTCTTTGGCCACTTCGGTGCCGCTTATGCCCATGGCGATGCCGATGTCGGCGGCCTTGAGTGCGGGGGCGTCGTTTACCCCGTCGCCGGTCATTGCCACTATGTGGCCGTTACCCTGCAGCGCTTCGGCAATGGCTTTCTTGTGCTCGGGCGCAACCCTCGCGAACACTGAGACATCTTCGACGACCCTGCGTAATTCCGTGTTGTCCATGTGCGACAACTCTGTGCCTGTGATCACGTTCCCGGCGGAGATGCCGAGTTGTCGCGCCACTGCTTGTGCGGTGTCGGGGTGGTCGCCGGTGATCATTACTGTGCGAATGCCGGCGCTCTTGCAAGTCTTCACTGCATCGACAGCCGATTGTTTGGGCGGATCGATCATGCCCTGAAGCCCGACAAAGGTCATGCCATGGAGATCGTCGTGAAGCAGGTCCCGAGAGTCGACGGGAATGCGTTTGCAGGCGAAACCCAGCGTGCGCAGGGCGTCGCCGGCAAATGTCCTGGCCCTGACCAGTGCCGCCTGTTTATCAAATGGGCAGCTGTTTCCATCCTTGTCGAGGCCGCTGGAACACATTTCCACCAGTACCTCCGGTGCACCCTTGGCAAAGATGATGCGCTCTCCGTCTTTCTCGGTCAGTACTGCCATGTATTTCATCGATGATTCGAAGGGAATCTCTTCAATACGATGATAGCCATCGGTTACCAGGCCCATCTTCGTTCCCGAAACCTTAAGTGCAGTCTCGGTGGGGTCACCGATGCCTCTACCTTCGCCGGTCAGGTGGGCATTGTTGCAATAAAAACCCGCTTCCAGGAGCCGGATGAGAGCCGATTGTCCGGAGGGCTGGACTGCCTGACCATTTTGTTCAAAGTGCCCGTTGATATCGTTACCCGTGCCGGTCACCTGATATACAACCCCCCCGGCATAGGCTCGAGTAACGGTCATCCGATTCTCGGTAAGGGTTCCGGTCTTGTCAGAACAGATAATCGAGGTGGCGCCCAGGGTCTCGGCGGCGGGGAGCTTGCGGATCAGTGCTTTTCTCCTCGCCATGATGACACCCGACAGGGCCAGGATTGAGGTAACCAGGGCGGGCAGCATCTCGGGAATGGCTGCTACCACCAGCGACACTGCACCGAGAAAGCTGTAAGCCATCTCGTAACCAAGATAGACGCCGTAGAGGAAATTAAAGGCGCCCACCAACAAAATGGCGATAATCAGGGTGTGCACGAACTCCTTCATTTTACGCTGCAGCGGGGTCATGCCTGACTCAGCGGCCTTCACCATGTCGGCAATGCGTCCGAACACGGTGCTGCTGCCGGTCTCGACGACCACTGCCTTGGCCGCGCCTTGGGTGAGATAGGTCCCGGAAAAGCCCATGTTGATCTGATCACCAGGAACCAGGTCTTGCCCTTCAATTGCTTCCACCCGCTTCTTTACCGGAACTGATTCCCCGGTAAGGGAGGACTCGTCCACATGGATGTTGCTGGCCTCGAAGAAACGCACATCGGCAGGAATCTTGTCTCCACTGTCCATTACTACGATATCGCCAGGAACCAGATCTCGCGCCGGGACCCGTCGCTGCTCGCCGTCCCGAATGACCTGGCACTCGGGAACCATCATATTGCGCAGCGCATCCAGTGCTCCTTCGGCCTTGCCTTCCTGCACGAAGCCAAGGACCGCGTTCAATATGACGACGCTGAGGATTACGATGGTGTCGGGAAGCATGTGGTTCCCAAATGCGGTAAGCGTGCCAGTTACAACTGCGGTAACCAGCAGGATTATTACCATCGGATCGTAGAACTGCTGCAGGAAACGCATCCATGCTGGAGTTTTCTTGAACTGGATTTCATTGGGACCATGGGTTCGGAGGCGCTCAGCGGCGACCATGCTATCCAGGCCCTTATCGCTGGTTTCCAGGCTGTGAATGACTTCATTCGCCCGCATTTGATACCAGGCGCTATTCATTTCCGTCTCCACGGAGATGTTCTCCTCTGCCTTTTCAGCAAGCCTGAGTTGCTCGACAAAATCACTCATGACCCCCTTAATTAAAATATCAGAGTATAATTATAGTCCAATATATTGACAGTATTAAAATTTCCTTAAATTTTAGTGCGGTATATTGTCGCACCTTAAACAAAGTGGCGACAAAGCAAGAAGCCACAGAGGTCGTCTTTGTTTTTTTCTCTCGGCTGGAGAAAATTTTAGATTCAGTCTTATTGGCCACTTCCGGGTGCAACCCCACCAGGGTTCTCTCCCGGTGAAGTCAGTCGAGCTGCCCGATCGGTCACTTCTGGAGCGCCCGCAGTGGGATACACCAAGGGATTATTTTGTCCAATCCTCTGGCCTTGGCGTTCTGCTGCTTCTTGTATTGCTAAGGGAGCTCTGATTAATTCAATGAACCAATTCAGGGTGCGCTGTGCGCACCGAAAAGAAGTTGCAAGCTGTTGATTCATGGTGCGCATGGTGCACCCTGCAGACATGGCTATACCTGAATGCCATGATTTTGCTAATTAACCAGGGCTTCCCTGGATACCTTTTTGAATACCTTGAGTAGACTGTAAAAATCACGATCCCTTGAAATCATCAAGGTTTTGCCGACAGTGTTTATGTAATATTCTGCTGGTAGATCGAGCATACAATCGATTACCCGGGACAGTACAAATATTAAATAGGGGATTTTCCATGAAGTTATCATTTTCCAGCCTGATTCAGGTGGCTCTCCTGGGATGGATGTTTATCCCGGCCAACGCGCTGGCTTGCGGTCCGGAGCAGGATGGCTGCCTGGGCTGTAACGACGAAGAGCTGCCTGTTTGTCTGCATGCACTTATCGAGGACGTTTGTCAGTCCTCCGGCAACCCTGCAAACTGCGACACGGCCCGCATCTACGATGATGCGGAACGCTATATTCTAACCAGTACCGGTAGTCATATGTCTCGTATACGCGCCATGTTCCGCAGTTCCCGCAAGTACCGGCTTCACTGAAAATCACTATTTTGCAGGGGAGCGCCTTGCCAGCGCGATTTGTTTAAGGCTGACACGTGATCGCGGATTCAATCCAACCCCACCCCTGGAGGAACTTTCTGTGCTAGCGGGCACTGAGTCGTTCCGCATCTCGTCAATCGTCCCATTAGACATACGCCTCCACACTGCCATGGATTACACCAGGGGACTCCGGTCCCCTGGCCTCAATGCCATAACGCCATCATTTCTATGGGAAGTGGTGGGCCCCTAGTCGGTTCGCTGCCCATGCCTTTGCCGGTCTTCAGTGACAATGTAAATAGCTGCGGACTTCTGGCCATTAACGTCGGCTGTAAACGCCCGTACGACCGCTGCGGTGGTAGTCCATGCAAATTCTTTTCTAATACCTTCATGAGCACTATATCCGCTATGCTTGAAAAACTGGTCCGCGATGTAGTCCACTTTGCCGTTTGCAATCCATTCCAGGTCGCCAGTCGCCCTGTTGATCAGCTTCACTGCAAAGTCAGTGCCCACGATTGCCTCGTGTCCGTCCCTGTGGCTGCGATAAAGAGGATCGAGGTCTATATACATCGTGGCATCGGGCGAGAAGGCATCGATTTCGTTTGCGTACTTCGCGAGGGAGTCTGACTCCCTGGGCGCAACCTTGACAATCGCGTCCACGCCATTCGATTCAAATGCTGATGCGAGGCTGTGCTTGAACGAGTGCATGAAAACATAATTCAGTTGTTCCTGGATCCTGGCAACTACAAAAATCCGCTCCACCTTGCTCTCAGAAGCACTGACTTTATGCGAAGCAATGGAATATTCTTTCTGTTTTGAAGAATGCTGATCTTCTGGATTATTAATCTGCCGGATCAACGCGGTCACGCCAACCATTGTGGCCTTTTCCATCAACTTCGCACGCGACGCTTCAGATGAATCGGCTGCGACCAGGTTGGCATCGGCAAGCAGCTTGTGATGGGCATTGAGCAGGAATGAGAAGGCGTTTTCTCCGTGCCGGTCGAAGATATAGCAATGAATGCCGCCCACTCCCCGGGCCACCAGGAACTCCATCACCAGGCTGTATTGCGCATCGGATTTCCGGTCCTTCAGTTGCCCTGCAATGGCGTCCATGTCGCTCTGAAAAAGGTCCCGCTGAATATCACTCCCCTGTTCCCCGGGTGCGAGTGTGCCGGTCTGCGCCAGCGCAGTTGTTATACGTTCCTGATTCAGTATGGAAACAATCTGTTGCTGTGATTGTACTGAGTAGGAAGTCCCTTCAAATGTGCGCACAATGGAGGGATAGACCGCGACCCTGGCAGTCTTCAGCGCATTGAGAAAGACCGAGGCATTTTCACTGTGTGGGCGAAAAGCCGGTGCGGCTGTGACTTGCTCTGCTTGATTTATACAGCCGTTCAGTAAAAGCAGGACCAGGCATACAGCTGCTGCCATCTGGATTTGGAATCCTCTCATGATGCTTCCTCCACTGTGTGTTATTACCTTGAATTTGCCTGGTGGCATCGACCAGGTGGCACACGCCGATACGGCAAATATTCATGCTGTCACAAGCACCATCACCGTATGGAATCTTTACATTATCTGGCCGCTGTCCAAATGTATGTCTGAATGCTATTGTTTAACAGATAAAGCGGGAGAGCCGTTTGATGCGCGTCAAGATGGTTTGTTAAGTGTCCGAAATTAGCGACATTATTACAGTTCAGTATTGTTGGCTGCATAGCCAGAACGGGTTGATGATCGCCTGTCTGTATCCGATCTCTGTACGTCTGCTCTGCCCCCGAACTCGAACATACACTGGCCATCCTTTGGGGTGGCCTTTTGTATTTGGTATAACCCTGCAGGGACTGTCCCCTGTGGCGCCGGTCGATAACTGCTGTAGTCGAGATGTGGCACGGTGTCTATATCTAAGGTACAGCCTGTCTGTTTCCAACCCTTTCGTCTGGCGATGACTCAATGATTCTTATTCAGTATGTATTGCTGCAAATCAATACGGCAAGCATTGAAAAGTTGTAGCTTAAGCATCCTGGTTCTATATCTTGATCAATTAGGAGTGATACGATGTCTGGAGATTCAAAAAAGTTATTCATTATGGCAACCAATGGCCCTGAGAATCCTGAATTGGCGACTATCCCATTTGTGATGGCGACCGCTGCGCAGGCTAGTGATGTAGAAGTTGTAATGGGATTTCAGGGCAATGGAAGCATGCTAGCGGTGAAGTGCATGTCTGATCATGTATTCGCTAATGGTTTCCCAAAGCTGAGTGAGTTGATAGAAACTTACGTTGAAGCAGGCGGAAAAATGTATGTTTGCGGCCCTTGTGTGGGTTCTCGTCAAATCAATAAAGAGGAGCTTATAAAGGGCGCAACCATAGTAGGTGCGGCTGCCTTTGTTTCGGAAAGCCTATCCGCAACTCAATCTCTGATTTATTAAACGAAGTCAGCCTGTGTATAGCGAATTGTTGTTCAGGCGGCAGCGAGCAGCTGAAATAGTTCGCAGCAATGAGATCGCCACTTGAAGTTGTTAAGATCGGCACGGCGAATGGCCCCGATTAGCCGTTCGACGAAGGGATGCAATAGCGGTGAATACGGGACAGTTTTTATCTCGTCAGCACCCGGAAGTCTCAGGTTTGCCTGTCGTGCCTGATGTTCTCGTCGTACCCTCAACAGAACGAAGAGGTGATATTCTCACGCTTATCAGATGCTTTCCAGGTACTTGCTGAGTATCTCATATTGGGCATCCACTTCCTTCTTTACCAGATCTTCTGTATCCGTGAACTTTGGATAGTTCCCCTCATGATCAATACTGGCACAGGTCCGCGCCATAATGCAGTACATCGACACTCTCTCGGCCAAGTGGTGTTTTTTGGCTTCATAATACGTTGGCGCAAGGCAGTGCATGCAGGCCTCGGCGACAAAATGTTCTGATTGTTTCTTGTAGTCCAGAAGCGAAAAATGGGACCGGGGAGACGTGTGCACATAGACTGAATGTGCAGAGCGGTAGGCATTTTCAAGATCCTCCGCAGATATATAATCGATCTTGTCGAGAATGGCTTGTGCCTGTTTAATACAGCTATCATGTGCCAGATCCAGCACGTTTGCTATGAATCTGGCGCCAACCGCGCGCTGCTGCACGAGCGTAAGCGAGCTTAGTGATTCTTTGAAGGCTTCGTTTGTGGTGATTTTCGTCATATTGCTGTACTCCCTGGAGATGAAGAGCTACGTGTGCATGTTTCGGTTGCAATTTTACTATTGTCTTCTGGTATTTAACCGGAAACAACAATGAAGCTGATTGTAGCCTTTTGACTGTGGGTAACTAATGTTTATCCTGCAATCTGTGAGCAGAAACTATTATAAAGTTGCGAATTGGACATTGATCCAGGTCAAAATCCCGGTTGTTTGAAACTTTACCCACCACTTGGCAGGTATCGATGCGCCATCAGGCGGAATGGTACTTATAACCAACGCTGATAAATAACTACTTGCACAGGACTGAGTGAGGCGTATATCGCGAAGGTCGTGAAAGGGTCGTTCTTTGTCGTTAAGTGGTTGTTTATATTAGCCACGGCTAAGCGTCCGGTTTGGGGGATACTCGCCGTTCCCGATCACTTGAACCCTGGTTGCTGATGGGAACAGTAAACGCGTGCTTCCGGCCGAGGCCAGAAACAGACCTTTAGCCACAAACAAAAACGGCGACCAACGAATTAACGAAGGCCGCCGCTGTGAGGGAGGTGAAGCTGTTAAGCCGCTTTCTTGCGTCTTGCTATGCCGACTAGACCGATAAGGCCGGAGCCGAAGAGCCAGACAGCGGGTGGTACGGGTACCAGTGTGCCGCCACCAGCATAACCGGTGATAACAGTGCATCCATTACCATCACAAGCACCTGATCCAGTGCTGTTTAGATCTGTAATGTGTGCGGAGAATAACGATGATTCACCTTTATCGGAAAGTGCAACGTAATCCGCAACAACACCGACGGAAACGGAAAAGGAAAGTTGATTGAGCCTGCCAGCAGAGCCATTATTATTAACGTTAACATCGAACTTCCCGTAACCATTGAAGCCGGTTACAGCATCAATAGCTGCATTGTAGTTCCATCCACTGGCCAGGCCGGAGATCGAAAATCCGGCAGGCTCACTGTCAGTCAGGAAATTAAAAGCAAATTGATCCACATAGGTACCGGGAATCAAGGGATCTACTGTGAAATCGACACCACCGCCAAGTTTATCCGTTAACGTCACACGTGCCAGCGTCTGGCCCGTGAATTGAGTCAAGTTATTCAGTTCAAGGTCATAAATTACGGTGGAAGCTGTTGCCTTGCCTGTTATCATCGCCAGGGTCAGCAGTAGGGGTGTAACCATTCTTAGTATTATTCTGTTCATCTTCTTTTCTCCATACATAACATACAATATTTAGAAAATATTCCGTCTTTTTGCACGAAAGACAGGCACCGAGTGGGTGGGGATGCCCGGAGCCTGTAGTGACACTTATCTGCTGACTTATTGTTTACGCCACTACCTTACAAGATATGGCATAGCACGCCGTCTGCATATTGTTCTAAAGTACAGTCTCTCCCGGCCTGGCCAGTTCGCAGACCGTTGTCGCGTGGATGGTGTTATTAGCCATTCTTGATTTCTACGTCCGGTTGAAATCGCAAGCGAATACTTGCCGTTCCAGACAACCCACTCACTGATTACCAACATGGATTCCGAGGACTGGGACCGGCCAACAACAGATATTCAGCGACAAACAAAAACGGCTCCCGAAGGAGCCGCTGTTATGTGTTCAAATGCCACTCTAACTGAATGCTACCCCGGGTTTTGCGCCAAACTTCTTGAAGATGATGGCTGCTGGGCAAAAACCAGTAAATGAAGACTGAAGAAGATTGGCACCAACAAATGCGGTGAGCCACAGCCAGTTTACATTGTGGAATATAGGGCTGGCCTCAACTCCCAAACTAAGGGAGAGCAAAATAAAAGTACCCGCCATGGCATTAATAATTCGATCTAAACTCATTATTTTATCCTCGCGATGATTTGAAGTGCGTAACCAGTAAAATGGCCGAGCACTATACCAGACATCCAGTTTAATGTTCTGGAGTGGCCCGGAATGAGATATTTACGGGAGTAAAAAAAGGCGGCTGTATAGGGGCAGCCGCCTTACTTGGAGAGACTTTCATGAAAAAGTCATCTTACACGTCACAATTTGGGGGGGATGACGTGTGTAGCAGATACTAGCAGTTAAACATTGTAACTGGATGCGACATAGTGTCGCATGGGTATGTTAGTAGTGGTAAATAAAGGGGACGTGAAGGTCGTTTTCCGGCCGAGGCTGTGTGAAAACATGCTATTTTCAAAATTAGAAAAGATAATTACCACTTAAACAAAGGTTGCTATTTATATTCGTGCTGCATGTGGAGCAACTTGGCAATATTGTTTCTATAGTCGCATCAGTACCCCCCTTTTAAAAATCACTTTTTGTTTTCATACGGCCTCGGCCAAACTCGGACCTTTAGAATCATCGGTTACTGGGTATTTTAGGCGCAAGGTCTTGTTCGCATTGACCAGGATGCCATTTTGTATAGAGGGCTCTACCAACTTTCATTTGTTCGGCGGTTAATGTCTTTTCTGTGTTGTATACATCTGGCCAGGCTGTATTCTGCGTATTTTTATCAGGCAATAGGCCGTTAAGTTTGTCTCCTGTTGCAGCGAGATTGTACCAAACATATGCCTTGATTTTATTTTGGTGGATATTAGAAGCGCCCCAATAAAGATGACCAACATAGAGTTGTGCTTTGGCATATCCATTATCAGCAGAACGACACAGCCAAAGAATGTCCTCAGATTCCCCGCCGTTTTCGTTGTACAACCTCCATTGATGCTCAGAATTAACTTAATTCTCCTTCCATTACCTTGCCTCGGCATGCCCCATGGAAAGATGAGAAACACGCACGCCGGGTTATTTTTCCGGAAATATTAAGAAGCGGAAGGGTTTCAGGAAATCGGACATCGAACTTCTTCCGAAAGCAAATCGGGCATTTGGCAGGCAACGATTATTGCCTGGCGGTGATGGTCTGTATTACCGGGTTCATGGTTCCGATTACTTAATATAACCTTAAGCTTGGCATGATCATAATACAGAATATTTCCGCGTTCTTGAGAGAGCTGATGCCACACTCCCGAAAAAACTTTTCTCGTATCTTAATCTTTTGGGGTGTGGTTCCGGTATATCCAGACCAGAGTCCAGCATGTTGAATAACATCCACAAAGTTTTAATCGCTCTCATTATTCTACTCGCCATACCTGCCTGTAATAGTAGCGGTGGCGGTGGCGGTGGCGGTGGTAATAGTGGTGGCGATGATAACAATGAGGGTGCTCCCGATATCATCGTAAAATCCGATACTCACCAGGTGCTGGCCTTCAATGACCTGGGCATGCATTGTGCTGACCTGGACTATTCAACCTTTGTGATTCTGCCGCCATTCAATGTCGTGCATAGCCAGATTATCGAACGGGGTAGCACGCCCCGCATTCAGAACGCACAGGAAGTAAATGTCAGCTATCGGGCTATCAGGGATGCAGCCGGTTCAATCAATTCGACCAGCCAGAATCAGTCCGGTGCCGTGGAAAAAACCAACTTCTGGAATACCAACCCTGCCACGGGAAACACCTATGTGTTTGACCTGTTTGGCATCAACCCACCCGCTGATGAAGGGCTGGCCTTTGAACAGGCAATGCCCGGCATCCTCAATCCCTATACCGCCAATGACCCTCAAGCCTTCAATCATTTTGATCGGGACAAGCAATGGTTTGCAGCGGATGGCGTGCCGATTCTCCCCATTGACGATTCCGGACAGCGCAATGCTTACCCGTTGATGCGGGTCAGTGCGACCGACCCGGCCACCGGGAAAACACTCGCCAGTCTGGATGTGGTATTGCCGGTCGCCTCTGAGGCGGATTGCCAGAACTGTCACGCACTGGGTGAAATTGCTGCCCCGGTTGCCAGTCCGGTTGATTTCATTCCGCCGGACGACATCAACGATCCCAATAGTGTGCTGCAAGCGGCGAAACACAACATTCTGGCACTGCACGACGACAAACATGACACCAGGCTGCTCAATGAAACGCCCGTGCTGTGTGCCGCTTGTCACTATTCCGCTGCGCTGGATCTGGCCGGCACAGGTCCTGCGGGCGAGCAGCTCAATAATGATACGATGTCCGGCGTGATGCATGGTTACCATGGTCAACTGACTGACCCGACTTCAGGAGAACAGATCTTCCCGACTAATGGCACACTTGAAGAAACCTGTTACCAGTGCCACCCGGGCAAGATAACGCAGTGCCTTAGAGGAGCCATGGGTGGTGCCGGTATCGAGTGCAAGGACTGTCATGGCAGCATGCTGGCAGTTGGCAGTGACGCGCGTAAACCCTGGGTGGATGAGCCCAGGTGCGAGTCCTGCCATACGGGTGATGCGGTGAGTCACCTGGGAAATGCTATTCGGCTGTCACAAGCCTGGGATGATGATGTCGATGTTGCCACTCCCCGTACAGCCGTCAACAAGCGCTTCGCTGAAAATAACAACGCGCTCTACCGCAACAGCCTGGGGCACGGCGATGTCGCCTGCGAAGCTTGCCACGGATCGACGCATGCAATCTGGCCGAATGCACAGGCCTCTGCCAATGACAACCTGGCGGCCATCCAGCTGCAGGGCCATAGCGGCAGCATCATCGAGTGCAGTGCCTGTCATACCAGCCTGCCGCTGACACTGAAGGGTCCCCACGGGATGCACAACGTCAACAGCACTGACTGGAACCTGGAACACGAGGATTTCTACGAGAAAAACCCCAATGCCTGCCGGGCCTGCCATGGCACGAACCTGGAAGGCACGGTGCTTTCCCGAACCGCGACGGAGCGGAACTACCTGCGGGACGATGACGGTGACAAAACCATTCAGCTGGCCAAGGGCACGCCGGTGAGCTGCGACCTGTGCCACGAAAAACCATAATCAGAACCGGTCCTGGTATTAATCAATCTTTCTGCATGATGGGATGATTGCCCAGTCGCAGGAAAGACTAGACACTGTTATGGCGTGCATCACTTGCTAAATAGAACCTTGATTTGTCTTCATGTTATTTTGCATTCAAATATGATCCGCCAATTGCACCGAAGAATGTACCGCCAAAAATGACGCAAGTATAAGTATTCAGAATATATGCTCCCGGAATAGGTGCTTCAGAGTAGAAAGTAAATATATGGATCTATAGAGTCTAATTTTGGTGCAAATTAACACAGTAGAAATTGATTGATAGCAGACAGTATGAAAAATGGTGCATTAATTATCTAATATCTGATTTGATAGTTAGCTTGTCAGTACCAAAAAAGCGAAATCAAATAAGCTCCGTCAGCAGGTTATTGCTATTGTCTCTTCGGCAATTACTTATCCAGGCTGGCAGCGCTCAACAGGATGACTTCAATCTCTTCTATAATCTCTTCCTGACGCAGGGCGTTGCTTTTGTGCAGCAGGTTTGCCGACTTGTCGTCCAGGTGTTGCACGGCGCCATCCAGATGCCGTACTCGTTGTATGTTCTCCGCCATTAATGATACGTACATGATTTCGTACAGTGCGGCGAACAGGTATTGGTCGATGAGCTCGGCGAGGAATGCTGCCGGCGGCAGGTTGAGTACGGGAGGGTGTGGAAAACGTGGTGCACTGTCCCGGTAGCGTTCAAACGGAGGTAGCACTTCTGTAGTGATGATCTGCTCCCTGTCAGGATCGTGATAGAGCACCGTGAGTGCCAAGGTGCCTTCTTTTGCTTGCAGTTCAGCCAGGGTGTTGATGATCAAGGCCAGTGTTTTTCCGACTTCTTCGACGACATTGGCGCCATCAATAAAGGCAAGCACTTGCGGATCTCCCTCCAGCTGGTTACCCAGTTTATTTCCAGTCACGATTAACCGCGGGGTGTCGATGCTGTATTCCCGAACATGGGATTGCAGTTGCCCCAGCAGTCTTTCGTTAAAGGCGCCACAGAAGCCGCGCTCCGAGCCGATTAGCAGGCAAACCGGTGTTGCTTGCTCCTCTCGTGGAAGCGTCCCGGGGTAAAACCCAAGAAAATCGGCCGCCATGGTCTCGATATGGCCAACCACTGCACGCTGGGCATCAAGGAAGCGTCCCAGTTTGCGGCTTTCTATATATGCCAGGGTCTTCATGGAGTTCATGATGTCACGGATTTCGCCGAGGGTATGGCGGTGCTGTTGCAGCTCGCGACGACGGGTCATGGCCGCTATTTCCGGGGTTGCAGGCCGAGCCAGCCGCGCACGGCTGCGCTCCATTGTTCGCGGGTGTTGTCCAGCGTGAGCATCGACCGATTGACCTGCTGTTCCAGTGTTGCCAGATGGGCGCGAATATCCGCGGGTTCGGTGTCATCAAACAGGCCATCATTATAGGCCGCCAACCAGGCCATCTGGAATTCGATGGACAGGGGTGCCAGGCGGTCTTGCTTGAGGATCTCGCGCAGCACCCGGCCGCGCCGGATGGCAACCTCCATGGAGGCCTCGAGACGCGCACCAAAACGGGTGAAAACCTCCAGCTCAAGGAACTGCAAATAATCCAGTTTCATGCGTCCGGCTTC
>Ga0316193_10000801_pt1 | contig 20288 bp, 24 predicted proteins | sample MerIslsedime2_MG_FD_207735 | JGI IMG/M metagenome (GOLD analysis project Ga0316193, IMG submission 207735) | Coastal sediment microbial communities from Maine, United States - Merrow Island sediment 2 | ecosystem: Environmental > Aquatic > Marine > Coastal > Sediment | place: USA: Maine... | reverse complement strand
AACGAGATTTCGAGGTCGCCTCGGTCGCGATCGAACGAGCAACTACCGATTGCCTCGTCGTTCCCCTGTTCCGCGATGCAGAAGGCACCCCACTGCTCCCCGATGTCCGCGGCCCGAAGGGCCTCGACCGTCGCTTCGTCGACCGGTCCGCCGAGGAACCGCCTCACCTCAGGGCTCGTGTACATCGCAACCAGCGCGTCCTTGTCACGTTCCTCAAATGGACGAAGCGTCAGACGGTCGGCGGTGAGCGAGTCAGCAGTCCATGGCATGGAGGCGCAGTATGGCCGCGATGCTGATCCGGTGCGGAACACGTCCGAAGGACCGCTGCGACGTTCCCGGGCATGGCGATCGAGTACACCTGGCGCGATCAGTTCACGAACACCGAGGCGAACGCCTTGCACGCAGCCGCATTCGAGCATCGGTCATACGCCGACGACGAGCGGGATTGGTTCGGTCTCTGTGATCGTCACAGCCTGGGCTGGGTGACTGCTCGTCGCGGCACGGAACTCGTCGGCTTCGTCAACGTCCTGTGGGACGGTCTCGTCCATGCGTGGATCCAGGATGTCATGACGGCCGCTCCCTCTCGTCGGGTCGGAGTTGGATCGAGCAGGGTTGCGCTGGCACGGGATGGGGCCAGGGCGGCCGGATGTGAGTGGCTGCCCGTCGACCTTGACGACAACCTGCGCTCGTTCTACGTCGATACCTGTGGATTCACGCCGACCAACGGCGGACTAATCGAACTCACATAGCCTCGTCGCCTCCCGCCGGACCGGTTCCCCGATCGACAACCTCGCGTTCGGCCCTGGTCTTCCTGTCGGCCGGTCGGTACACCACAGTCATGACCAATCGACCCGCCGTTGCGCCGCGGTATGAGCAGGTGATCTCCGAACCGGTACTGGACCTCCTCCGGAGGATCTTCCGGTCGATGAATCGCGGAATGGTGCTGATGTGGCGTCTCGGCCTCGGGCGGTGGGCCGACGCCTGGCCGTCGGTCGGAGGCCGCATCCTCGTGGTTGAACACCGCGGTCGCAAGAGCGGGACTCGCTATCGCACGCCGCTGAACTTCACACCGGACGGTCGGACCCGGTTCTGCCTCGCGGCCTTCGGCACTCGCTCGGACTGGTACCGCAACGCCATGGCGGCAGGGCGGGTCGTCGTGTGGCTCCCCGACGGAATGTGCATGGTTCACCCGTCCGACGTCACCGAAGAGCCGGGGGCGCTGGATCGAATCCGACAGGTACTGGTCGACTCCGGGCTCGCTGCGAGAGCTGTCGGTCTGAATCCGAAACACATGACCGACGAAGAGATCGCTGCCGCGACGGCCGACTATCGCCTGGTACGTCTCGACCTGATCGACCGGTGCGACAAGAATCCGGCAGATCTGTGGTGGGTCTGGCTCCCCGTTGCGGCAGGGGCGGGGCTCGCCGTGGGAGCGTTCGCCCTTCGCCGGCGGAGATCGTAGCGACGGCTACTTGACCCGGCTGAGTGCCCGATTCGGCACCCATCCAGCGGCACCCGTATCGGCCACACACCACGTCCACGAACCGGCGCTCTGATAGCCGGCGACCACGTCGTCGACTCTGACGGCGAGTTCGGCAGTGGAGTAGTCAACGGTCACGGTTCCGTTGCCGTATTCGTCGATCACGAGGTAATCGAGCGGAACCCACCCGCTCGTGCCGTCCTCGCCGGTGCACCATCGGTAGGCCGTCCACTCGGTGTCGTGGTGGCCGACCGTGACCTTGTCCCCTTCGCGAAGGACCAGGGGCTTCCGGTTGGCGGGAAGCCACTCCTCGATGACAAGAAGTCGCATACCGGTCATGCGATCGGAACATCCCTTCCCATGTCGGCGAACAAGGTGAACTCGGGCAGGAAGGTCATCTGGATCTTGCCCACTGCACCTTGACGATGCTTGGCAATGACGACCTCGGCGACGCCCTTCGACTCCACCTTGTCCGGGTTGTAGGCCTCATCGCGGTAGATGAACAGGACCACGTCGGCGTCCTGCTCGATGGCACCCGACTCACGAAGATCGCCGAGGCGCGGCCGCTTGTCTTCCCTGCTCTCGAGTCCACGGTTGAGCTGCGACACAGCAATCACCGGGACGTGGAGTTCTCGAGCGAGGTTCTTCAGCGATCGGGAGATCAGAGCGATCTCCTGCTGACGATTCTCTCCACCTGATCCGTTCATCAACTGCAGATAGTCAACGACGACGAGGCCGAGACCGGGCTTGCGCCGAATGCGCCGGCACTTGGCTCGAATCTCGGTGACGGTGAGGCCGGGAGAGTCGTCGACGTAGATCGGCTTCTTGTAGAGCGCACTGGCGGCATTGGACAGCTTCGTGAAGTCGGCCTCGGTGAGGCGGCCGGTGCGGAGACGCTGCGAGTCGATGCGGCCGTTCGCACACAACATGCGGGAGACCACCTCCTCGCGACTCATCTCCAACGAGAAAATCGCCACGGGTTCGTCGTTGCGTGCGACGTTCTCGGCGATGTTGAGCGCCAGGGTCGTCTTCCCCATGCCGGGACGTGCCGCAAGCACGATGAGGTTGGTCGGGTGGAGCCCTGCAAGCTTGCGATCGAGATCCCGGAACCCGGTGGAGAGGCCGGTGACCTCGGAGCCGAGTCGCTGCAGCTCTTCGGCGCGTTCGATCGCCGGGCCGAGGAGCGGATCGATGGGTGCCAGGCCTTCGCCAACCCGGCGCTCTGCAACCTGGAACACCTCCTGCTCCGCTCGGTCGATAACGTCCGCGATGGGTTCGTTCATCTCGGCGGCGATGCCCCCGATCGTGCCCCCGACTCGCATGAGGCGGCGGCGGAGGGCGTGTTCCTCGACGATTCCGGCGTAATAGTCGACGTTCGAGGTCGTCGGGACGGTGTCGAGCAAACGGGTGAGGAAGGCGACCCCGCCGAGGCGTTCGAGCGCACCGTCGCGTCGGAGCATCTCGGAGACGGTGACCGCGTCGATCGGCTCGTTGGCGTCGAAGAGCGTATGGACCGCCTCGAACACCTGCTGGTGGGCCGGGCGGTAGAAGTCCTCAGCCTTGAGCGTCTCGAGTGCGATGTTGGCGGCGTCGGAGGACAGGAGAACCGCACCGAGGACCGATTCTTCGGCCTCGATACTGTGCGGGGGCACCTGAAGCCCGCGAGCCCCTGGGGGGCGCTCAGCCACACTCGTCACAGATCCTCCAATCGCTCTCATCCCGCGCGTTGCCACCACCGTGGCACGTGGGTGTGACAGGAATTGCCGAACACCCATACGCCGTCAGAAGTGCGGCGAGTCTACGACCGGCGTTCGGCGATCGATCCGTCACAGGCCAACTGTTTTCCGCGCCCCCTGTTTTGTTTTCGCGCAGTGCCCACCACACGCTGCGAACCCAGGGTTCTCCGCCTTCTATTTGGCGCCGTGGGCCCACAGAATGGGACGAGTCTCCTCATCATTCCATTCCGCGGGCTGTCGGCGTCATATACGAGGTGGAGAACCCTGGGTTCGCAGCGTAGACGCGGGTCGGGCCCGTCGTTGGACGGGCCCGACCTCGATCGTGTTGGCGCCAGCTACGCCGGAATGACGTCCAGCGTAACCGCGAACTCGACCTCCAGATGCGGCCGAAGCATGATCTCGTGAAGACCGATCTCCCGGATGGGAGCTTCGAGCTCGACGATCTTGCGATCGACCGTGATTCCGGTGAACTTCGTGATGGCCGCTGCGATGTCACCGTCGCCGATTGAACCGAAGAGCTTGCCTTCGTCACTGGCGCGAGCCGCAACCACGACTCGGGTGCCGGTCAGCGACTGAGCGTAGCCTTCCGCTTCCTGGCGAGCGGCAACGAGTGCCTCTTCGCGGGCGACCCGCATCGCCTCAGCCTGACGGAGTGCTCCGTCGGTGGCCTTGACGCCGAGCGAACGCGGCACGAGGTAGTTGCGGGCATATCCATCGGCGACGTCGACGACATCGCCCTTGTTGCCGAGGTCCTCGACATCCTTGGTGAGAATGACCCTCATTACTTCTGCCTCGTCGCGAGGTACGGCAGCAACGCCATCTCGCGGGCGTTCTTGATGGCCGTGGACACCTGGCGTTGGCGCTTCTCGCTCAGACCCGTCACGCGACGAGAACGAATCTTCCCGCGGTCGGACATGAACTTGCGCAACAATGCGACGTCCTTGTAGTCGACAAACTCCTCCTCTTTGAAGCGGTAGACGATCCGCTTCCTGCGACGGTTGTCAAAGGCAGGACGGCGCCGCCTCTTCGTACTCCTCGTTTTCGGCATCGATGTTCTCCTTTAGAAGGGCGCCTCGTCTGGCCCATAGTCTGTGCGAGCGACGGGAGCGGCCGGCTGGCTCTGATCCTGGCTCTGGCTCTGGCCCCCACCCGACCATCCTCCGTCGGCGCGGGGTGTCCTCGTAACGGTCGCCGTGGCCCACCGCAGTGACGGGCCGATCTCCTTGATGTCGACCTCGACGATCGACCGCTTGTCGCCATCCTGGGTCTCCCAGGAACGCTGCTGCAGTTCGCCGGTGACGATCACGCGAGAACCCTTGGTCAGGGACTCGGCGACGTTCTCGCCCATGTCGCGCCAGCAGGTACCGCCAAAGAAACTGGTCTCTTCCTGCCACTCGCCCTGGCTCTGGTAGCGCTTGTTGACGGCGAAGCGGACCTTCGTCATCGCAACACCGCTCGGGGTGAATCGCAGTTCCGGGTCTTCAACGAGGTTGCCGATCAGGGTCACACTGTTCACGTTGCTCATCGTTCTCTCTCTTCTCTCTTCCCGTACTCCCCGTCATCATGCGGGAAGCGTGTGACAGGAATCAACTCTCGCGATCGGTTCTCCGCACGATCTTGTGACGGACGACGGCGTCGGACAGCGACAAAGCGCGGTCGAGCGCATCGACGAGAACCGTCTCACCTTCGAAGTCGAGGACGGAGTAGTAGCCCTCGTTCATGTGGTCGATCTCATAGGCGAAGCGTCGCTTGCCCCAGAAATCCGTATTGGTCACGTTGCCGCTGGTGTCGATCGTCGCGGAGACTTCCTCGACCTGCTTGCGAACATCGCTCTCGACCATGTCAGGTCGGTGGATGACCATCAGCTCGTATGAGCGCATCGATATCAACTCCTCTGGACATTCGCGGTGCGAATGGTCCCCATGGGGACAGGATCTGGCAGCCGTCGGGCCGCATTCTTCACCGAACCGGAGTGCGGTCGGCGGTGTACGGTCGAGAGTGTACCGTGACGGGACCCGTAGCCACCAGGGCCCGCGCCGGCCGACGGCACCTATTCGACGATCACCAGCCGGGAACCGGGAACAACGAATCCGAGATCTCCTGCCGGCGCCTCGACCGCGTAGCGATACGATCCGCGGGATCGATAGGACGGGCACGGATCGGCGGTGCATGGCTCCATGGTCAGCTCGTCGACCAGGACGCCGGCGCCATCAAAGAACGCGATGTCGAGCGGGATGAGGGTGTCCTTCATCCAGAACCCGCCGTTGGACTCGGATTGGAACACGAACAGCATGCCGTCGAGGCCACCGAGGTCGGTGACGCCCATCAAGCCCTGGGAACGCTGGTTCGGGGTCTCGGCAAACGCGACAACGAGTTCACGGTCATCAATCCAGATGGTCGCGGTCGCGAATCCATCAAGACCGATGTCGGAAAGGCCATCGTCGGCCGGTTCGTCCGGAGCGCACGACGCGACGACGAGGACCGCAACGATCAGCAACAACAACCGGATCGGCATAACCGGAACGCTACCGCGCTCTCCGCTCAGAACTCGGCGATCGTCTCACCCTCCGCGAAGCCGCGAAGGATCTCGAACGACTCGTCGGCCATGTGATAGGTCTCGTCTTCCGATGGGAACGTTCCGGCCTCGACGTCCATGAAGAATCGTTCGAGCGCCTCGACGGCGTCGTCGGCGAGGTTCGCATAGGGACGGACGAACTTGGGGAGGTAATCCCCGCCGCCGAGTCCCAATACATCGTGAATCACGAGCACCTGTCCGTCACACGATGACCCGGCCCCGATGCCGATCGTGGGAACAGGGATCTCTGCGGTGATGATCTGTGCAACCCGATCCGGAACACCTTCGAGCACGAGAGAGAAGACACCAGCATCGACAAGGGCATTGGCGTCGCTGATCATCTCGTAGGCGGCCTGGGCTTCCTTGCCCTGTACCTGGTAGCCGCCCATCGCATTGACCGACTGGGGGGTGAGTCCGAGATGGCCCATCACTGGGATTTCGGCGTCGACGACCGCCTCGATCATCTCGACCCTCTTGCGCCCGCCTTCGAGCTTGACGGCTGCGGCTCCGCCCTCGCGAACGAGGCGCGCAGCGTTGAGGACCGTGTCTTCGGGTGAGACGTGGTAGCTCATCCACGGCATGTCGCCGACGATGAGCGAGCGGGGTTCGGCCCTGGCGACGGCTGCGGTGTGGTGAACCATTATGTCGACGTTCACCGCGAGGGTGTCGTCGTGACCGAGTACGACGTTGGCAACCGAGTCTCCAACGAGGATGATGTCTGCTCCTGCCCGGTCGGCGATCCTCGCGGTCGGGAAGTCGTAGGCCGTGGTCATCCGGATCTTCGCTCCGCCTTTGCGAGCGCGGATCATGGGGGCGGTGACGGTGGTCATCGGTTGCTCCTCTCTCCCCACCCAACGGGTTGGGGGACGCATCGCAGCATCAGATCGGCGGTTCTGTCGGCCTCGGCCGCCCCGAGAGGTCGCCCGTGCACAGCCGCACAACAGGAACGCTAGCGGCTGCAAACATGTTCCGGGTATCCGAGATTCAGAGTGACTTCCGGGACGGGCCGGTGCGGTAGCGTTCGGCCATGGCACGCAAAGACATCTCCATGACGGCCGAGGAAGTCACGTCCTTCCTCAACGAGACCTCGATCCTCCAGGTGGCAACGATCGGCAAGGACGGGACGCCCCATCTGGCACCGATGTGGTTCGTGATGGAGGGCGACTCCATCGTCTTCCGGTCGTTCTCGCGCTCACAGAAGATCGTGAACCTGCAACGCGACCCCCGATTGACGGTGCTCGCTGAGGACGGGGATGCCTACGCAGAACTCCGCGGCGTGATGATCACGGGAGAGGCCCGCCTCGTCGACGTCCCGGCGTACGTGTTGTCCCTTTACGGACGCCTCGCCGCGAAGTACACACTCATCGGCGACGGTCCGATTGAACTCACCGACGAGGAACTCGAAGCCGCCTTCGGACGAGCCGCGTCGAAGAACACGGCGGTCGTCGTTGAGCCGATCAAGATTGCCTCGTGGGACCACCGGAAGCTCGGTGGCGGGTACTGATCGGCCCTCTTCCCGTTCTGACGTAGATCGTGGCAGCGGGCCTCCCGTAGCTACGCAAGGACGGGAAGGGTCGGGCGACTACTCGGCGCAGATCTCCAGGATCGCGTCGCCGTAGGCCTCGAGCTTTGCCGGGCCGATGCCGGGCACGGAGGCGAGTTCGGTCTCGGTCTGTGGACGGATCCCCGCGATGGTTTCGATCGACGCATCGTGAAGGATGACGTAGGCAGGCACCTTCTTCTCCCGCGCCGTCTCGAGACGCCATGCCTTGAGCCGTTCGACGAGACCGGCGTCGGCCTCGACGACGTTCGCGGACGGCGTGAGTGGCCCCGTGCGACCCCCGGCCATCACCTCGTCGCCCCAGCGCGCCTGGAACTGACCGCCCCCATCGACGCCTACCCAGAGGCCGTCGGCGTCGAACTCGGTGACGATCCCCATGACACCGCCCTGCAACGTGACCTCGTCGCCGAGCGCGACCGATACCCCCGGCGTCGTCCGCTCCCGATTCCTGGCGGCTGTCGGCCGGACCGGTTCTGCGACCCGGGACGCCTTCCCGGTGAGTTCGTCGAGGAACGGCGACGGGCCATCGGCGTCTGCAAGGACTGTGACCTGCTCGATCCCGCGCGTGATCGCGACGTGGAAGATCCTCCGTTCCTCCTCGATGTCGGTTGCCAGGTCATGTGGCAGGAGGCCCCGGTCGGCACCGAAGACGATGACCCGGTCCCACTCGAGGCCCTTGGCCCGATGGACGGTCGACAGCGTGATGCCGTCTGGCCCACGCTTGGCAATCATGTCTCGAAGCCACGCCGCGAAGTCGGAGGCCGTCGAATGGATCACTGCCGCCCTCCGGAGGGCCACGAGATCGTCCGATTGGGCCGACCGATCTGCCCGGGAACGGCCGCGGTCGAGGGCGTGCGCCGACGACTCGAGACCAACCCTTCTGATGACCACGTCGAGGAGTGCGGCCGCATCGTCTCGTTCGGCGGCGTGGGCCACCAACTCCAGGTCGTCGATGAACCCGTCCCAACGCTTGGCCTGCTTCCCGTCGAGCACCCGCCCGGCCTCGGTGACCGCAGCGAGGTCCAGGTATCGCCGCCCACCGAGCAGGTCATTTGCCAGCCGGTTGAGGCCCCGCGAGGGCCGCCGCACCGCAGCCATCAGGTCGCGTCGCTCCATGCGCTCTGGATCGAGGCCGAGCCGCATCCAGGCGAGGGTCGCGGACACGACCGTGCGTTCGAGGATGCCGACGCCAATGGGAGAAGAGAATGCAATGCCCCGGTCGGCGAGGGCAAGGTGGACGGGCAGCAGTGCGGAATTGACCCTGGCAAGGACCGCAATGCTCGATGGGTCGGTTTCCTCGCTCCACTCCTCGATGCGGTCGGCGGCGGCGAGACCGATGCCGGCGTCGTCGATGGTCTCGACTCGGAGCGCCTCGGGCGACGGGTTGGCGTCGGGTCCGTGTTCGATGGTCTTCTCGATGCGGCGGTCGTTGTATGACAAGAGGTGTACAGCGGCATCGATGACCGGCGCCGGGCAGCGGTAGTTGGTCTCGAGGGGGTGCGAAGCGGCGCCGGGGAAGAGGGTTTCGTAGTCGATGAGGTAGCCCGGGTCGGCCCCTGCATACCCATAGATCGTCTGGTCGTCGTCTCCGACGCCGAACACGTCGAGTTGGGGAGAGGAGAGGAGTCGGATCAGCAGCAGATAGGCGCCGGTGAGGTCCTGGAACTCATCAACGAGTACATGCCGGCAGCGATCCTGCCACCGATGGCGCAGGTTCGGGTCGGTAAGCAGGGCTTCGAGGGCTCCGTACACCTGCTCGTCGAAGTCCGCCTCCTTCCCCGTCCGCAGACGCTCGCGGAATCGCTCGAAGACGGCAGCGAAGTCCGGTACGTCGTCACGATCGAATTCGACCGCTTCGGGTGACCGGAGGGCGATCCGCGTCTCAGAGAGGGCCTCGATGTATGGGCCGATCGTGTCGGTGTTCGGTCGCCGGGGGGCCTGGACGATCCGGTCGAGGATCGAGCGCACCTCGCGTTCGTCGAGCAAGCGCACGCCCGATCGTGCCTCGCGAACGATCTCCCACCCGAGCGAGTGGACCGTGCGGACCAGCGCACCGGACGTCACGCCCGCACGGTCTCGCAACTCGGCAGCGGCCTTCGTGTTGTAGGCGAGGGCGCAGAGCGTCGACGGTTCGATGCCGCGCTCGTCGAGCAGGTGCCGGAGACGAGCCGTAAGGGTGCGGGTTTTTCCCGAGCCGGCAGGGGCAATGATGCGGGCGGGACCCGATCCATGGTTGGCAGCCTCTGCCTGATCCCGGGCAAGGCCGCCATCTACCGGCACAAAGGATGGCACCACATCGAGGCGCCCCAGCGTCACCGACTCGGATGGAACCACCGCTTCGCGAACGTCGACCGGCCCGCGGGGTCCACCATCGATCCAGGCAGGCGCGCCATCGGGCAAGTAGACGTCGGCCGGCCCGCCCTCGGTCGCTCCGAGCGCTGCCGCCTTCACCCCCCACCACCACTTGGGCTCGCCGGAGCGGGCGTCGTAGGTGTTGGCCCACACGAGGAAGTGCAGCCGCTCGAGCGGGAACGTGAACGTCGGTCCGGCCTCGAACGGCGGCCCGGCATCAGTCTCGGGTGATCGGAGAACGGCCGGATCGACCCCCAATTCGACCACGATCGACTCCCGGTCCACCCAGGCGCGGTGCAATCGGTCGACGACCGCTCCCGGATCCTCGACGACGGCGGCATCGATCACCACCACCGGCGCCCCACTCCACGGTTCCGGAACGGGGGCATCGGGTGCGATCACGACCGATCGGCCGAGGGGTGCGGGAGCATTCACGATCGCGAGATTAGGGGGCACCTGTGACGAGGCGGGGAGCAATGGTTGACGCTCTCTGTATCGAACCGATATAGTTATATCGATTCGATACAAAGGAGATCGCCGGTGCTCGATTTCGCCATCCTTGGACTGCTTCGGGAGGAGCCGCGCCACGGCTACGACCTGAAGCGCGCCCTGGGCGATCTCGGCTTCTGGCAGGTCTCGTTCGGCTCGCTCTACCCGGCGCTCCGCAGACTCGAGAAGCAGGGATTCATCCAGGCCACCAAGGGTGAGGGGCGCCGCAAGGCGTACCGGATCACCGAACCGGGTCGAATCCGCTTCGCCGAGATGCTCGCGAAAGCCGGCGATGGCTCGGACCGGGGGTTCCAGCTTCGGTTGGCCTTCCTCGGATATCTCGAGCAATCCCGTCGTCTCGGTGTTCTCGAGAACCGGAGGACGATGCTCCAGGACCGTCTCCACGGTGCCCGCAACTCCTTCCGGGGAGCGCGCAAGAGCGCCAAGAGTCCGGACCGCTACCGAATGGCCCTCATGGAGCGAAAGGTTCGATCGACCGAGGCGGATATCGCTTGGCTCGACGAACTCATCGCAAGCGAACGCGGCGCTGCGGTCGGCGCCTGAACCACTGATCCTGAACAAGGAGACTGACATGTCCAACACCGTTCGAGTCGCGATCGCCGGTCTCGGCAACTGCGCCAACTCGCTCATCCAGGGCGTCGAGTACTACCGCGACGCCGACGAGTCCCTCAAGGTCCCCGGCTTGATGCATGTCGACCTCGGCGGATACCACGTTGGCGACGTCGAGTTCGTAGCGGCGTTCGACGTTGACGCGACGAAGGTTGGCCAGGACGTCTCCAAAGCCATGTGGTCCGGGAGGAACAACACGATCGAATTCGTCTCGGTGCCGGAACTCGGCGTCGAGGTCCAGCGCGGACCAACGCTCGACGGTCTCGGTACCTACTACGTCGACGAGGTAGAAGAGTCAGCGGCCGAGCCAGTCGATGTCGTGCAGGCGATCAAGGATGCGGGAGCCGACGTGCTCGTCTCCTACCTGCCGGTGGGCTCCGAAGAGGCCACCACGTTCTACGCCCAGTGTGCGCTCGACGCCGGTGTCGCGTTCGTGAACGCCATCCCCGTCTTCATCGCATCCGACCCGGTGTGGGCGGCCAAGTTCGTCGACGCCAACCTCCCGATCATCGGTGACGACATCAAGTCGCAGGTCGGTGCCACCATCGTGCATCGTCAACTCGCCCGCCTCTTCGAGGATCGTGGCGTGAGGATCGATCAGACGTACCAGTTGAACTTCGGCGGCAACATGGACTTCAAGAACATGCTGGAGCGTGAGCGTCTGCAGTCCAAGAAGATCTCGAAGACCCAGTCGGTCACCAGTCAGATCGAACGGCGGATGAACTCCGAGACCGTGCACATCGGCCCATCGGATCACGTGCCGTGGCTCTCGGATCGCAAGTGGGCGTACATCCGACTCGAGGGCACCTCGTTCGGCGACGTGCCACTCAACGTCGAACTGAAACTCGAGGTGTGGGACTCCCCCAATTCGGCCGGTGTGATCATCGATGCGGTGCGCGCAGCGAAGATCGCGCTCGACCGCGGTATCGGCGGGCCGATCCTGGCGCCGTCGTCCTACTTCATGAAGTCACCGCCGGTTCAATACCACGACTCCGTGGCCCACGACAACGTCGAAGCATTCATCGACGGGTCCGGAGACCTCTCCTGCGACCTCGAAGCGTTCCTCACTGCGCGAGCGAGTCACTGACCTCATCGACAAGGGGTGTCCGTCAGAGCCGTCTGCTCCCGTTGATCTACTTGAGATAGTCGAGAGATCGAACGATGAACGCCGCCATCGTCTCTCGAGTGACGGGCTCGCTCGGACAGAACCGGTTGTCATTCGGCGAACCGCATCCCTTGGTGATTCCCGCGGCTGCGAGTCGCTCAATGTCCGTCTCGAATAGCGAGTCGTCGTCATCAGCAAAGTTCGCATACCCCACGTTCCTGAGCCCCAGAGCGCGCACGAGGAATGCGGCCATCGACTCACGGGTCACAGCACGGTCGGGACAGAACCTGTTGTTCGCGGGCGGATTGCAGCCACGCGTGATTCCAGCGGCAGCGAGCTTCTCGATATCCTCCTCGAACACCGAGCCGTTGTCATCGACGAAGTCGACCGATCCGCGGTCGGTCAAATCGAGGGCACGTACCAGGAAGGCAGCCATCTGGCCTCTTGTGACGTAGCGCTTGGGACAGAATTCGTCGCTCGTAGGCGGATTACACCCAGCGGTCACGCCAAGGGATGCGAGCTGCTCTATTTCGGCTTCGAATGCCGACCCGTCATCATCACAGAACCTTCCGCGACAGGAGGGCTCATAGGACGAGGACGCGAAGAACACCTCGGTCACCCACCATCCCGAGCCATCCACAAAGGTTCCCAGGGCGGCGAACCGTTGGCTGGTGTTGAGAATGTTCGCCCGATGGCCCGGAGAATCCATGAGCATCGCATGAACCGGGGAGCAGTCCGGGATGTTCGGGTTCGACGTCCATGCAATGTTCTCCGCCCACGTGTGGGTGCCGGCAGGCAGGATCGGCGAACGTTCGGCGCTCGTCATGTGCCGGAATTCGTTGTATCGCATCCACTCGGACCACTCACGAACCGATTCGACTCGATCGGACGCCATTCGCAAAGGAACGGCACCGACGGCGGCACGGTCCTCGTTGATCTTCTCGAGGAGACATGCCTCGAACTCGTCGGGTGAGATGGCGGCGTTTGCCGTGGCGCCCGGAAGGGCAACCAGCAGTCCAGCCAGCAACGTCCCGACCACAAACAGCAGCCAGGAGCGTGGAATAGTTGTCGTTTGCAGCGCCATACGACCCCTCTGTGACCACCCGAGGTATACCAATGTATCGGCCACACCGACACCGGGCTTGAGGTCCTCTTGAGCTGGCGTCCACGGCGGGCATGAAGCTTGTTGCAGACGCGATAGGCTTCGCTCGCAACACCGGGGAGCCCATGCGCCGCCTCAACTGAGGACCATCCACCTCCGGGTCAGTGACCCGCCCACGCAAGGGAGTTGCCATGTCCGCCATCCACGTTTCTCACGTCTCGTTCTCCTATTCATCTGCCGCCCGCCTTGTCGAAGACGCCTCGTTCAGCCTCGGCCCTGGATGGACCGGTCTCGTCGGGGCGAATGGCTCTGGAAAGACCACCCTCCTCGAACTTCTCGCTGGCACTCACCCGCCGGACCGTGGTGCGGTCTCCTTCGTCCCACGGCGCGCAAAGTCGGTGCTGTGCCAGCAGCGTGTGGACGACCGCACCTCCGAGATCGACTCTCTGGGGTCGTCGTGGGGTCGCGACGCCGTTCGTCTCAGAGCTCGCCTGCGGCTCGAACCGGCCCATCTCGATCGATGGTCAACGCTGTCACCGGGGGAGCGGAAGCGCTGGCAGATCGCAGCTGCACTCTCCCACAGCCCGGACGTGCTCCTCCTCGACGAACCTTCAAACCATCTCGACACCGCCGCTCGTTCGCTCCTGATCGACGTCTTGTCCGACTTCGATGGAGCCGGCATCATCGTGTCCCACGACCGGCAGATCCTTCACTCGCTCACGAAGCGGACGCTCAGAATCCACCGAGGCACGGTCGAACTGTGGAACGGCTCATACGAGACGGCCAAAGACGGCTGGGAGGCCCAATCGAATCTCGTCGCCAGGGAACGCGCCCGATTGAAACGGGAGTTCAAGAAGACCGCGCGCCGGCTTGCTGACCAGCGTCGCGTCGCCCAGGAGAAGGATGCGAAACGCTTGCGGGAGCGGCGCAATGCCGGCCTGCGGGACCCCGACACGCGAGGAACTGTCGCCACAGGGCGACACGCATCGGGTCAACGGGCAGGAGCCCGCGAGCGGGAAGTCACCCGATCCCATCTCGAATCGGTGTCGGAGCAACTCGACGCAACCACCGTCGAACGGAACCATGGCGGAGCGATCGGGATCGCCGGTTCGGTTGCTCCGAAGGAGTTCCTCCTTCGCCACGATGGTCCGGTGACGATTCCGAACGGCACCGAACTCTTCACCGCCGACGTGGTCGTGCGTCGAGACGACCGGATCCGCATTGCCGGCGAGAACGGTGCAGGCAAGACCACCTTGTTGAACGCCCTTCTCCGTTCAGCCGTCATCCCTGCACAGCGGATGCTCGTCCTCCACCAGGAAACGACGAGGGACGAGTCGGTCGAGTGGCTCCAGGCTGTGCGGACGCTGCCGTCCGAAGACCGCGGCCGGGTACTCTCGCTGGTCTCGCTCCTCGGATCGGATCCGGCAGCCCTCCTGGCGTCCGACCTGCCATCGCCGGGAGAGGCCAGGAAACTCGCGCTCGCTCTCGGGATGGGAACGGCCACATGGCTGATGGTCCTCGACGAACCGACGAACCACCTCGACCTCCCCTCCATCGAACGCCTCGAGTCGGCACTGCTGAGCTACCCGGCGGCCATCGTGGTTGTCACGCACGACGAGGATCTGGCAGCAGCCGTGACCACGGCCATCTGGACCATCGAACCGCAGACGGGATTGACACAAGCGACTAGTTGACATACGGTTGCACTATGGCGATACCGATCACCGAACTCAGCCCCTCAGAAGCCGCCGAATCGCTCGCCGCACGCGGCGGGTCGGAGTGGACACGGCAACTCGTCGACGAACTCGATCGGACGATCCGTACGGATCCACTCGACCGTTTCGTGACACTGTGGGCTCTGTCGAACGCGGCGGCCGCCCGGGTATTCGGCGTGTCACGACAGGCTTTCACGAAGTGGCGGAAGGCCGGCCCACCGGCGATCCGCGCCGCGGCTGTCGCTGACCTCGCATCCACAACCGACCTCCTCGATCGATATGTGAAACGCGAACGGATCCCCGCGGTGGTCCGCCGCCCGGCCGATCGGTTCGGCGGTCGCTCGCTCCTCGACGTTGCGGAGCAGGGTGACACGCACGCGGTCCTCGAACACGTTGCCGCGATGCTCGACCTGCGGCGCATCCAGCCGTGATCGATCCACTTCCAGCCGGATTGCCGGACGGGGCATCCTGGTATCGCGTCGCCGACGCCTCCTGGGACGACCCCCTCGACCCCTCGTTCGCACAGCGGCGGGGCGGCCGCTGGAATCCCCCGGGTTCGTTTCCGACGCTCTACCTAAGCGGTGATCTCCCTACCGCCCGAGCGCAGATCGAGAGAATGCTCGACGGGTACCCGGTCGGCCCCGAGGACCTGGATGCTCCGTACGTCCTGGTCACCGTGGCACTCCCCCGGGGCCAGACCGTCGCCGATGCAATCTCCGACGAGGGTCTCGAGCGCCTTGGTCTTCCCTCTACGTACCCAATGGCAAAGACCGCTGTGGTCCCACACCCGGTCTGTCAGCCGATTGGGGCCGTCGTTCGTCTCGCCGGACTGCGGGGCGTCCACGCCCGTTCTGCGGCGACCGCCGACGGTTCAGGCCGCGAACTCGCCTGGTTCCCCGCCCGCCCATCGTCGAAACCCCGACGCCTGACGGAGGATCGCCCATTCACCGACTGGTGGTACGACCGGGGATAGGGGGGCGACACGAGAGGCCACATCGTCGCGTGCGAGCCCCCAAAGCCCCCTCCGCTGCGCTCCGGCCTAGCGGCTGGTGCTCGCTCCTCCCCCACTTCGTGGGAGAGGCGAAGACCGGGGGCTTCTAGAGCCGCTCTCTCAGCCACGCGATATCTGCGGCCTGGTCTTCGAGTTCGCCGGGGGTCTCTACGACGATGGGGGCGTTGGCGTCGCGGATGACGCCGATGAGGAGGTCTTCGGGGATCTCACCCTTGCCGAGGTTGGCATGGCGGTCCCGGTGGCTGTCGAACGGGTCCCGGGAGTCGTTTCCGTGAACGAGCGCGATCCCACCGGCATGGCGGGTAATCCTCTCGACGGCGGTCGTCAGATCCGCACCGGCGGCCCAGGTGTGGCATGTGTCGAGGCACACGCCAACATTGAAGTCGCCGATCGCCGTCCACAGGGGTCCGTAGTTGTCGAGGTTCTGCATCACCGTGTTGCCGCTGCCTGCGGTGTTCTCCACCAGGACCGGCACGGTGACCTCGAACGAGTCCAGGGCCTTGAACCAGCGTTCGAAGCCGACCTCGACCTCTTCGTCGGCCCCGACGCTTCCCCCGTGCACGATCACACCCTTGGCCCCGATCAGGTCGGCCGCTTCGACGGTCTGCGCCAGCATCTTGCGTGAAGGAATACGCACCCGATTGTTCGGCGAGGCAAGGTTGAGGAGGTAGGGAGCATGCACGTAGAAATCGACCGGAGACTCCCGAAGAGCCTCCGCGTCAGCGCGCGGGACCGGCTTCTTCCACGATTGTGGGTTGGAGACGAATATCTGAACCACGTCGGCACCACGGGCCGCCGCTTCTTCGAGTGGTTTCGTCGCGGAGACATGGGCTCCGATCTTCAGGTCAGTCATCGGTGATCTCCTCGGGATCGGATTCGACGGAAGGGCCAGCGTCGTCAGATGGTTCGTCCGGTTCGGCAGCCGCAGTCACAATCCCGACCGGATCAGGGACTGTCTCATCGGTGGCGGCCACCTCGGGGGTTGAAGCCTCGAGTGCGGCGGGCGGCGGAGGCGGTTCAGGCGCACGAGCCGCCGGGTCCGGGAAGTTGTGGGCGTGCTCCATGGCGATCTCTGCGTGGATGACCATCTCGCCGATCGGAGTCTCCCACCCGTCAGCCTCCACCACCAGGCGATTCCCCTGCCACGTTGCGCCCCACGGTTCGGCGGGCAGGCCCGCGGGATCCAGTACGTCGATCACGAACACGTCGCGGTCGTGCCCGCCGTCCGGATCTGCGACTGCGGCCGACGAGACTGCATCGATCGCATTCCATGGAAGGAACACCGGTTCCTCGCCCGGAGGTCCAACGGTGAGGGCCATTCCATCCTCGCGGAGCACGAGAACCGGCGATCTCCGGATGAGCGACGTGACGGCGTAGCCGAAGAGTCCCCCGCCGCCGACGATGAGAAACGCTCCCCAGGTGTAGTCGGCCCGACGCTGGTTCCTCCCCTTCGATGTGATCTCGTCGTTGTACGTGTCGGGAGGCGTCGAAAGCCAATGACCCCACATGATGTCGACGGCACCGAGCATGAGGAACAGGCCGACGAGACCGATGAGGAAGAGGCGGACCGGAGAGCGGTCGATACGCAGCAAGGTCATTCGGTCACTCCAAGGTCGGCTGGTGTGATGAGGGCGACATAGGGAATGCCAACCGCATCGACCTTGGCCGCTGCGCTGCCGGCGCTCCGATCGACGAGCGTGATCACCTGGGCAATCCTGATCCCCGCCTCCGTCAACGCCTCGATGGCTTCGAACACTGCCGATCCTGTCGTCGTGGTGTCTTCGAGGACCGCGACAACATCGTCCTCCCCGACCGGCCCCACAATACGGCCGCCCACGCCGTGACTCTTTGCTTCCTTGCGGACCGAGAACGACTTGAGGGACCGCCCTCCCGCGGCGGAAGCGATCGCCGTCGCGACGGCGATGGGGTCCGCTCCCATGGTCAGACCACCGACCGCTGTGACCTCCCGGTCGAGGACGTCGGCGACGGCCTGTCCCACGAGAACCGCTCCGTCTCCGTCGAAGGTGGTCTGCCGGGCATCGATGTACCAATCGGACGTCGCTCCGGACCGCAGCGTGAACGGCCCGTCGGTGCGGACGGCGTATTCGCGCAGGTGAGATGCCAGGCGCTGTTGCGAAGTGGTTCTGGGGTTCAAGAAGAAATCCGGAAAAGTACTCAAGGAATGTTCGGGCTCCACCGATACGTTAATCAGACAGGATGCCTTCCAACCTCCCGTCTAAGCCCGAACCGAGGCCGCCGCAAGGCGGCCTTCGGTTCGTCCTGAGCCTGTTCTTCTTTGCCACCAAGGGCTCTCCGCCGTCTTCGACCCTATGACGCCAAGGCGCCGTGCCTACCCCTGCGCGTCGGGTCGATCCATGATCTCTGACACGTTTTCCTACGAGTCGCAAGTCGGAAGCCGGTCGAGCGGTGGCCGCGAGAGATCTCATGGGACGGCGAGCTCGCGGATGTCACCAAAGCCGTCAACGCCTCCAACGCCTGGCTCCGGCGCTCGCCGATACCCGAACTCCTCCTATGGGCGAAACCCGGGATGATCGTCCGAGGGGAGAAGGCGGCACGCCAGGTCGCGGCCATGTTTCCGAACACCAAGACCGCCTTCGCCGGGAGGGGCCGGCACGACATCCAAGAGGATCAACCAGACGCCATCGGGGAAGAGCTCTCCGTTTGGCTCGGCCGGATGGCCTGAGGCCCGGCCTATCGTCCGCAGCATGGAATTGATCTTCATCCGGCACGGTGAACCAGACTGGACCGGCGACGAGTCGACGCTTCGCGATCCGCCCCTGACGGTACGCGGCCATCAGCAGGCCGAACTCGCTGCCGAGCGACTCGCTGCCGCTCCCGACGTGCCAACGGACCTTGTGGTCTCCCCCGCTCTTCGATCACAAGAGACCGCCCGCCCCGTCGCAGCCCGGACCGGACTCACCATTCACACCGTCGACGATCTCCTCGAATTGGGAATGCCGAGCCGAGCCGGACTCACCGAAGAGGAGGGCCAGCAACTCCAGGCCGATTCCTTCAACCGACGACCGCCTCAATGGTGGGACGGACTGGAAGGCGGTGAGACCTTCGCTCACTTCCACACTCGCGTGACCGGCGCCCTCGAGGGCATACTCGCCGACCGCGGTATCCGGCCGGATGCCGAACACGAACGTTTGTGGTCGATCGACGACCCCGATCGGAGCATCATCATCGTCGCCCACGGCGGCACCAACGCCGTCGCGATCGGGTCCCTCCTCGGCGCCGCGCCCGCACCCTGGGAGTGGCGACGCTTCACCTCCAACCACGCTTCGGTCACCCGCCTCCGCGCGATGGAGTTCTCGGGTGGGTTCGTCTGGGCGCTGCAGGCCTTCAACGACCAGGAGCACCTGCCGGTCGACCTCCGGACGCGGAAGCGCTACTTGCCGTAGCGGCGGGTTCGCCGGGTGAAGTCGCGCAGTGCCCGCAGGAAGTCGATGTGGCGAAACGCCGGCCAGTAGACATCGACAAACGCGTACTCGGCATACGCCGACTGCCACAGGAGGAACCCGGACAGACGTGCCTCGCCAGACGTGCGGATCACGAGATCCGGGTCAGGCAGATCGGCGGTGTAGAGATTCGCGGCGATGCCGTCCGCGTCGATCCGGCTGGCGACGTCGTCCGTCCCATCCGTCGCCAGCTTCGCAACAAGGTCCTTCACCGCGTCAACGATCTCCTGCCGACCACCGTACGCCAGGGCGATCGTCACCCGCCGGTCGCCATATGGCATCCGTTCCTCGAGGCGTTTCGCAGACTTCTGGAGATCCGGCGGCAGTAGATCCAGGCTCCCGATGAATCGAACGCCGACATTCGCTCCCCTCAGTGCGTTTGGAATCTCTTCGAAGAGTTCCATGAGGACTTCGTAGTACGGGATGAGCTCCTCATCGGGTCGAGCAAGGTTCTCCTTCGAGAGCAGCCAGCAGGTGACGGCCGGGATCTCGAGATCGGCCGACCAATGGAGGAACTCGACGAACTTCGTCATGCCGACCCGGTACGAAGCCTGATAGTCGGGAAGGCCCTCGCTGCGCGCATAGCGGCGGTGGCCATCATGAATGACCCCGATGTGGCGCGGGAGACGATCACGGTCCAGGGTCGCGAGCAACCGGTTCCCGTAGAACCGGTAGAGCGGACGGGTCGCAGTCTCACGAACTCCCATGTGGAACCCATGGTAGGGGTCGGAGAGCACTGCACACTGGGAACCCACCCGTGCCAACATGGGACTCCGAGAGGGAGAGGAGGCCGCATCGTGGCCATGTCCGAGGAGCACAAGGCAGCACTTGCCATGGGTCGTCGCGAGTCCAAGGCGATCAAGGCGTATCTGGTGGCGATCTCCATCCCGAGACGGCGCGGTCGTCCTCTCACCCCGGAAGTACTGGAGGCCAAGATCGAGACGCTCGACCGGCGCATCCTCGAAGAAACGGACGTGCTGGCTCGCGTCGACCTCTTCCAGGCACGCATCGATGCCCAGGAGGCCCTCGACCACATAGCGGCGGTCGTC
>Ga0316193_10000797_pt1 | contig 20328 bp, 16 predicted proteins | sample MerIslsedime2_MG_FD_207735 | JGI IMG/M metagenome (GOLD analysis project Ga0316193, IMG submission 207735) | Coastal sediment microbial communities from Maine, United States - Merrow Island sediment 2 | ecosystem: Environmental > Aquatic > Marine > Coastal > Sediment | place: USA: Maine... | reverse complement strand
ATTTACGCTTCGCTAAAACCGGCTTCGCCGGGTTGGGTATTGCCAATAGCACAATGCCCGCTTGAGCTAAAAAGTCCGAAAGGATCAATATTTTCATGAGATTTAGATAAAAGGTTAAGTTTTTTCTCCCTATGGCCGATAAACACTCTGAAAAATACATCATCATAAAACGAGATGAGTTTAAACATAATGGCATCGGGGACTAAAAGCAAAAAAGACGATTGACCACCGGTCAATATGTTCTATATCAAATCATCAGGGAGGATTGATCATGCCTGTTTATCAGTGGGTGGGCAAAAATAGAAAAGATGAGGTTCAGAAAGGTGAAATTGACGCTGTCAGCGAAGAAGCCGTAAAGGCGCAACTGAGCCGGCAGCGGATTACGCCGACCAAAGTCAAGCAAAAACCCAAAGACCTTTTTGAGAATGTCGCCTTTCTTCAGCCCAAGGTCAAAGAACGGGATGTGATACTTTTTGCCAGACAATTTTCGACCATGATCGATGCCGGATTGCCCATCATCCAATGCCTCGATATTCTCTACAGCCAGCAGGCCAATGCCACCTTTAAAAAGATGCTTAAAGACATCAAAGAGTCCGTCGAAGGCGGTGCGACCCTGGCCGAAGCGTTAAAGAAATTTCCCAAGCAATTTGACAGTCTTTTCGTGAATATGATTGCCGCCGGTGAGGCCGGTGGTATCCTCGACGGGATTTTGAGACGGCTTGCAGCCTATATGGAAAAAGCAGCCAAGCTCAAATCCCAGGTGAAAGGGGCGATGACATACCCCATCGTTACGCTTATTATTGCGGTGGTGGTTTTAGCCGTTATTCTGGTTTTTGTAATCCCTGTTTTTGAGGAAATGTTTGCCGACTTCGGCGGTGAACTTCCGGTACCGACCCAAATTGTAGTGGCCATGAGTGATATGGTAAAAAGCAAAATTATCTATATCATCATCGGGCTGTTTCTCTTTATTATTGCTTTTAAAAAATTTCATGGTACCGAAAAGGGACGAGATATCGTAGACAACTTGCTTTTGAAAATTCCCGTATTCGGTGATTTATTACGCAAAGTGGCTGTCGCCAAGTTCACCCGCACCATGGGGACCATGCTGGCCAGCGGGGTGGCTATTTTGGAAGCACTCGATATTGTTGCTAAAACCGCAGGTAATAAAACGGTTGAAAAGGCTATCTACAGCGTTCGCAAGGGCATCGCCGAAGGACGTACCATGGCGGATCCGTTAGCTCAAAGCGGGGTTTTTCCTTCGATGGTCTGTCAGATGATCAGCGTGGGCGAATCGACCGGAGCACTGGATGCCATGTTGGGGAAAATTGCCGATTTCTATGATGAAGAAGTAGATCAGGCCGTTGAGAACCTGACTGCTTTGATCGAGCCTTTTATGCTGGTATTTTTGGGTGTGACAATTGGTGGTCTGGTCGTTGCCATGTATCTGCCGATCTTTAAAATGGCCGGGGCTATTTCATAAACCTTTGAAACGGCACAAAAACAGTACGGGATTGAATATACATGTTTGAAGGGGAACTAAGGAAGAAGCTGAAGTGGTTAATGCTTTTCCGGGTCCTTTTTTCTACCCTCCTTCTGGGCTCCTCCATTATAATGCAGCTTGGGAAATCACCCCCGCCGCTCGGCTCCCCTTTGATATTTTTATATGGTATTATCGGCTCCATCTTTTTTCTCTCCGTTCTATATGCCATCGGCTTATACTACATAAAGCATCATCTCGTATTCGCTTACGTGCAGGTTCTAATCGATACCACCGTGGTTACGGCCATTTTGTTTGTTACCGGCAGCTTCTCGAGTATTTTTTCATTTTTATATCTGGTTATCATAATTTATTCCAGCATGTTGCTGCCTATCAGGGGGACAATTGCCATCGCGGCCTTATGTAGTATTCAGTTCGGCATCATGGTGGATCTTGAGTATTACGGCGTGATTTATCCTTTTGGGGAAAATGACGAGCTTCTCGCATCGGTCTATCCCGGAAGTCAGGTTTTTTATAAAATATTGATAACGATGATAGCCTGTTTCGCTGTTGCTTTTCTCAGCAGTTTTTTATCGGAACAAGTCCGAAAGACAAGAAGAGAATTGCGGACCATGGAAGATCACGTAAAGCGCGTTGAAAAAATGGCATCCATTGGAGAGATGGCCGCCGGCATGGCCCATGAAATCAAGAATCCGCTTGCTTCGCTGACAGGTTCCATTCAAATGCTCAGTGAGGACATTCACTATGACCCCGATCATGATAGACTCATGCGGATTATTCTGCGTGAAGCAGACCGTTTGAGTTCCCTGGTAAACAATTTTCTTTTATATGCACGGCCACCTGCCGGCAGAGTAGAGGCCATTGAACTCGACAAAATCCTGAGGGACACTGTGGAGTTGCTAAAAAAAGATGCCGCCACCGACGGTCGCATCACCATTACCAGAAAAGTTCAATCCGGTATCTGGATCTCAATGGATCCTGTGCATCTGCGTCAGATTTTCTGGAACTTTTTGCTAAATGCTGCCGAAGCCATCGACGGTGAAGGGGTCATTGATATTGAGATGTATGCGTCCAAGAATCGGCATGCATTTGTTCGAATCACTGATGACGGCTGCGGCATGACCCACGAAGAACTCAAATCGATTTTCGACCCTTTTTTTACCACCAAACCCGCCGGAACAGGCCTCGGTCTGTCGATCGTTCACCGCATTCTCGAGGCATATGATGCCTGGTTGAAAGTTGATAGTGAAGCCGGTAAGGGAACCACGATTACCCTGCAATTCAAACAAATTGAACCTGCCGTCTAGCTTGCCAACTTGAACTTGACAGCTCTGTGTAAATAAGATATCTAACACGATTTAAATTCACTACGCGCTCAAGTTGTATTTGCCTGTCACTAAAGGGACTGCTGCCAATCTATCAGCAATTACAGCTTAGGCCTTTGAATAATACAGATGAGGAATATGGATAAAACAAGCGATCTGCTTCAGAAGCGATTAGAGAAAATCGAGGAATTAAAGAAAAACAAAATCAATCTTTTCCCAAATGGGTTTATTGTATCGCACACCGTCCATGATATTCGAAATGTTGTCGAGCAAGATCCGGAATCGTTGAAGGAGGACGGACCTGTATTTACTACCGCCGGGCGCATGATGGCGATCAATAATTTCGGTAAAAGCGCTTTCATACGGTTCAGAGATCGAAGCGGTCAGCTACAGGCCTATATCCGAAAAGATCAAATCGGCGAAGAGGCCTACCGCCTCTTCAAACAGCTTGATATCGGTGATTTTATAGGATTAAAGGGCACCCTCTTCCAAACCCGCACCGGTGAATGGACCCTGTTGATCCTGGAATTTGATCTGCTGTGCAAAGCCACCCGACCCCTGCCGGAGAAGTTTCACGGGCTGCGGGACCCGGAAAAACGCTACCGTCAGCGATATATCGATTTGATAATGAATGAGGATGTTCGTGATATTTTTATCAAACGCAGCCGGATCATTCAGCAGATACGCAATTTTTTTCTTGACCGGGACTTCCTCGAAGTTGAAACCCCGATGATGCAGCCGATACCCGGAGGTGCGGAAGCTGCTCCTTTTAAAACCCATCATAAAGCACTGGGAATGAACCTCTACCTGCGCATTGCGCCGGAGCTGTATCTAAAACGACTGGTTGTCGGCGGGTTTGAACGCGTTTTTGAAATCAACCGCAATTTCAGAAATGAAGGGGTGTCGACTCAGCATAATCCGGAATTCACCATGATTGAATTTTACCAGGCTTATGCCACTTATTCCGATTTGATGGAATTAACCGAACAGCTCATAGCCGGTGTCGCCAGGACGGTGAATGGGTCGGCAAAGATCAGCTACCAGGGTCAGAGCATTGATATGACGGGAAAATGGCGCCGCATGACGCTTTTTTCCGCCCTGGAGGAAATAGGGGGTATTGATCGACAGCTTTTAAATGATAAGGAAGGGCTGCTCGAATTCGCATCCCGTAAGGGAATTCAGGTGACCAAAACCGGTCAGTTGGGAAAGGTGATCACCAAATTATTCGACGCTCTGGTTGAGCCCGAGTTGGTTCAACCCACATTTATCACCGGATACCCGGCGGAAGTTTCTCCCCTGTCCCGCCGCAGCGACCAGGAACCTGATCTCACCGAGCGATTCGAACTTTTTATTGCCGGGCGCGAGATTGCCAACGGATTCTCGGAACTAAATGATCCGGTCGACCAGCATCAGCGTTTTGCCCAGCAGGTTCAGGGACGTGACGCCGGCGATGAGGAAGCCCACCGGATGGATGACGATTATATCGAGGCCCTGGAATATGGAATGCCACCGACCGCTGGCGAGGGCATCGGCATCGACCGGTTGGTCATGCTGCTTACCGATGCAGCTTCCATCCGGGAGGTTATCCTCTTTCCGCATATGAAAAGCGTGAAAGGCCTGGAGCAGGGAGCATAGGGCATGGAGCAGGGGGCAGAGAGCATAGAGCAGGGTTCTGCAAGCACGCTGATAAATTATATCGGTGTCAGGTGTCGGGTGTCAGGTTTCAGTATCTAACATCTCCTTTCCCTGACACCTGAAACCATCATTTTGTGACAACATGTTGTCAGAAAAAGCCTGAAAAGGGCCTAATTCCATTAATCCGTAACAATAAATTATGCCATGGGGTTCGAGTTATTTATTGGCCGCCGGTATCTGAGGGCCAAACAAAAACAGGCATTCATCTCCCTGATTACCATCCTTTCAATTGCCGGCGTGGCGGTGGGGGTGATGGCGCTGATTGTGGTTATTGCGGTGATGACCGGTTTTGAAGCCGATCTCAAAAGCCGCATATTGGGCGGGCAACCCCAGGTGATGCTCAGACGTCATGGCGGCGCGTTTACCGCCTATCGTCAGGTGCTCGCAGAAGTGGAAAAGACCAAGGGCGTTGAGGCCGCCACCCCCTTTATCCTTTTACAGATCATGTTGCGGGCCAAACATGGGGGATCCGGCGCTGTTTTGCGCGGAATCGACCCTGAATCCGCCGGCCGGGTCATGAAAACACTTCAAAAGGTAAATTTGCCCGATCCGACACCCGCGACGTCTTCACCGGATTCTGCGCCCAATATCCCCAGTATTGTCTTGGGCCGTGAACTGGCCAGAAATCTTGGGGTCATTGAAGGGGATGTGATCTATTTGATATCACTGCGGGGCAGCTTATCCCCCATCGGCCACCTGCCGGCGACGAAGCAGTTCAGGGTTACCGGCTTTTTCGAGTCCGGCATGTATGAGTATGACCAGACCTTTGCCTATATCAATATCAAAGATGCCCAGAAAATTATACGCATGGGGGATGCGGTCACCGGACTTGATATTCGGGTGACCGACATTTACGATGCCAGAAATGTTGCCCAAAGGATCGTTGCCAAACTTGGGATTCCATATTGGGCGCAGGATTGGATGCAGATGAACCGCAATCTTTTCAAGGCGCTGAAGCTTGAAAGACGGGTTATGTTCATCATTTTGGTACTCATTATACTGGTGGCGGCTTTTAATATCGCCAGCAGTCTCATCATGATGGTCATGGGAAAAACCAGAGACATCGCCATTCTAAAAGCCATGGGAGCCACCGAGCGCAGCATCAGAAAGATATTTGTTTTCAACGGTATGGTGATTGGGTCCCTCGGAACTGTTATAGGGCTGGGCCTGGGGCTCGTTGTCTGCGCGGTGCTCAAACGATATGATATCCACGAGCTGACCGGAGATATTTATTATTTTACGACGACCCTGCCGGTGAAACTTGAATTTGCAGATGTTGTATCCATCATTGCCGCCGCGTTGTTGATATGTTTTTTTGCAACCCTGTATCCGGCGCGACAGGCAGCCAAGCTAAGCCCCGTTGAAGCCATCCGGTACGGTTGATACATGTTTGATTAGGAAACCAATGCAACCTGAGAATCAAGAAAACCATTCCGGCTCTTTACCCGGTCTAATAACTGCTCGTAATTTATGCAGAAGGTTTACCAACGGGGGTGCCAGCATTGACATCTTGAGGGATCTCAATTTCACTTTGGCGGCCGGTGAGACGACTGCCATCGTGGGGGCATCCGGTATCGGTAAATCGACACTGCTTCATATTCTCGGCGCTCTGGACCGGCCGAATAGCGGCCAACTGCTTTTTAAGGGCGACGATGTCTTTGCATATGACGATATGACCCTAGCCCGCTTTCGCAACAAATCGGTGGGGTTTGTTTTTCAATTCCACCACCTGCTGCCCGAATTCAATGCTGTTGAAAACACGATGATGCCGGCATTGATAGGTGGTGCAAGCAAGCGCAAGGCAATCCAGACCGCCGAAAATTTACTTGTCAGGGTCGGGCTGAAAGATAGATTGCTCTACCGAGTAGGGAAACTATCCGGTGGAGAACAGCAGCGTGTGGCCCTGGCAAGGGCCCTGGTGTTAAAACCCGCCGTGCTGCTGGCCGATGAACCCACCGGGAACCTGGATGAATCCAACAGCGAGCACATCCACTCCCTGCTGATAGAGTTAAACCGGGAATTGTCGATGACGCTGGTTGTGGTCACCCATAATTTGAAGCTTGCCTCTTTAATGTCCCGCCGTGTAACGATTGCTGATGGAAAACTGACCGGCCTCCCATGACCATCCTCCGGTAGGCAATCAATCTCACTCGTGGAACGGCTTTCGAAAGTTGGCTTGTATTAGGTAAAGACAAAGAGACTATCTCTAATACTCCGGCAACAGGTTTGGCGGATCATTTGGTGGACACAACGACTGAGCAGCAATTTTATATGGATTTTCTAACCTACCGAGCACACCGGATCCTTTTTGTGTTCATATGCCTTTGCGCTGAGATGGCCTACGCCCAGCAACCCACCAGCGTTGTCATCATGCCGTTTGAAATACATGCCCAGGGCGATCTGTCATATTTGCAGAAGCAGATCCCGCAAGCCATAAAAACCCAGCTTGAGCAGGAAGGGGCCAACGTGCTTATCTTGGACACAATGGCTGTTTCTTCCTGGAAAAAGATCGCTGAAAGTGCTGCCGAAATTCGTAACCTTGCCGCTCAAACCGGTGCCGATTATGTGGTATGGGGGAGCCTGACCCTGCTTGGCCAAAATTTCAGTATGGATGCAAAATTGCTTGCATCTGAGGATGGTGAAGAGCCGCATGCTTATTCGGTGGAGGGGGAAGGCGTCGAGAACCTGCCCGGTTCGGTAAATAAATTGGTGCAGGAGCTTGGTTTAAAGCTCTTTAAGCGGCAGAAAATCGTGCAGGTTCTGATCAGGGGCAACAATCGCATCGAAGAGGATGCTATACGGAGGGTCCTCAAAATTAAAGCGGGGGATTTATACAATTTAAAAAATATAACCGACGAGTTAAAAACCGTCTATAAGATGGGCTACTTTGACGACATCCGGATCGAAGCTCAAAACGTTGCGGGAGGCAAAACGATTACCTTCAGTATAACCGAAAAACCCACCGTTCGGAATATACTCATAAAAGGCAACACCTGGGTGTTTGATGATGATGAAATCAAGGAGGTTCTCACTATCCGCAAAGGGTCCATTCTCAACACCAATACCATCCAGAGTGACATGCGGCGAATTGAAGAGCTTTACAAAGAGAAAAATTTCCACAATGTCAAAGTCAGTTTCAATGTTTATGCGCGCAAGGACCTTCAGGCCGACATTGAATACGACATTAACGAGGGCAAGAAATTACAAATTAAGAAAATCACCTTTGTGGGAAACAGTGCTTTTTCCGCCGGGAAACTAAAAGGATTGATAGGAACTTCGGAAAAAGGACTTTTATCATGGCTTACCAGCTCCGGTGATCTTAATCAGGAAAACCTGAGTCAGGACGCGGCTAGACTGACTGCTTTTTATCAAAACAACGGCTACGTCCAAGCCAGAATCGGAGAACCGGAAGTAGAATTCGAAGAAGACGGCATTGTCATCACCATTCGTATTGATGAAGGGGCCCAGTTCAAAGTCGGCGAGGTAACTATGGCCGGTGATTTAATTATCCCCCAGGAACAGCTGCTGGAAAAGCTTAAGATCACCGAGGAAGAATATTATAACCGTGACGCGTTGCGCCTTGATGTCATCACGTTGACGGATATCTATGCGGATGAGGGCTATGCAAACGTGGATATTTCGCCACGCATCGACCAGGATACCGAAAATTTAGTCGTCAATATTATTTTTGATGTTGACAAGGGTAAGCAGGTTTATTTTGAAGAAATCACCATCAGCGGCAACACCAAAACCCGGGACAAGGTGATTCGCCGACAGTTGCAGGTTTACGAGCAGGAGCTTTACGGCGGCCGACGGCTAAAACGCAGCGTGCGAAATTTATATCGGCTGGATTTTTTTGAAGATATAAAGGTAAATACCATCAAAGGCAGTGCCGATGACAAAACGCGGTTGCGCATCGATGTGATTGAAAAAAACACCGGGGCGTTTAGTTTCGGAGCCGGGTACGGGAACGTGGAAAATCTTTTTCTGACGGCCTCGGTTGCTGAAAGAAACCTGTTTGGACGGTCTCAGACGCTGTCGCTCAAAGGACAGGTGGGAACCAAGACCACCAGGTACACCTTGAGTTTTACAGAACCCTGGTTGTTTGATATTCCTTTGTCCGCCGGTGCGGATATCTACAACTGGAATTATAGTTTCAGCGATTATGATAAAGACAGTATCGGCGCAAAACTGCGGTTAGGATATCCCTTATTCGATTATACCCGGGGATATCTTACCTATAATTATGATATTGCAAATATAAAAAATGTGAGTGACGATGCTGCTAACTCGATTAAAAACGATGAAGGTGAAAATATTAAAAGCAGTATCAGCGCGCGGATAAGATACGATTCCAAAGATCAGCTTTTTCATCCGACCAAAGGATCTGCACATGATGCGAATATTGAATTTGCCGGCCTGGGCGGAACTGTTGGCTTTACCAAATACATCGCTGAAACCAGCTGGTATTACCCACTGGTCTGGGAATTGATCGGTGTGCTGCATGCCAAGGCCGGTTACGTCAGACCACTGCCGGGCAAAACACTACCGGATTATGAAAAGTTTTATATGATGGGCATCGATGCGCTGAGGGGTTTTGATCGCGGGGACCTGAGTCCGCGGGATGAAAACGGTGCCGAAATCGGCGGTAATAAATTTGTGCAGTTTAATGTCGAAACCCGATTTCCCTTGGTGAAAGAGGCCGGTGTCTACGGGGTGGTTTTCTTTGACACCGGCAATATCAAAAAAGAGGGTGAAGATTTGAAGCTGGACGACTTGCGGGAAAGTGCCGGCGTCGGAATCCGCTGGCTTTCACCCATGGGGCCGATCCGCCTGGAGTATGGCTGGATTCTCGATCCGCAACCCACTGACCAAGGTTCCGGTAACTGGGAATTTTCTATGGCAACGTCATTTTAGACGGGAAATGTCAGCCCCGAGCGGTTTAGGACCGTCAGCCCGAAATTTTGCACTAGAGTTCCGACTCCAATTTTAATTCACGTGCTATTTTATCAAAAATAAGATATATATTTCCCTTGCAGTCATCCGGTTGAGAGGCTGGAACCACAGTGGACACACGCTTAGCCTGCCGGTCAGCGTTATGGAAGTTATTGAACAACATAGGAGGATATAATGAGAATACTCAAATCTGTGTGCTTCATATCGATTTTTATTTTTGTTTTCTTCACGAATTATTCCTTTGCCGCCGATGTCGCCAAAATAGGCGTTCTCGATTTGCAAAAAATCCTTGAGACTTCCGCCGCCGGAAAGCTCATCCAGGCTGAACTCAAAAAAGAAAAGGATAAAATGGAGGCGGACCTGCAGAAAAGAGGCACCGAAATTGAAAATATTCGAAAACGTCTTGAACGCGAGTCCATGGTGATGGGCAAAGAGATGCGTGAAGAAAAAGAGCGGGAATCCCGTATTAAGATCAATGATTTCAAGACCCTTCAAAAAAAATACCGGTCGGATTTGCAAAAACTCGAGGGGGGGTTGATGAACCAGTTTAAAACCAATATAGATGAGATTGTAAAGGGAATGGGGAAAAAAGAAGGGTATCTTCTTATTATCAATAAATTTGGCGTCATCTACGCGCCCAATTCCATTGACATAACGGATAAAGTCATCGGCAAACTCAACGCGATGGCTGCCAAAAAAAAATAATAATAATATAAGCAATTTTAGTAAATAATATGAAGGTGCCCCTATCCAAAATCGCCAGACTGCTACAAGGCCATGTCATTGGCGATTCAGATAGAATGATCAGCGGCGCGGCTCCCTTTGAGCTGGCCGGCGTAAATGAAATTACCGTGGCCGGCGGTGCCAAGTTTCTCAAAAAGATGGCAGACTGCAATGCCGCGGCTATCCTCGTCTCGCGGGATATCAGCGACAAGGACTACAACCTCGTTCAGGTCGACAATCCCATGGTGGCCTTTGCAAAGGTGATGCAGTATTTTCATCCGCCGTCACAACCACGCAGTGCGATACACCCCGGTGCTGTAATCGGAAAAGACTTTAAATGTGGTCGGAATGTTACCATCAGCCCTATGGTGGTCATCGGTGATCAAGTTACGGTCGGGGATCAGGTCTGGCTTCATCCGGGAGTTGTCATCGGCAACCATGTGATCATCGGCAATGATGTCACCCTTCACCCCAATGTGACCGTACTGGAGCGCTGCACCCTCGGCGATCGAGTAATCATACATTCCGGTTCGGTGATCGGCAGTGACGGCTTCGGTTATGCTCCCGACGGCAGATGCTATCACAAAATTCCCCACACGGGCATCGTCCAGATCGATGACGATGTTGAAATCGGGGCCAATAACGCCATTGACAGGGCTACCTTCGGCAAAACCCTTATCGGCCGGGGGGTTAAAACCGACAATTTGGTGCATGTCGCGCACAACGTTATTGTCGGCGAGAACACTGTCCTGGTTGCGCAGGTGGGCATCTCGGGCAGCGTCACTATCGGAAAAAACGCCATTCTGGCAGGGCAGGCAGGGATCGCCGGGCACCTGACCATCGGGGATGGCGCCACAGTCGGCCCCCAGACCGGCGTGGGCAAGTCGGTGCCTGATGGCCAGATTGTATCTTCCGGGATACCGGAGATGCCCCATAGATTATGGCTTCGTGTCCAGCGTCTTATCCCTAAATTGCCGGATTTTAGCAAGCGGCTAGCGCGATTGGAAAAGCGCTTGAAAATGCTTGAACAAAAATTGGATTGAAAAATGGAATCGAACTATGACATTCAAGGCATAATGGAATTGCTGGCGCACCGCTATCCATTTTTGCTGATTGATCGTGTTATCGAGGTGGTGCCCGGCGACAAGATATCGGCTTTGAAAAATGTGACGAACAATGAGCCTTTTTTTCAGGGACACTTTCCGGGCAGACCGATAATGCCGGGTGTCCTCATCATTGAAGCCATGGCCCAAGCCGGTGGAATCCTTGCCTACTTAACCGGATCTGCCGAACAACGCAATCGGCTGATTTATTTTATGGGTATGGATAAAGTCCGATTTCGCAAACCGGTAGTGCCCGGCGACCAGATCTTATTCGAAGCCAAAATCATAAAATTTCGATCAAAGGCTGCCAAAATGTCCGGGATCGCCACAGTTGATGACCAATTGGTTGCAGAAGCTGAATTGATGGCTTCATTTGGAGAAAGCAAATGATACATCCGACAGCCATCGTAGATTCCAAAGCAGAAATTGATATAAACGTAGATATCGGCCCGTATTCCGTCATTGCAAACAATGTTTCGGTCGGTTCGGGGACGGTCATCGGACCCCATGTTATTGTGGATCCCTATGTGTCCATTGGACCGGATTGTCATATTTTCCAGTACGCATCGGTGGGGGCCGAGCCCCAGGCCATAAAGTTCAAGGGTGAAAAGACTTACGTTAAAATCGGACGCGGCACGGTGGTACGTGAGTTTGTCACCATTAACCGGGGGACTGAATTCGGCAGCGGGGTGACTGAAATCGGTGACGATAACCTGCTCATGGCCTATTGCCATGTGGCCCATGACTGCCGGACAGGCCGCAAAGTGATTCTGGCCAACAATGCGACCCTGGCCGGTCACATCACTATCGGGGATTTTGTTACTGTCGGCGGGTTGGTGGCCATTCACCAGTTCGTCAGAATCGGAGAGTACGCCTATATCGGTGGAAAATCCGGGGTACCCAAAGACATTCCCCCCTATGTGATTGCCGCCGGTGATCGGGCAAAACTCTACGGCCTTAACCGGGTGGGGCTCAAACGGCATGGATTTTCCGAGACCGCTATAAACGCTTTAAAAAAAGTTTACCGGATATTTTTCCGCATCGGGATCACACTCAATGAAGCCATTGAAAGGGCCCAGGCCGAAGTGGATCATTTGCCGGAAGTGATTAATTTCATCAATTTCATTAAATCCTCCCAACGGGGCATCACCCGGTGAACACTTGTATGAAACTACATTTCAAAAGTTGGAGTTGGTTCTATCCTGGGCCACTTTGCATTTGGTAGGTTGGGTTGAGCCCACGCCAGGCTTTGTTGGGTTTCGTTGCACTCAACCCAACCTAAATTGTGCCGGTGTTATTGCAAAATGCGAAACCCAACAACGGCCGATTTCGGAACCGTGCCCCAAAAGTTTCTATTTCGATTAAACTGGCCGCTTTTTTGGCCGGCGGTTGGGCTGACACCTGAAACCTTATGTTAGGGGAGCTTTGGTTCCCCTTTATTTTTTTAGAATCAATACGGGAGCTGACCTCTTATGAAGAAAATCCGTGTGGGGGTGATCGGGGTGGGCTATCTTGGTAAATTTCATGCTGAGAAGTATTGCGGCATGAAGGACGTGCAGCTGGTCGGGGTGGTTGATATCGACAAGTCCCGGGTAGCAGAGGTAGCCGCTGCGCTGGGAACATGCGCCATGACCGATTACCGGGACCTTTTTGGACGGGTTGATGCCGTCAGTGTCGTGGTGCCGACCGAGGCGCATTATTCCGTGGGCGCGGCATTTCTAAATCACGATGTGGACGTGCTGATTGAAAAACCCATGACGACCAGTCTCGAACAGGCCGATGAATTGATAAAAATTGCGGAATCAAAGCATCGGATTTTACAGGTTGGACACCTGGAGCGGTTTAATCCGGCCGTGATAGCGCTCAAGGATATTGTTCACAACCCGATGTTTATTGAAGCCCACCGCTTGAGCATATTTAAGGACCGCAGCACCGATGTCAGTGTGGTGCTCGATCTTATGATCCATGATATTGATATTATTATGAACGTCGTCAAATCCGAGATCCGGAGCATCCATGCCGCGGGTGTTCCGGTTATTTGCGGACAGGCCGATATTGCCAATGTGCGTCTGGAATTTGAAAGTGGATGTGTGGCCAATGTGACTGCCAGCCGGATATCAATCAAGAATCAACGAAAAATCAGATTGTTCCAGAAAGATACCTATGTATCCGTTGATTTTGCAGGTCGTGAGATCACCATCATTAAGCGGGACGAAAACCATGCCGGCGGTTTGATACCCGGAATGGAAATTCGGCAGCTGTCATTTTCCGAAGCCGATGCGCTGGAAGATGAACTGGCATCCTTCATAGAAGCTGTCAGGGCCCGTAAAATTCCGGTGGTCTCAGGCGATGCCGGACGAAAAGCCCTGGAAGTCGCTCTGACTATAATGGATCAAATTAATGCGGCCATTCAGCGTCTCGGGAATTCTATCCCGCCGCAGCGGAAATGATAAGCGAGATGAAACCGGTTACAAACCAATTTTGTGTCGCAATTTTAGCCGGTGAGGCTTCCGGCGATCAGCATGGTGCCAAACTGGTATCGGCGATGCTAAAAAAATATCCCGCCCTGTTTTTTTGCGGCATGGGCGGAGATGCCCTCAGACAAGCCGGCGTGCGTATCGTGATGGAAGCCTCTGAGCTGACGGTTGTGGGCATCACGGAAGTCTTTGCCAAAATTCCCGCCATTTTAAAAGGCATGGCAAGGATTAAAAAACTGTTAAAAAGTTTAAGACCCGATCTGCTGATCCTGATAGATTTCCCGGATTTTAACCTTCATATTGCCGCTGTTGCCAAGAGACTGGACATCCCGGTCTTGTACTATATCAGCCCGCAGATTTGGGCATGGCGCCAAGGCCGGGTAAAACGGATCGGAAAACTCGTCGATCACATGGCGGTCATCCTGCCCTTTGAACAGCGATTCTACAAAGAACACAATGTCCCGGTGACCTTCGTGGGCCACCCCTTGATGGACGCGAATATTCCTTCAGTCGATACGGTATTGAATGCCGGCCCTAATGACGGGATGGTTATCGGCCTGGTACCGGGATCCCGTGACAACGAAATTATCCGTCACCTTCCTGTCATGCTGGATACCGCCGACATATTAAAAGAACGATTAAAACGGGTGACCTTTATAATCTCGCAGGCCCCTTCTGTTGCGCGCGACCGGATTCAGGCAGTTCTTGAGGGCCATCGTCTGCGAGCAGAGGTTGAAGTGGTATCAGACGCTGTTGAAAAGGTCTTTGCACGCTGCAACGTGATCATTGCTGCCTCCGGCACGGTGACCCTGCAGGCCGCGATCCACGGTACACCCATGGTTATCATTTACAAGGTGTCCCCGATCAGTTTCTGGCTGGGCCGGGCTCTGGTGCGGGTGCCGAATATCGGGCTGGTTAATCTGGTAGCCGGAGAGCAGCTTGTACCGGAACTGGTTCAGCACGAGGCCTGTGCCGAAAACATCGCCTCGGCGCTGGAAAATTTGCTGGATGATGCGAGCCACTTAAACCATCTCAGGCAGCAGTTGTTTGCCCTGCGGGATGTGCTGGGCACCGGCGGGGCATCGGAACGGGTGGCGGACCTGGCGCTGGAGATGCTGCAACGATGAATAGGATAGCACTACCAAAATTAACCGGTCGGCAAACGGAATTGCTGACATTAATCAGAGACCGTTGGGTCAAGCTGGCTGGAGCAGCAGGGTGTTCCGCGGTGGTGGCCGCCATGACCGCAGCTTCAGCCTATCTGGTAAAACCGGTGGTAGAAAAAATATTTGAACAAAGAAACGCACAAATGCTGATGCTGATACCACTCGTGGTAATTGCAGTTTTCTTCATAAAAGCTGTTGCGGCCTATGGGTCATATTATCTCTTAAACCATGTTGGTCAGAGCGTGATCATGCGCTTGAGAAACCGACTGTACAATCATATCCAGGATCTGCCTTTAGCCTTTTTTCAGCGGGAAAAAACCGGCGATCTCATGTCCCGCATTACCAGCGATGTCGCAATTATCTCATCCATGTTCACTTCCGCGATTACCGGCTCAATCAGGGATTGTTTTACGATCATCGGGTTGTTGTCCGTGACGTTTTACCTGATTCCCAAACTAGCCATCTTTGCCTTTGTTATCCTACCGGTGGCCGCTTTTCCGATCTTTTATTTCGGGCGTAAGATTCGACGGGTGCGACTAGGGGCCCAGGAGGCCATGGCCGATACGAATGCCTTTTTGCACGAAACCATTGTTGGCACCAAGATTGTGAAAGCATTCAGTATGGAAAATCACGAAAAAAAACGTTTTGCAGGAAAATCACGAAAAATTTTCAGGCTGGAAATGAAGGAAGCCCGGGTCAGAGCGATGTCTTCGCCAATGATAGAACTCTTAGGCGGTTTTGGAATCGCATTTATCATCTGGTACGGCGGTAAGGGCGTGATTGCGGGTACATACTCGTTTGGGACATTTATGTCCTTTTTAACGGCGGTCGGTTTGGTGTATCAGCCGCTCAAAAAAATAACCAGGTTGAACAATACCGTCCAGCGAGGGTTGGCCGCGGTTGACCGTATTTTTTATATCCTGGAACGAAAATCAGACATCGTTGAGGCGGCTGCGCCGGTGATTATCCAGACGGAGCCTCATGGGATAGTCTTTGAAAATGTATCTTTCAAATATGACGAGGTTTCGGTACTCAGAGACGTCAATCTTAAAGTCAAGGCCGGTGAAGTTGTCGCACTGGTTGGGATGAGCGGCGGCGGGAAAACTTCGCTGGTGAACCTGATTCCCCGGTTTTATGAGGTCACCCAGGGCGCGGTTTTGATTGACGATGTCGACATCCGCAATGCCTCGATCGCATCACTGCGCAGCCAAATTGCCATCGTGACCCAGGAGCCGATCTTATTTAACGATTCGGTGCGCAATAATATTTCTTATGGCAATCCCGCTGCTTCCGAGCAAAAGATCATCGAAGCAGCAGAGGCTGCCTATGCCTATGACTTTATAAAGCGTATGCCTAGCGGGTTTGACACCTCGATCGGAGAGCTCGGCGGGCATCTTTCCGGAGGGCAGAAACAACGTTTGTGCATTGCCCGCGCGCTGTTAAAGGATGCCCCCATATTGATCCTCGACGAAGCGACGTCATCCCTGGATTCCGAATCTGAATCCCTGGTCCAGAAAGCGCTGGGAAATCTGGTGAAAGGCCGCACGACTCTCGTTGTTGCCCATCGGTTATCCACTATCGGCTATGCTGACCGCATCGTTGTTATCACGGACGGCCAAATCGTGGAAGAGGGCCGCCATGAAGAACTGCTTGCCCACCGGGGCCAATATTATAAACTCTGCCAGATACAGCTTACCGACAACCAAGTGCCGTGATTTGAACATTAAACCAATAGCTCCAGTGGTGGGCCCGGAAAGGTTTTAACGATCCGGGGAGAAGACAGTGAAGCCGTTTAAAATGATTTAGATAATTGTCTTCGCCCATTTCTAAGGGATTTTCTGCGGCTTACCGCTCTGAGGGAGAAGCTTTTGCTTTTTTTTGATTTATCAGCCAACCCGTAAATTGTTTTCCCGCATGACCCTTCAGTATTATTGTGTGACACGATATGAGGATGCTGCACTTTAAAAAAAAAATCGAATTCATCATGAACAGCGGTGGCAATCCACCGCCGCCCTCATTGGCCTCACTGCTTCTTGGTATTTCTATCTTTTACGGTGCCGCTCAGAGGCTGAGGACGACCTGTTACCGGCATCAGCTACTCCCGTCGCGCGAACTGCCGTGCAAGGTGATATCCGTCGGCAACATCACGGTGGGAGGCACCGGCAAAACTCCCATGACCATTTATGTGGCCCGAGAGATCAAGCGCGCCGGATTTAACGTCGTGATTGTCAGCAGGGGGTACAAGGGAGGTGCTGAAAAACACGGGGGCATTGTCAGCGACGGCCGCACACTTTACATGGATGCCGAACAGGCCGGCGACGAGCCATATATGATCGCCTGCCGCCTGAAAGGTGTGCCGGTTGTTGTCGGAAAAAACCGGTTTGCCGCCGGCATGCTGGCGATCGAAAAATATCAGCCCGATGTGATCGTGCTCGATGATGCCTTCCAGCATTTAAAGTTGAAAAGAGACATCGACCTCGTTCTACTGGATCACATGCGTCCTTTCGGAAATTCCCGCCTGCTGCCCAGGGGGATCCTTAGAGAGCCCGTTTCCTCGCTGGCACGGAGTGCAGCCTGCATTCTGACGCGTTTCAGGGTCGGTGCGGAAGAAGCCGCGCTGTCTTCTTTAGCGGGCATACAGATGCTCGTGCCGGGCATTCCTGTGTTTACCTCATCGCATGTTCCATATTGGTATATGGTTCACCGGGGCGCGCCCAACTCGTTCGAGGCGGTCTCGGATGTTTTTTCAGCCAAGGACATCGACAAGATTAAAGACCGCAAGGTTTTCTGTTTTTCAGGTATCGCCCGCAATGACGATTTCCAGCACACGGTCAAAGATCTCGGGTTTAAAGTCACCGGACGACTTGAATTTTCGGATCATCACCAGTACACTGAGAAGGATCTGGCTACCATTTTACATTGTGCCGAGGACACAGGAGCAGACAGGTTAATCACCACAGAGAAGGATCATGCTCGCATCGTCTTTAAAGAACCCATGCCCCTGGGGCTTATCGTCGTCGGCGTGAAGGTATCTTTTGAAGACAGAGAGCAGGATTTTATCTCTTTTATTAAAAATCGGCTTCAGAATGAATAATTTCGCTTTAAATTTGACCGGAAACCCCATATTCTGCTATGTTCTGAGTATGTCAACCTCCAACCCAACAACGGGCACCTTTCCCAAGCGGAGAGATGGATCTTTCCGTAATGTCCTTTTGTTAGCGGATGATTTTTTCATGAAAAAAGGTATTGTTTTTGAAACCATGAGACGCTTGGCACTACGCCTGGAAGCCGAAGGCATCCCTTATGCCGTTATCGGAGGCATGGCCCTGGCCGCGCATGGATACGTCCGCATGACCCTTGATGTTGATATCCTGCTAACTCCGGAAGGACTGGCGCGCTTCCGAGAGAAACTCGTCGGGCGAGGATACGTTGCGGATTTCCCCGGAGCTGCAAAATCATTTCGTGATGCAGAAACCAACGTAAAAGTCGAAATCATTACCGCCGGCGAATTTCCTGGTGACGGATTGCCTAAACCGGTTTGCTTTCCTGAACCTGAAGGCCAGACAGTCGAAGTAGACGATGTTCTGGCAATAAATCTTGAAAAACTGATTGAACTAAAATTGGCCTCCGGATTAAGTGCGACCCATCGCATGCGCGATCTTGCTGATGTACAGGATTTAATCATTGGGTTGAACCTGCCACTGGAATTAAAGGATGATCTGGACCTAAGTGTTCGTCCGGAGTACCAACGAATTTGGGAAGCTGCCAACAAGGACCCCCATCGCTGATCCGGTTCTATCTTTTTTCAAGATCCCAATTTCACCATCTCAAAAGAGTTAATCTTCGGCTGTGAAATAATCTGATATGACGCCCATAAAACGGTTGTATTTTATGGCATAGTGGCTGAGCCCCCGGCTGACAAACTTTTCGGAGATTTCGCAGTCTTCCTGTTCGATGGAGGCCGCTCTTTTCTCCCAGGATTTCTCGTCCAGTGTCAGGATTTCTTCAACTTTTTTGCGATAAAAATCCGCCACAGCAAGGTCTGAGTGGGCATTGACGAACCAGGGCAGGATGCGACCGACCTTTTTCAAGAACAGATTATGTTCTCTGCCGAATTTCAGACAGGAACCATCGGTAAAGTTTTCCATCTGAGCCATTTTTGCAAAATCGATATAGTTTCCCTGGTCGCTGAGTTCGTAGGCTTTGGTGCCGGGGAACGGAAAGAAGAACGACCAGCGGTAGCGTCCGGGTTTGGCCTGGGCCATCAGCCGGATGGTGGCCATGACATCGGCACGGGTTTCATCGGGCAATCCGATCATCAAAAAAATTGAGGTGTGCAGTCCGTATTGATGGGCGGTTTTAATGGCGTTGACAATTTCCGCATTTTTCATACGGCGCTGAAGTATGCGGCGCCGGATGCGCTCGCTGCCGCTTTCAACGCCGAACTTTACGATACTGCAATTCGCATCCGCCAGGTAACGGGCTCTTTTTTCATCGAAAAAGCCCACATGGGCATTGACCACAAAGGGCAGGGGACTGACTTTTTTATAGGCTGCGCAAAACTGCTTCACGTATTCGCGATAAAAAGTAAAAAGGTCGTCGTCTAAAATAAACATTGAAATATTCCGATAATTTTGCAGCAGATATCCAATCTCCTTTATCATCTGACTGACTTCAAAATGCCGGATGTAATTCAGGCCTTTGAAGTTGCACCCAAGATCCCGGCGATAATTCGATACCAACTGGTGGTTAAAGCAGTAGGTGCAGGAAAAGGGGCAACCGCGGGAGGCCATCAGACCCGTCCAGCCATTCTTGGCATCGATAATTTTTTGAAAATCAAAAATGTTGTAGTCTTTAAACGGCAAATTTTTTAAATCCGGCAAGGGCCTTAAAGGGTTGAGACGTAATTCGCCGTTTTGTAAAAAACCAAGATTTTTTACATCCGAAGGGTCCTGGTTTTTGCTCAACTTATCGACAAATTCGGCAAACGCTTCTTCCGCCTCCCCGCGTATGATAAAATCAAATACTTGAGACTGCAAAATCTCCCCTGCGGCGGCCATGGCATGGATTCCGCCGCATACCAGGGGTACGTTTGTGGCTTTACGTGCCCATGAGGCCAGTTTTTTTGCGTAGGGCCACTGGTTGGTGACGACCGAAAAACCGATGATATCCGCTGATTCCTGTCGCAAACGGATTATAAACTGTTCTTCGGAAGGCAGCGGCTCAATATCGTCACACAGTTGCCATAGGGCAACATCATGTCCCGCCTGCTTGAGCACCGCCGATAAATGGGCGATGCCGTAGTTGAATCCCAGCTGGGAGCCGGCGTTGGGATAGAGGAAGAGGATTTTCATCTTGGGACCTTATTGGGTTTTATCTGACAAC